>OCPS01002234.1_pt1 | contig 13467 bp, 12 predicted proteins | sample 1538651 | NCBI WGS metagenome assembly OCPS01 (sample SAMN04571715, study PRJEB22368) | human gut metagenome | biome: human gut; material: stool | host: Homo sapiens | place: Luxembourg | collected 2012-09-21 | reverse complement strand
CCTTCCCCTCATGAATGAGGGGTTAGGGGAGTTGAGAGTGTCGCAGACACTTTTTTACACAGATGAATTGTGGACATACCAGTGACAAAACATTGTGTATTTTTTAACAAAATCATTGACAATAATACTTATGCAATGTATGTTATAGATAGAATGTTTTATAAATAACAATCTGGTTATACCAGATGACAGAGGCTGGAATCTGACATGGAAACATGGAATAGCCGGAACATAGAAGAAGGGAAGAGGGAGAACAGATGAAAGACTTTAAAGTGATTGAGGTAAAACGGAGTATTTTTGAAGACAACAATGCGGATGCTGACAAATTACGTGCAGAATTAAAGTCAGAGGGGACATTTTTGTTAAATCTTATGTCTTCTCCGGGCGCAGGAAAGACAACGACATTAAAACGCACGATCTCCATGCTCAAAGACGAGATGAAGATTGGTGTCATGGAAGCAGATATTGACTCTGATGTGGACGCACAGGCGATCAGTGAGACCGGTGTGCGTGCCATCCAGATCCATACAGGTGGAATGTGCCATCTGGATGCGGACATGACAAGACAGGGAATCCGGGAGTTCGGAACAAAAGACCTTGATTTTGTTGTGCTTGAGAACGTAGGCAATCTGGTCTGTCCGGCAGAGTTTGATACCGGAAGTACAAAGAATGCCATGATCCTTTCCGTGCCGGAAGGGGATGACAAACCTTTAAAATATCCATTAATGTTTTCTATCTGTGATGTGGTTCTCATTAACAAATGTGATACATTAAGTGTTTTTGATGATTTCAGCAAAGAGGCTGTGAAAGAACGCATCTTGAAATTAAATCCAGATGCAAAGATTTTCTTTGTCTCAGCGAAGACAGGAGAAGGTTTTGATGAGTGGGCGGACTGGATCCGCACTGAGATTTCTGAATATCAGAAATAAGTGAAAGCAGAATAAAATATTTTTTTACAGGAGCCGGCAGAGTGACGGCTTTGCATATAAGGAGGAAGAAATGGCAGATCCATTGGGAAATTTTGTACCGGAATTTATTGAAAACGAAGTAGAGAGAGAAGCTATTGTAAAGCTTGCTAAAATGATCACAGACCGTGTTCCGCAGAAACTTGGAATGAAAAAGATCACAAAGTATGATCCGGAGTACTGGGGATTATCTGCAATGTGTACAGATGAGATGGCAGAGATCGCACTGAAAATGGGTGTTCGTAAGCCAAAGACATTAGATCAGATGGTAAAGCTGACAGGCATTGAGAAAAAGCACTTGGAAGAGGTTTTACAGCAGATGGCTGTGAATGGTGTGATCGAGTATAATTGGGAAAATCCACAGCATGAGAAACAGTATGTACTTCCAATGTTTGTACCGGGAAGTGCTGAGTTTGGAAATATGAACCTTCAGATGTTAGAGGAACATCCGGAAGTAGGACGTTTCTTCGAGAGAATGAGCCGTCTGCCACTGGAAAAGGTAACACCTATGGTACCGGAAGGAGGAGCCGGCATCGGTATGCATGTTATTCCGGTCGAGAAAGCGATCTCTATGGAGAACCAGTCTATTTCCATTGAGCATATTTCACACTGGCTGGATAAGTATGAAGGAAAGTATGCAGCAAGCCCATGTTCCTGCCGCCGCTCCCGCCAGACGTATGAAGAAGGATGTGCGGATGACCCGGAGAGTTGGTGCATCGCAGTCGGTGATATGGCGGATTATGTTGTTGAGACGAATAAGGGCGGACGTTACATCACAAGAGAGGAAGCATTAGATATCCTAAAGAAGGCAGAGGAGAATGGATTTGTCCACCAGATCACCAATATCGATGGTGAGGACAAGATTTTTGCGATCTGTAACTGTAATGTGAATGTCTGCTATGCACTCCGTACTTCACAGTTATTTAATACACCGAATATGTCCCGCTCTGCCTATGTTGCTAAGGTTGAGACAGAGAACTGCGTAGCCTGCGGACGATGTGTGGAATACTGTCCTGCAGGTGCAGTAAAACTTGGACAGAAACTCTGCAGAAAAGACGGTTCTGATGTGGAATATCCAAAACATGTCCTTCCATCTGAGAAAAAATGGGGACCGGAGATGTGGGATGAAAACTACCGTGATAACAACCGCATCAACTGCTATGACACCGGTACAGCTCCATGTAAGACAGCCTGTCCGGCGCACATTGCAGTTCAGGGTTATCTGAAAATGGCAGCGCAGGGAAGATATCAGGATGCGCTGGCGCTGATCAAGAAAAACAATCCGCTCCCGGCAGTCTGCGGACATATCTGTAACAGACGCTGTGAGGATGCATGTACCAGAGGAACGATCGATCAGGCAATTGCGATCGATGAGGTAAAGAAATTTATCGCAGCCCAGGATCTGAAGGCTGAGACACGTTACATTCCAGAGAAAGTCGTTCCATCTGTCAGAGGATATTTTGAGGAGAAGATCGCGATCATCGGAGGTGGTCCTGCCGGTTTATCCTGTGCCTTCTATCTGGCTGAAAAAGGTTACAAACCTACTATTTTTGAGAAGAATGAGCGCGCCGGCGGTATGCTGGTATACGGTATCCCATCCTTCAAATTAGAGAAAGACGTTGTGCAGGCAGAGATCGATATCATCAAGGAGATGGGCGTTGAGATCAGAACCGGAGTGGAAGTTGGAAAAGACATCACATTAGATGAACTCCGTGCGCAGGGATACAAAGCGTTCTACATTGCGATCGGATGTCAGGGCGGAAGACTTCCGGGCATTCCAAACGATACGGTAAAAGGATGTTCTTCCGCAGTTGACCTCTTAAAAGAAGTCAATGCAAATGAGAAATATGACATCAAAGGTGATGTCGTTGTGATCGGTGGCGGTAACGTTGCAATCGACGTTGCAAGAGATTCCAAGAGATGCGGCAGTGACATGGTAAAAGTCAACATGTTCTGTTTGGAATCCAGAGAGACAATGCCGGCCTCCGTGGAGGAGATCGAGGAAGCAGAGTCCGAGGGAATTGTTGTAAATCCGGGATGGGGGCCAAAGGAAGTTCTTATGGATGACAACGGTGAAGTACGTGGAATCGTTTTAAAGAAATGTATTTCTGTAAAAGATGCAGACGGAAGATTCAATCCACAGTACGATGAGAACCAGCTTTTGACAGTAGAATGTAAACATGTATTCTTCTCTGTAGGCCAGTCGATCGTATGGGGCGACTTATTAAAGGGAAGCAAAGTGGAACTTGGACGTGGCAACGGAGCGGTTGCAGATGCGCTTACTTACCAGACAGCAGAACCTGATATCTTCGTTGGAGGAGATGTTTACACCGGTCCTAAATTTGCAATTGATGCGATTGCAGCCGGAAAACAGGGTGCAATCTCCATCCATCGTTTTGTACAGCCACATTCCAGCCTTACGATCGGACGTAATAGAAATGATTTCATCGAGTTAAACAAAAACGATATCAAAGTGGAAAATTATGACAACTCCAGCCGTCAGATTCCTGGACATAATGATTCCATCGATACAAAACACTCTTTCCGTGATGCAAAACTTGTATTTACAGAAGAGCAGGTAAAAGCAGAGACAGCACGTTGTCTTGGATGTGGAGCTTCTGTTGTTGACCAGAATAAGTGTATCGGTTGTGGTATCTGTACAACGAAGTGTGAGTTTGATGCGATCAAGTTACATAGAGAACTGCCTGGATGCAGCAAGATGGTTCCAAGTGAAGATAAGTTGAAATATATTCTTCCAAATGGAGCAAAGCAGGCGATTAAGATTAAATTCTCCAAGAAGAAGTAATCATTTACAGAGAGGAATAAAATGCACGAACTTGGAATTATTGTACATGTTATGCGTACCGTGGAGGAAGTTGCAGCAGAGAACAATCTCACAGAGATCAGATCCGTGACCTGTGAGATTGGAGAAGTCAGCGGCGTTGTCCCGGAATACATGACAGACTGCTGGGGCTATGCAAGAAGCAGATCAGAGCTTTTAAAAGACTCAGAATTAAAAATCGAGATCATACCTGGTGTTACCATGTGTGAGGACTGTGGAAAAACCTATTCCACAGTCCAGTATGCAAAAATATGTCCGCACTGTGGAAGCAGTGCCACGTATCTTCTGGAAGGAAACGGATTCAGCATCAAGGAGATTGAAGGGGCATAACAAAAAAATATTGTTAGTAAAAACCTCACTGGCTGAGTATAATCTGCTGGTGAGGTTTTTCTATAAAAAGTAAAAATACACAGAGACCAAATCCACTTCTCATGCATCTAATCTATGTAAACAAGTAAAAAGCCGGCAGAAAGGATGCTGTGCCACGGACAAGTCAGTGGAAACAGCGCAAAATAAAATGACAAAAGAAACATTAGGACAATTGATTATTGATTCCAAGGAAACAATGTATCATATCGCAAAGTCTCTGCTCTACAATGACGCAGACTGTGCGGATGCGATACAGGAAGCCATTGTAAAAGCATTTGCAAAATTACATACATTAAAGGATGACTCGTATGCAAAAACATGGCTCATCCGCATTGTGATGAACGAGTGTTATGCGATCATGCGCAAAGAGAAAAAAATTATTTCCCTGCAGGATTATCAGATGAACGAGCAGGAAACGGAATCCGAAGACTATTCAGATTTATATGAAGCGATTTTCCATTTGCCAGAGCAGATAAAACTGTGCGTCACACTGTATTATATGGAAGGGTACAGTGTGAAAGAGGTAGCAGCATTGTTAGATACGACAGAGAGTGCAGTAAAAAACAGGCTGGCAAAAGCGCGGGGAAAATTAAAAGAAGCGCTGGCAGATTGAGACATAGTGATGATCCATTGGGACAGACATACAAAAACACGGATATCGAATGAAAAATAATAAATTTCGTATCGTTTGGATAGCAGGAAAGGCGGTAACAGTATGAGATTAGAAGATATGAGAGAACAATTTCCGAAAATGCCGGAGAGCATGAAGCAGATGATTGAGCAGGAAGTTGCAGTGCAGATCGGGCAGGAGAAAGAAAATGACAATCCAAAAGTTGTAACTTATAAGAAAAGAAAGAAAAAAAACATGGCACACCGTATGCTGGTGGCATCTATGGTGGCAGCTCTGGCACTTGCAACAACGGTCTGTGCAGGTGTTGCTTACCAGATGCATAATCAGAAGATTGGAAAATATGGCTTAAAAACACAGATTGAAGGACCACAGACAGCGGCAGAAAGTACGGAGAATATGGCAGATCAGACGACAGAAGAGAGAGCGGGTAAAGCAGCCGAATATGTCAGACTGGAAACCTCTTATCTGCCGAAAGGTATGGTGCAGTCAGAGGAAGGAAAATTCAGTTTTGAAGATAATTATATGCAGGGTGGAGTCAGCATGATCGTGTACCAGCTGACACCGGAAAAAACAATAGCAGACATTGAAAATACAGGCATTGCTGTGAGCGAGGAAACCAGCATCGGTGGCAGACCGGCAGTTTACATGGAAACAGCTCCTGCCGAGGGTGATTCAGCAGAAAATTCTTCTACAGAAGGAACTGCGAATGAAAATACAACCGGTGCAAAAAAAATATATATGATTTACGCGGAACACAACTACCTCCTTGAGATGTTCATTTTCCCGGATGTGACAAAAGAAGAAGCATTCCAGATCGCAGAGGGTGTTTCTATCACTCCGACAGAAGAAACGAGCGGAGAGAATGTTATGCAGGTGTGCAGTTGGAATGACATGGAAAATGAGGCAGGAAAAGGAGAACCGGAAACGGAGAACCGGAAACGGATGAATCGGAAACATTGATGACATTTCCAAAAGAGGAAATGAAAAATATACACCTCATTGGCGGTGAGATTTCTCTGGATCAGAACGGAATTGAAGCAACACCGGGACTTACAGCAATCGTTTCCGATGTAACAATTTCCGATAATATCAGCAGTTTGTCAGAAAATATGCTGGAGGATGATACAAAAGCAGCATTTGACACAGACGGTAATTTATTGCCAATGAAAGTGGAATATTTAAAGAGCGGAGACGGTATTAACACAGTTGATGAAGTTGTGGAGACCAAAGAGATTCCAATGAAAATTGTTTCAGTGACAGTGGATTATAAAAATAATGGAAAGACGGCACTTTCCAATGTAATGTTTAACGGCGGCATTGCACTTCTGGCAGAATATGGAGAAAACATGCAGTTTGACGCATACATGAATGAAAAACCGGGAACAGGCGATACATGGGATTGCGTAAACGAAGAATCTATTGGATTTAGTCGGGAAGTTTATTTATCGGATGTTCATGGAGGAGAACGCCACAACAACTACATTAATACGATAAATCCAGGTGAAACCGTCACCGTGCGTATGGCATTCAAAGTGCCGGAAGAAAAATTAAATGAGATGTACTTCACCTTAAGCAATTATGGTGGCAGCCATTTCTATGATGAGACAAGCTTACAGCTTGGCTATGTGGATATCAGACAGTAGAAAATTTTTATGAGAAAACCCTCGCATCCAGTTTTCAGAAGCTGTTTGCGAGGGTTCTTTTTAATTTTGCCGTCAGCTATATACAAATCTAATTTATAGAAAAGGAACCATATAAACTGGCAGACAAAGAATGTCAGAGTCCTTAGCCAAATCTTTGGTATACACAAGATACTTATCAAGTATACGATCAGAATATTTTTGGCAAAATTCATCAAGAGATTTATGTGTTTTGTATCCGCTTGACTTTACTTCAATCGGACATATTTTATTTCTACTTGCAAGAAGAAAATCAATTTCATAATTATGCCGCGAAGTTTCATTGAAAAAGGTATAATAAAATAATTCATTGCCATTACAAGTAAGGATTTGGGCAACTATATTTTCATAGAGATATCCGAGATTTGTATTGAGCGTATCATTTAATAGTTTTTCGTATATTATATTTTCTGTAAAGTCTTTGTCCTTGAACATCAATGTAGTAAAAAGTCCGGTGTCGCAGAGGAACAGTTTAAATTTACAAAGGTCTTTATTAGTTGACATTCCAGCATTTGGATCATTGGCATGATATGAAACAAGAACAATTTTTGAATCTTTTAATTCGGCAATTAATTCTAATATACTATCGGCTCGGTCATTTGCCAGTACACTGGAAACTTGATATCGTGCAGCATTTTTATTTAACTGGGCAGGAATTGCATCAAAAAGAAGTGAAAGCTTTCCTGTTGAGTCTATTTTCTTGAAATCATCCTCATAAAGATTTAAAATATCACGTTTTATGGTATCGACTTTTCGAAAATTATTTGTCTGGAGATATTCATTTACAGCCTGTGGCATTCCACCAACAAGCATATACAGTCTGAAGTCTCTCATTAATTTCCGATGTAATTTATCTCCGATTGGATGGCGGGAGTCAAAGAGTTTTCTTACTAAGGCGGTGGTTGTATGATCACCTAAAGCCCATAAGAATTCTTCGTAATCCATGGGATACATAGAGAGTTTTCTTTCTTCACTCGGAATAAGGATGTTCTGTATGTTCTTTTTTATGGAAATCAGTGAACCGGTTTCTATATAGTCATATCTGTGGTCTTTTACTAATGATTTAATTGCCTGTCTTGCAAGTGGACATAGTTGAACTTCATCAAAGATAATTAGAGAATTTCTTTCGTGAAGATCAACCTTGTATTGTAACTGAAGCTGTAAAAAAAGATAATCTAAATCGGAAATGTCTTCAAAAAGAGCTTTGATACTTTTGGATACAGTTGAAAAATCAATTAATATATAGCTTTGATATTCATTCTTAGCAAAAGATTCCACAACCGTAGATTTTCCAATTCGCCGCGCACCTTCGATTAACAATGCTGTATTTCCGTTGGATTCTTCTTTCCAGGAGAGTAGTTTACTGTATATTTTTCGCTTAAACATAGATCCTCCAAACAAAATCGCGTTTTTTATTTTGATATATTACCACAAAATCGCACTTTTTATTCTATTATATTACCACAAAATCGCACTTTTTCAATCATTTATTTGGAAACAAAGTGTCTTCAGCTTGTGTTTGATATTGACAGTTTCTGTGCCTGCGATGGCAAAAGCAGAGACAATATGGGCAAATATAAATTGAAAAGTCCTGTGATTTAAACTATCATAAAAGATATATCGGCAGACATTTTTATAGATGGAGAAAAGAGAGTATTGTATGAAGGAAACAAAAGTTTATCCGCAGTCAGAGGCAGATCAGGATTTTGCAAAATTATTAAAGAACATACGAACAGAAGAAAATGTATCATTGGATCAGTTAGCGATGGGATTCATGAGCGCCAGCCAGCTTACGAAAATTGAGAACGGAGAGCGTCCTATTAATAAAAATATCAGAGACAGATTGTTAGAGAGGCTTGGTATAGCGAAAGAATTATACGAAAACCTGTTAGATTTATGCGATTTCGAAGAATGGGATTATAAGAAGAAGATTTTATCTGCGATTCAGAATAAAAAAATAGAGGATGCATATCGTTTGCTTAAAGAATATAAGGCACATTTAAGGGAAAATGATAGAATAAATCATCAGTTTATTTTGGCAATGTGGGGAGAAGTTTTGAAACAGGAAGGGGCTTCGAAAGAAAAAATTGCTGAATGTTATCGGAAAGCCGTAATACTTACAATACCGGATGCAGAAAAAGTATGGTGGGAGAAAAGACCATTATCGGTATTGGAGATGAATCTGCTATTGGAAACAATTATATATGGAAACAACATGGATTATTTGCATAAATGCAGAGTGCTCATGGAGTATATAGACACAGGATATTATGATGAAATTATGAAAGCAAAAATATATCCTAAAATTGTTTATTATTATCTGAAAAAGCAGATTTTATTTAAAGAGTATTGGAATATGGAAACACAGACTGAAAATTTGAAGATATGTGAAAAAGCTATTGAAAAATTAAGAGATGCCGGGCGGACATATTATCTGGTCGAACTGCTGGAAATAGAAATACAAATATTAGAGACAATGCCAGAGGATGCAGTTACAGAGCATTTAGAAAAAAATGAGACAGATAGGATAAATGCAAAAGAATTAATGTCTATGATTAAAAACTTGTATGCAGAGTATGAAGTTCCGGCATATATACAGGATTGCACCTACTTTTACCAACAGAAGTGGATCTTTAGTATGAAAGATGTGCTGCGAACCCGCAGGGAAATGTTCGGATTAACGCAGGAGCAGCTCTGTGAGGGAATCTGTTCTGTAAAATCACTTCGCAGGGCGGAAAAAGGACAGACAGATATGCAGAGGGAAACACTCAAAAAATTATTAAACAGACTGGGACTGTCAGGACAAATGCAGTGGTCACGACTTATCACAAGTGACCGCGAAGTCATAAGAATGGCAGAAGAAATGGCAGATTACATCAATGACCGGAAGTTTTCTGTGGCAAGTAAACAATTGGAAAGCATGAAATCACGGATTGATCTGGATATTCCACAGAATAAACAATATTTTTTAGAGAAGCAGGCATTACTAGAGTTTGAACAGGGAAAAGTAACGAGAGAAGAATTTGTAAAAATGGAAAAAGAGGCTCTGGAATGTACGCTGCGTGCGGAAAATCTTTATAGGAAAGAGAACGTGTATCTGACAGAGAGGGAAATAATCTGTATTAGCAATAGCTGGAAAGGGATGGAGGAAAAACAGAAAAGGGAATCTATTAATTTAATACTTAGACTTTATGACTATTATGCTTTAAATAATGGATTGTCACAGGCAATTTCAGTGTATGAAATTGTTACTGAAGCTGCTGTCAATGAACTTGGAAATAATGGGGAACATGTGAGGGCAGAAGAAATAGACAGAAAATCAATTAAGGCAAGCTTATCGTGTAGAAGGGTGTGGGATATTCATTATAAAATATATGATATATTATGGAACGAGAAAGAAATACAAAAGAAAAACAAAGAAAAAAATCGGAATATGGAAATGACCGATGGATTAATGAAGTGCATATCCATCAGTCATTATGTGAAACAGCCTTTTTACGAAAAAATATATAGAGAAAAAATGATTAACCTTTATATTCAGGATAATTAGGAATATCATTATATGGGGCAATAGATTCTATATATTGTATGAATGGAATTTCAAAGTTACGAGAAGGTAGCTTTGATTGAATAATGCAAATAAGTACTAGTGTGATAAATAATTTTGAAATAAATTTTTTCATTTGTGATAACCTCCCTACATTATATTCTCTATTGTGCCATAGTTAGTTCACATATAACAAGGGACAGAATTGTCCATAAATTTTTGGACAATTCTGTCCCTTGTCATAAAAAAGTCATAATGATAGTATCAAAACATAGAATAAGTGTGCACAGATTCTAAATAATTATAGGCTCTTGGAATCATGAGCTTTCCAACTAAGATCCATTGGTTGAATGAACCTTGAAAAGTAATAAATGATGAAAATTGGAACACTTATATAGACCTTGCGTACAATATGGCTTATAATGAATGGTATTGTTTATGAAATTAAATGGCTTGCTCAAAGATATCTTTTAAAAGAGAAGTCTTTCACAAAGTCCAGACGTCAAGATGTTGACATATTATGATGGCAAACAGGTAGCAGTACCACATCATAGAAGAGCGGTATCTACCGTATTCTAATATATAGTTGATCTTTTCACGTTTGTTACAACGTTCACCAGATGTCCTTACATTATATTCCAGTTTCGATTACACCTCCAAATCAAAAAATCTGTTCCGATTTAGCCGAAACGATATGCCTTATTGATCAAGAGGAGGATGTCAAGTACTTTTTGAAAAAAGTGGAAAAATAAAAATGGAATCTTAGAAGCCGTAAAAATACAGGCTTAGAGATTCCGAGAGACTATCAGAAAACGAAGGGAGAATGATTTATGAAAAGAAAAATAATTAGTATCATATTGGTTGCAGTAATGACAATTTCTTGCTCAACGGTAGCAAATGCCGCAGAAAAAAATACTGTAAGTGTCGAAAAAAGTTCTATGGAATTTGATGATGTTTGGCAAGAATATAAAAATGACGAACAATTTAATTTGATGTTAAAGGAATATGGAAAAGAATGTGCAGAAAGTTTTATATGGGATGTAATAGCGCATAGAGAGGAAGAACGGGAATTTGAGAATAATAAAACACGTGGTGGAGGAGGAAATATTTGTTATCAGTATGTAACAAATATTAAACAAACAGAGACCTACAATTGTGGACCGACAACAGTTCTACAGACATTGTACGGAATGTCAGCTGCTCAAAATGTACCAGGATCGAGTAATGCAGAAAAAATAGCAACACTTAATACCGTATGCCAGGTAAGTGCAAGCACAGGAACATCCCCATATAATGTAACAGTTGCACTTAACACCTATAAACCTAAAGGGATAGGTAATTATGTATATGCACGTGGGACAAGCGTGACAGAATATGGTTTTGAAAGTACGGTAGCTACATCATTAACAGCATGTAGACCAGTTGTATTACATGCGCTTACAGGAAGTTTAACTTATTATAACGGTAAGAACTCTAAACATTATTTGAGCTTAGATTATATAGATAGGACAAATGATGTGGTAAGAATAGTCGACTGCAATTATAATTCGGCGTATTATGGTGTTCATAATCAGGTTCCATTATCAGAAGCGTATAAATGTGTAGCTCAGCAAGATAGATATTTCATATATTGATATTAAGGAGCTGCTTGATATGCACAAAAAAGTATATGTTTTTTTATTAGTATGTTTATTATTAACAGGATGTTCTTCAGATGAAACGAAACCATCCGTAGAAAACGAAAAAAATTTGATTATAGATATAAATAAAATACAGCTTCCTGTAGAACAGGACTGTTCACTGGGTAGCTATTATGTGGATGGGGATGTTGTTTATTATTCTGTGTATATGCCATTGGGGGATTATGAGGAAAATCCAGATGCAGAATTTGATGTTTCTATGGAAACAGAAATCCGGTCTTTTGATATCACATCGAATGAGCAAAAAATGGTGTATCAGTATGATGCAGGTTATTCGGTGGACGTGAATGATATGGGAATCTGTAATGGAAAATTATATTGGCTGGATTCCGCAGGAACAGAAGAGGAATGGTTTCGGGTGGTTGCTGTTTCTACAGGCAAAAGTAAAGATATTGAAGTACTTTTTACCTCAGAAGATATCTCAGAATCCTGTCGAATGATAACGCCGGAAACAGACGGAAAAATGATATACTTTTATGCAGAAGATGATGGCAAGATTTCTATCTGCGAATATACACAGGAGAAATTAAAAAACATAAGCGAGAATGTCTATACAAATTCAGCATATGAGCATTTGAGTAAATGGAAAGATACCTATGCAACTGCAGTCAAAACAGACGATGGGTATGAGATTGTGACCATCAATGAAGATGGGAATTGTTCTGATTATGAAACAGTTTCTGCCGTGTCAGAACTTCAGATGAATGAAGAGTACATGTCCTATCTGTCTGATCCCTACAATTATCGGAATGAAGTAAATGTGATTCACAAAGAAGACCATAGTGTGGAACAAATAAAAACAGACCGGTTCTTTAATTATGGGTTGCTGGGAAACTATCTGATTTTTAATAAATCAGATCGCATTACGGCGTATGATCTTTTAAGCGGTGAAGAAACCGAAATTTTGAAAGCAGAGCAGGATTCCTTTGAGTGGATGTTCCGCAGGGGAGAAACATTATGCACGAAAAATGGAAATGAAATATATGTGATTTCCATAGAGTAAATCAAGGATAATCAGCGTTTAGAATACCTGACATATCTTTTGGAACATCGACCATTACATATGAAAAATTTACGTATGTATTTATTGGCGATCAGTACTATTTAGGAGCAAAAAGTTATAAAACCAATTTAGTTAGTGTATCGTGGTATTTGGCTAAGGACAGCAATAACATATATTCTTTCAAGTTATGGATTTGGTGTGATGGGGATTGATTTTGGAGTCAGCAGTTCCATGAAGCGGGAAATAGAGAAAAGAATCAATGCAATACGTTTTATGTAAACTATAGATATTTTTCACATTTAAATGATCATTTCAACTTCCTGTAAAGCTGAAGATTCATTTGTTAGGAGAGCTTATGAAGAAAAAAATTTGTTTAGCCATTTTTATTGTTCTGTTTGTAGTTAGTATAGTGGTAAATGTGAAATTATTATTTTTTTCACCAGCAGTTTCATTAAAAAATATTCCATTCGAGGGAGTAATCACAGAAGCTGATAGTGGAAAAATAGTAGTAAAGGGTGATGGAACGAATGGTTGCGGGCTTACAGAGCATTATCAAATTTATAATTCAGATCAGATAAAAATTGTTAATACTAATGATGAACTAATTCAGTTTATAGATTTGAAAAAAGGCACAAGAATTTCTATGAGATTATGGATAAAGGAAAAGACTTTATATAATGATATGGATAGGCTGGATATTGTTACATTGATTCAGTGCTGTGAATGAAAAG
>OCPS01002232.1_pt1 | contig 13473 bp, 9 predicted proteins | sample 1538651 | NCBI WGS metagenome assembly OCPS01 (sample SAMN04571715, study PRJEB22368) | human gut metagenome | biome: human gut; material: stool | host: Homo sapiens | place: Luxembourg | collected 2012-09-21 | reverse complement strand
ATAAAAAATGACGAATGCTCTTTAACAGCTAAATGCTGTAAGAACATTCGTCATGGTGCGGATAAGAGGACTTGAACCTCCACCGAGTTGCCCCGATTAGAACCTGAATCTAACGCGTCTGCCAATTCCGCCATATCCGCATATTCTGTTGTGTTCGTGAGCTGTGTTGCTCGGAACAATAGTTATTATACCAGATATGGCAGAATTGTCAAGCATTTTTTCAAAAAAACTTTTTCCTCACTACAAAACGTCATACTTTCGCGAAAAAGCCCTCTGCAGGCCGATTTTCCGGCGGTGCAGAGGGTCGGAGTTTCTTTGTTTTTTCTTCAGCAGACAGCCGTGCCGGAGGCCAGCAGATCAGACTCCGCCCCACACCAGCCACAGATACACATAGCCTGCCAGCACTGCAGCCAGCGTAAAGGGCACGCCGATGCGCAGGAAGTCCCGGGTCGTGACGTTTTCACCGTTTTTGCGCAGCAGGCCGATGGCAGCAATATTGGCCGAAGCGCCGATCGGCGTCAGGTTGCCGCCCAGAGTGGCACCGGTGAGCAGACCGAAGTAAAACACGTAGGGCTCCATCCCCTGGCCATCATTCATCAGTGCAGCAATGCTTTGCACCACGGGCAGCATGGCGGCTACGTATGGGATGTTATCGATGAATGCCGACAGCACGACCGAAACCACTACCAGCAGCGTAAACAGTCGGAAGGGGCTTTCTCCCGCCACGGCGTGGAACAGCCGGGCCGCTGCATCAATGACGCCCGCCGCCTGAATGCCTGCGATCACGATGAACAGACCAAACAACAGCAGCAGGGTATCGCAGTCCAGCTCACCCAGCACCCGCCCCAGCGGCTTTGCCGACTTTGCCCGCAGGCAGGCGCGCACGGTGCCAAACAGGCACAGGCCCATGCAGATAAGACCGCTGCGCAGCTCATACACCGTATGCAGCGGCCCGGCGGCGGGCTCCGGCAGGAAAGATGCCGCGATCAGCAGGCCTACCGTCAGCAGCATCAGGGCGGCGGGCACGTCGTCCTCCACGTCCGTTTCCACCTTTGCACAGACCGGCTGGGTCTCACGGCGGAACAGCCACAGCAGCACCGCCAGCGACGCCAGTGCGCCCAGCTCTACGCCCCAGAAAATGCCCGGACGGCCCTGCATCCAGAAGAACTCGAAGAAGTTCATGTCCGCAAAGCTGCCCAGCAGGATGCTGGTGGTATCGCCCACCAGCGTGGCTGCGCCCTGCAGGTTGGAGGAGACCGCAATGGAAATAATCACCGGCACCGGCGAGATCTTCAGCTTGCGGGCAATGGCAAGGCCCACCGGGGCCACCATGAGCACGGTAGCCACATTATCCACAAAAGCACTGATGACGCCGGCGAACAGCGCCAGCATACACACCGCCCGCTTGACGTCCGGCACCCGGACGATGAGCATTTCCGCCAGACGGGCGGGCATTTTGCTCTCGATGAACAGCGCCACCGTACCCATGGTGCCCGCCATCATCAGCAGAACGTTGTAATCCACCGCCTGCAGTGCCGCACGGAGCGAAAAGCCGTATACCCCGGCCTCGCCCAGCATAATAAAGAGCACCGCACTGCACAGTGCCACCCACGGGCGGTACTGCTGCAGCCGCAGCATCAGCAGATAGGTGGCTGCAAACAGAAGCAGCGCAAGTGTCATTCCAGATTCTCCCTGTTACGGGTGTCGTTGTCCTCGTCGATCATGCGGTAGCCCACGCCCAGCTCATTGAGGATATAGGCGTTGCTGCCCGGGCGGCTGCCCAGCTTTTTGCGGATGTTGGCCATATTCACCTGCAGCTTCTTGGTGCTGCCGATGTCGGTATCGCCCCAGATGGCTTTGACGATGGCCGCATAGGTCATCACACGACCCGCGTGCTGGGAGAGGAACGCCACGATGTTGTACTCGGTCTGGGTCAGTTTGATCTCCTGCTCGTCCACAAACACCTTGCGGCGGTCATAATTGATGCGCATTCCCTGTGCGCGGAACTCCCCTGCCGGGGCATTGCCGCCGCGCAGGGCACCGTAACGGTTCAGGCGCAGGGCAGCACGCACGCGGGCCAGCAGCTCGCCGGTGCTGAAGGGCTTGGTGATATAGTCATTGGCCCCCAGATCCAGCGCTTCGATCTTATCCATCTCGTCGGTGCGGGCCGAGAGCACCACGATGGGGGTCATGTACTTCTGCCGCACGGTGCGGATAAACTCCAGACCGTCCCGGTCCGGCAGACCCAGATCCAGAATGACCAGATCCGGGTTGTGGGAGGCAAACAGGGTCAGGCCCATAGTACAGGTGTGGGCCACCAGCGCCTGATAGTCGTTGGTGGTCAGCAGCGTTTCAATAAAGCTGCAGATATTCGCCTCATCCTCCACAATGAGGACTTTGAATTTATTATTGCTCATCTTCTGCATCCTCCATTTCAATTTCTTCGGTCTCCAGCCAGAAGCGGATGGTGGTTCCCTCGCCCACCCGGCTCTCGGCCTTGATCTCGCCGCCGTGGGCCTTGATGATGGCTGCGCACACCGACAAGCCGATGCCCATGCCGTGCTTGCGGCTGTCTGCCGGCACATCCGGGTCGGTGCTGCCGGTGCCGGAGAACAGCGTTTTCAGCCGTTCTCTGGGGATGCCGCAGCCATTGTCCGTCACCTCGAACACCGCGCGATTGCCCACCGTGAACACCTTCAGGGTCAGTTTTGTCATGCCCTCGGCGTGCAGAGCGGCGTTTTCCAGCAGATTCATCAGCACCTGCTGGATGAGCATGGAATCCATGGGGATCACGATAAAGGCATCCGGCGTTTCCAGCTCCACCTGAATATCCGGGTATCGCTTGCGGAACTTGACCAGCACGGTATCCAGCAGTTCGTCCAGCACCGTGGGGGTCTTCTGCACCGTCACCTTCTCGCTGTCGATGCGGGTGACCGAGAGCAGGTTCTCCACCATGCGGGTCAGCCACTGGGCATCGCTGCAGGCCTCGCCCAGCAGCTTGATGGTCTTTGCCTTATCCAGCGAATCGTAGTTTTCGATCACGGTGGAGCAGGCACCATAAATGGAAGTGAGCGGGGTGCGCAGATCGTGGGAAACCGCGCGCAAGAGGTTCGCGCGCATTTTTTCCTTTTCGCTCTCCATGCGCAGCTGCTCCTGTTTTTTGATGCGGGTGGTCAGGGTGCTGGTCATGATGGACACCACAAGCATCACAAGGCCGGAAAACAGGTTTTCCGACAGAGTAAAGTTGAACGCGAAATACGGCGAGAGGAAGGCAAAATTCACCGCCAGCACGCTGATCAGGGACGCTGCCACGCCCCAGGCATACCCTTCTGTATACATTGATGTGACAAATACTGCCAGCATAAAGATCAGCATGGCAACGCCCTCAATGCGGCCCATAACGGCCTGTGTAAGCATCACCATGGCATAGGCGGCGAGCAGAGTCAGCAGCATTACAGCGGCATCCCGCACAAGCGTCTGTTTTTTCATGCACATTCCCCTTCCCAAACAATATGTTTCCTCTCCTGAATTATACCATAGCTGTACTAAAGATACAGTAAAAATCCTTTGCCGTAAAGGGAGGACGGGGTTTGACACTCCCTCTTCCCCGTAGTAGAATAGCCTTATCCGCGCTTTATCTCACTGGATCAGGAGAATAACAGATGCTTTATTTTGAGAACGACTACTGCGAGGGTGCGCACCCCGCGATCCTGCAAAAGCTGACCGAGACCAATTTTGAAAAGGTGTCCGGCTACGGCACCGACCCCTACTGCACCAGCGCCAAGGCAAAGATCTGCGCGGCCTGCGGCTGCCCGGATGCAGATGTGTACTTTATCTCCGGCGGCACCCAGACCAACGCCATCGTCATTGCGTCCATGCTGCAGCGCTGGCAGGGCGTGCTGGCTGCAGCCACCGGCCATGTTGCCGCCCACGAGGCCGGTGCCATCGAGTACACCAGCCACAAGGTCATCCCGCTGCCGGCCCACGAGGGCAAGGTGAGCGCTGCCGATGTGCGCAGCTGGTGCGCCACCTTCTACGCCGATGCCAACCACGACCACATGGTGTTCCCCGGCATGGTGTATATCTCTCACCCGTCGGAGTACGGTACCCTGTACACCAAGGCAGAGCTGGAAGAGCTGCACGCCGTGTGTCAGGAATACAAGATGCCGCTGTTCATGGACGGCGCACGGCTGGGCTACGGCCTGATGGCAAAGGGCACCGACGTCACCCTGCAGGACATTGCCCGCCTGACCGATGTGTTCTACATCGGCGGCACCAAGGTGGGCGCTCTGTGCGGCGAGGCGGTGGTGTTCCCTCACGGCGCACCGGCCCACTTTATGACCATGGTCAAGCAGCAGGGCGCGCTGCTTGCCAAGGGCCGTCTGCTGGGCCTGCAGTTCGACGTGCTGTTCACCGATGATCTGTACACCCGCATCAGCCGGAACGCCATCGAGACCGCAGACCGTCTGAAGGAGGGCCTTGCTGCCAAGGGCTACCGCTTCTATATGGAATCGCCCACCAATCAGGTGTTCCCCATTCTGGCAAACAGCCAGCTGGAAGCGCTGGAAGGCAAGGCGAAGTTCGGCTTCTGGGAGAAGTACGACGACACCCACACCGTGATGCGCATTGCCACCAGCTGGGCCACCCGCATGGAGGAGATCGAACAGCTGATTGCCCTGATGTGACCCTGCCGAAGATTTTCTGCCGATTTTATGCAGGATATCGATTGCAATTTTCTTCACGATATGGTATCTTTTGGGTATACCACATTGAGTTCGGAGACGGCCGGCTGCACTGCGCCGCCGCTTTCTGTAAAGTGATTGGAAGGAAGGTATTTTACCATGGGATTTTTTGATAAGCTGTTCGGCGGCAAGGCCGAGCAGGAAGAGACCGCTAAATTCTTTGGTCAGCGCAAGACCGTTCTGACCCCCATCCGCGGCAAGGTGCTGGCACAGGCCGACATCCCCGACGAGACCTTTGCACAGGGCATCCTTGGCCCCGGCTGCGGCATCGAGCCCACCGGCAAGACCGTGTATGCTCCGTTTGACGGCACCGTGGAACAGGTGGCTTCCACCCTGCACGCCGTGGGTATGACCAGCGAGGACGGCATCGAGATCCTGATCCATGTTGGCATGGACACTGTGGAGATGCAGGGCAAGGGCTTCAAGGCACTGGTCAAGGTGGGCGATAAGGTCAAGGCCGGCACCCCGCTGCTGAAGGTGGATCTGGACGCCATCCGCGCCGCAGGCCATCCCACCGCCACCGCCATCATCGTGACCAACGGCGATGACATGGGCGAGCTGAAGATGCTGGCTGAGGGCGATGTGCTGGCAGGCACCCCGCTGTTCAAGTTCTGATCGTAATCGTAAAAGGCGTGAGCTTCCATTCGGAGGCCCACGCCTTTTTTGTTATTCCTTTTCTTGTTTATATTTCAGCGCCTTCTGGGCGAAATGTCCATCGAAGAACTGGATGAAGGAGCCAAAGGCGATGATGATAACACCCACCACCATGCCGATGATGCGCCGTGCCGAGGGAGCCTGCCGGGTCTTGTTCATGACCTCCTTCTCCTTCTCCTTCTGTTTTTCACCATTCTGTTGTTTTTGTGTTGAAAATTCAGGCCTTGAGGCGTGCTTCAATGGCCGCTTTGTCCAGCCCTTCGCCAATGACGATGAGCACATCCTGTCCCTGCGGGATGGGGGCCAGCGTTTTTCCGGCGGCGGTGGCGTTCAGTTCCAGCCAGCCGGTCTGCCCGCCCGGGTCCGGTGCAAAGCCCTTCACCCGCAGCACATGGCCGCAGGCCCTGTCTGCAAACAGGCGGTCTGCCGCAGCCTGCAGCTGCTGCAGCGTCAGATGCTGTTCCAGAAAGCAGAGGGACGAAAAGGCTTCGTGCTCATCAAAGTGCAGCTTTTCGCAGCTGGCCTGCCGGTATCCGCAGGACGCAAGGGCGGCAAGGTCGGCTCCGGTGAGCTGCGCCCAGTCCTTTGTCAGGATCTCCTCCGGTGCAAAGCGGCGGGAGCACTTGCAGCCTTCCAGCGTCTGGGCCTGCCCGGCCTGCCGGGTACGGCTGAGCAGCACCCGGCCCGCGTTGGCGGTCTCGGATGCCAGCAGATACTCTGCCTGCGGGGACAGGGTCTCGGGCAGCATGGCGTCCACAATGGCGATCACATTGCCCACCTGATACCAGCGGTCCAGCGGGTCGTCCCGCAGCACGTCAAAGAACTCGTCCACATCAAAGATGCCGCTGGGCTCCACCACCACCCGGTCGAACCCGCGCATGGCCATGGCAATGAGCTTGGTGCGCATCCGGCGCTGGTGGGTGTCGCAGTCGCACCCGCCGCTGATGGTCTCAAGGTCGCAGCGGGGGCCCAGAAGGTCCTGCACCAGCATCGCGTCCACATTCACGGCCCCAAAGTCGTTTTCCAGAATGCAGACGTTGTGGCCCTGTTCCACCAGATACCGGACATACCGGCGCAGAAAGGTGGTCTTTCCTGCCCCCAGAAAGCCGGTGATAAGGTCTACCTGTACCATGATAAAAAGCACCTCCCGTGCTGTTTTTGCTCCCGACCGGGCATCAGCCGCAGTCCGAGCTATGGCTGTTTTCAATGATCTGCCGGGCAGCGGGCGCGATCCGGGTCGGGATGTTGGCGGGCTTTGCAAGGAAATAGCCCTGCAGGCCGTCCACGCCCAGCTCCAGCACCTTTTTCAGCTCCTCGGCCGTCTCCACGCCCTCAGCAATGATCTGCATGCTGCGCGGGTGGGCATAGGCCACGATGTTCTGCACGATCTGCTGTTTGTCGGGGTCGGTATCGATGCCGCGGATGATGGTGAGATCCACCTTGATGAACCGGGGCGAAAGCTCCAGCAGGCTGCCCTCGTTGGAGTAGCCGCTGCCATAATCATCCAGCGCGAACATGCCGGAAAAACCCGGCGCATGGCGCTTTGTTTCCATTGCTTCCCGGTCGATCGCCTCTTCCTCGGTGATCTCGATCACCATCTGACGGCGCAGCTCATGCCAGCGGCTGTCCATATACTCGCTGTCCTCCCGCGGCAGGGCAATGCTTGCAATGGAGTTGATGAACAGCATCGCGTCCCTGCGCACAAGGCCCTCGCTGCGCAGGTGGTCAAAGGTCTCCAGCGACTTGAAGAAGGTCAGCCGTTCGATCTCCTGCAGTGCTCCCTGCTCCCGCGCCAGCTTCATGATGGTGGCAGGCGAACGCAGTCTCTCCATATCGGAGCGCATCAGGGCTTCGTAGGCCATCACCCGGCCATCGTGGGCCGAGAAGATGGGCTGGAACACATAGTACACCCGTTCCTCGGTAAGCAGCTGCTGGAAGTCCCGCCGCAGCTGTGCGGTCTGGGCTTCCCTGCGGTAGCTTTCCATGCTGAACTCCTGCAGGCAGCCCTTGTGGGAGTGCTTGACCTGATACAGCGCAAAGTCGGCATATTTTTTCAGGGTCTCCATGTCCCGGCTGTCCTCCGGGTACCATGCCATGCCGCCCGAAATGCTGATGCGCAGTTCGCTGCCGCCGGGCAGCACCGCCACGCTCTTGTGCATGGCGTCGCTCAGGATGTGCACCTTTTCGCGGATCTGCTCCTGGCCGGGATAGCCGTAGAACAGCAGCATGAACTCATCGCCGGACAGGCGGGCCACCACCGTGCCGGCGGGGGTGTTCTCTGCCAGACAGAGGCCGGTGCGGTGGATGTACTGGTCGCCCCAGTCGTGGCCGTAGGTGTCGTTGATGTGCTTGAGGTTGTCCAGATCCATCATCAGCAGGGCTGCGGTGCCCAGCTGCTGCGGGTCCTCAAACAGCTCCCCGCACACCCGCTGGAAGGCCTGACGGTTGTACAGGCCGGTGAGGATATCGTAGTCCCGTTCGTGCTCGATGCGCAGGCGCTCCAGCGTGGCGATGGTGACATCCTCGGCCAGACCCACCTGCACGTTCCAGTCTTTGGTGACGCGCAGCAGAACGTAGCGGGTCTGGCCATCCTTGCGGATGGTCAGCAGCTTGTCTCCCCTTTCCGTGGTGGTGCAGGGGCGGGAAAGCTGGATCCGGGTCAGCGTCTCCTCAAAGCGGCGCACGCTCAGGAAGCGGTCCGCGGGCTGGGGTTCGCCCAGCAGGGGAAAAAAGTTATCGGTAACATATACGCTGCCGGTGTCGAACCGCAGCTCATAGCCGCCCAGCTCCACACTGGCCATATCCATGATGCGCAGAAACTTTGTGGAGTTGTTCAGCAGCTCGCTGTTCAGGCTGGTCAGTGCATCGGCCAGACGGTCCAGCTCCCGGATCTTTGTATGGGACAGCTCCGGGAACTTCTTTTTCTCCTGCCCGTCCACCACCTCGTGATACAGCAGCTCCACCGGACGGGCCAGCTTGCGGGCGGTCAGCAGGCTGCTCAGAATGCCCAGCACCAGCGTGCCCACCACCACAGCGGTGAGCACATGCCGGACATTCTGCGCAAAGGCGAACAGCGTCTGGCTGTTCACCGCGCCGATCAGCAGCCAGTGCTCCTCGGAGAAGGGCGCGTTGCGGCTGTACAGGCTGATGGGCATTGCCACCGCGTAGTAATCCCGTTTGTGCAGGTTCAGCCAGCAGCCGTCTGCCCGCCTCTCGCAGCGCATCATGCTTTCCGGCGCTTCCAGTGCATAGCGGTCCTGACTGGACGTGACCGACTTGCTGACCACGAATTCCTCGGCGTCCTCGTCCGCAGTGGTGGACACCAGAAAATACGCGCCTCTTTTCTCGTTCTGCAGCTCTTCATAGGGCATTTTTTCCTGCACATAGCTGGTGAGCAGCTCCACGCCCACCACGCCGTACACCGTGCCGTCCGGCAGGATCAGCGGCTGAGAGTAGGCAATGGCCGAACGGTCATCGCCCGAGATCGTGTACACGCTGGTGGTCCAGCGGCCGTAATATTCCTCGCTCAGGCGGGCATTGTCCTCATAGGCCCGCAGGAACGGATCCTTAAAAAAGCCCCGGCCCTTCAGGCCATAGTAGCGCAGGACAGGCTGCCAGCTTTTATCGGTGGTGATGCCCAGCGCCTTGACCACCGCCGCGCTGCCGCGCTCGATCAGCAGATCGGCATTCTCCTCCGAGGGGCGGGCGTCCGGGTCCAGATCCCGCAGATAGATGCCGGGCACACCGCTGCCCACATCCAGAAGGCGCAGGTCCTCGGTGTTCAGCACCACAAAAATACCGGTGACGGACCGTGCGCGCAGGGTGTTGACCAGCTCCGGTGCAATGGCGGCAAGCAGCGCGCTGCTCTGTTCACTGTCGGTGTTCAGGGCATCCAGATCCAGACGGCCCGTGTTCACCATGGAAAGGGTGACCCGGTCGATGTAGTCCGAGAGATCGGTCAGGTCCTGTGCATTCTGCATCAGGTCCTGCATGTAACCGACGCGGTTGCGCACCTGCATGGCAAGCATGTCCTTTGCGTTCTGGTTCAGCCTGCCGCCCACATTGGTGACGTAGATGCTGATGACGAGCAGCAGGACCTCTGCCACCAGTACCAGCATCATCGCCCCGAAAATGGTGCGGAAGATCGGTTGCGTCTTTTCTCCGCGCCGGGGCGTCTGTGTGCCCTGCGCTGCCCGCCTGTGCAGCATCATTCCTCACCTCTTTTTCTCCGTATGTCCCGCGCAGCTCAGCCCTCGTACTGTGCAAGCTTTGCGCAGATGTCCTGATACCATGCCTCAAAATACTCGTCGGTCAAAAACTCGGCCTCTGCCTCGGCAGCACTCTGGCCCTCGGCAATGCGCTGGACCACCGTCTCGCGGTCCGCTGCGGCAAGGTCGCTCAGGCCGTATTCCAGCACCTTGCGGGCGCTGCTGCCGCCTGCAAAGGCGTGGGGCGTATACAGACGATTCCCGTTCACCGTATCCACCGCAACCGCCAGCGTCTGCTGCATGTTATCGTCCAGAGTCAGGCCGCTGGCAAGGATCTCCTGCATATCGTTGGCCTTCCGGGTGACAGGCAGATAGCCCGAGCCCACCGAGAACGCGATGTTGTTCTCTGCCCGGACGAACCATTTGAGGAACTCCACCGAGGCCTTGACCTCCTCCTCTTTGGCTGCTGTCACCACCATACCGGCACCCTGCTGCACCGCTACCGCCTCGCCGCCTTCAAACTGCGGGGCGGGCAGTGTCTTCAGGCTGATCTCATGGCTCTCGTTGGCGTCGTTCGTCACCCTGGTGGGGAAGAAGGTGGCGCTGGAACTGGAGCCCACGTAGGCCAGCACATTGCCGGTCTTGATATCATCGCTGCGGAAGCGGCCGGTGGCGGCAAACCAGCCCTTGATAAAGGGAACATAGTAGTTGTCCCACAGCCTGCGGGCCACATCGCGCTCAAAGTTGACGGTCATTCTGCCGTCCTTTACTGCAAAGATGGTGTCGCCCAGCTGCTGTGCGCCCACCAGCATATAGTTTGCCATGGCATCACGGCCGAACAGCGCCTTGCCGTCATCCGGTGCAGCGGTCTGGGCATCGGTCCAGTTGTAGTATTTTTCTGCAGCGGCCGTCAGCCCCTCCATGGTGGCAAGGTCCTCGCAGCGGACACCGGCGGCATCGGCAAAGGCCTGCCAGTCGGTATCATTGAGGAACAGCAGCTCGGTGGATTTTGCCACCGGGAAGATCTTGATGCTGTCGTCCTCCCCGAAGTCCCCCTCCGAGAGGTAGCCCTCCACGAACTGAGCCTTTTCCTCCTCGGTCAGGCAGGGGGCAAGGTCCACCACCATGCCCATCTGGTCCAGCGCATAGGCGGTGTCGGCGTAGGCCGAGAAGATATTGGGCATGGCGGCAGCGCCCACCTTGCCCTCGGCAGAGTCCATCACACTGGTTTCCAGATCATTGACGCTGCCCTGACTCTCGGTGGACACCTTGATGCCCTTTTGGGCACCGACGGTCTCGTTGAACTGGTTCACAAGGCTGGTAAAGCTTTCCAGCTGGTCGCCATTGTAATAGGTCCACACCATGATATTGGTCACTTTGGCGGGCACTTCTGGCCCGGCACTGCCGCCGCAGCCGGCGCAGCCCAGTGCCAGTGCCGCCGCGCACAGTCCGCACAGCAGCGACTTGATCTGTTTTTTCATTGGTTTTCTCCCTCCGGGTGCTGCACGGCAGGCTTGCCTGCCCGTGTCCAGTTTACATCCAGTTTATCATACCATCATTTTCCGCTGGCGTAAACAGAAACGCGCAAAAAACCATGAAAGCAGCTTTTGCAGCTTGACCCGGAACGCAGAGAGAAAGGCCCCGACCGGCCGGAAAGACCGGCTTTGGGGCAGCACAAAGGGCCGTCCCCCGCATTCGGAGACGGCCCTTTGCTTTATGATAACCCTGCCTTTTGGGAGAAACGCATCAGCCCTTCAGTTCCAGCAGTGCATCGCCCTGCTTCACGGTACCGGAGGCTTTGGGGGTGACCGCTGCATACTCGTCGGTGTTGCAGACGATCAGCGGTGTGGTGACGGGATAGCCCTCGGCCTTGATGGCCTCGATGTCAAAGCGGATCAGCGGCTGGCCCTTGCGCACCTTGTCGCCCTCATTGACGAGGTAGGTGAAGTGCTTTCCGCCCAGCTTGACGGTGTCGATGCCAATGTGCATCAGCAGCTCCGCGCCGTCAACGGTGGTCATGCCCACCGCGTGGTGGGTGTCGAAGGTGGAAGAGATCTCGCCGTTGGCAGGAGCCACCAGCTCACCCACCGCAGGCTCGATGGCAATGCCGTCGCCCAGCGCACCGCTGGCAAACGCCTCATCCTTCACCTCGGCCAGCGGGACAACGGTGCCGGTGAGGCAGGCTGCAAGCACGGTATCCTTTGCGGCTGCTGCCGGAGCTGCGGGGGCCGCTGCCGGGGCGGGTGCTGCGGTCACTGCCGGGGTCTTGGGCGCATTTTCCAGATAATCTTCCAGCTTTGCCTTGATGACGGCTACCTTGGGGCCGTACACCACCTGAACGCCGTTGCCTTTGCAGATGACGCCGGAAGCACCGGAGGCCTTGAGCACATCCTGCCGGACCAGCGCAGCATCCTTGACGGTGCAGCGCAGACGGGTGGCGCAGCAGTCCACGTCGGACAGGTTGTCGGTGCCGCCCAGACCTTCCACGATCAGGGCGCTGACCGGGTCATCCCCTGCGGGGGCGGTGCTGCCGGAAGCGGCGCTGCGGGCGTTCACGTCCGCACGGGTGTACAGCTTGACCTCCTCGGCATCGTCGCGGCCCGGGGTCTTGTAGTCAAACTTGGAGATCATGAAGCGGAAGATCAGGTAGTACAGCACAAAATACACCGCACCCACAACGACCACCCAGATCCAGTGGGTCTTGGCGTTGCCCTGCATCACGCCGAACAGCACCAGATCGATCAGACCGCCGGAGAAGGTCATGCCCACGCCCACATTCAAAATGTGCATCAGCATGAAGGACAGACCGGCCAGCACGCAGTGCACCGCGTACATGGGCAGAGCCACAAAGATAAAGGTAAATTCCAGCGGCTCGGTGATGCCGGTGAGGAAAGCGGTCAGGGCTGCAGAAAGCAGCAGGCCGCCTGCCGCCTTTTTCTTTTCCGGCTTTGCGCAGTGGTACATTGCCAGCGCAGCGCCGGGCAGGCCGAACATCATAAAGGGGAACTTACCGGCCATGAAGCGGGTGGCGCTGACCGAGAACACAGTAGTGGACTTGGAAGCCAGCTCTGCAAAGAAGATGTTCTGGGCACCGGTCACGGTGACGCCGTCGATGATGGCGGTGCCGCCCACAGCGGTCTGCCAGAACGGCATGTAGAACACATGGTGCAGGCCGAAGGGGATCAGTGCGCGTTCCAGCAGGCCGTAGATAAAGGTGCCTGCATAGCCGGAAGCCAGCACCAGTGCGCCCAGCGCAGCAATGCCGCTTTGCACCACCGGCCAGATGTAGAACATGGCGATGCCGACCACCAGATACACGATGGAGCTGATGATGGGCACAAAGCGGGTGCCGCCGAAGAAGGCCAGCACCTGCGGCAGCTCGATCTTATAGAACTTGTTGTGCAGGGCTGCCACGCCCAGACCGACCACGATGCCGCCGAACACGCCCATCTGCAGGGTGGTGATGCCCAGCATGGTGGTGGTGGAGTTGGCGGGCATTGCGTCCACGCCGCCTGCGGCGTTGATCATGGCCTGAATGGCCGTGTTCATGATGATATAGGCCACCGCACCGGACAGGGCGGCCACCTCTTTTTCCTTGCGGGCCATGCCGATGGCCACGCCCATGGCGAACAGCAGCGCCAGATTGTTGAACACGGCGCTGCCGGTCTGGCTCATTACGTCCAGAATGGTGTAGATCAGGGTACCGGGGTGGATGACGCTGTTCAGGCCATAGGCCGCCAGCATGGTCTCGTTGGTGAACGAGCTGCCGATGCCCAGCAGCAGGCCCGCCACGGGCAGCAGTGCAATGGGCAGCATAAAGCTGCGTCCGACACGCTGCAGCACGCCAAAGATCTTGTCTTTCATCTTCA
>OCPS01002217.1_pt1 | contig 13534 bp, 28 predicted proteins | sample 1538651 | NCBI WGS metagenome assembly OCPS01 (sample SAMN04571715, study PRJEB22368) | human gut metagenome | biome: human gut; material: stool | host: Homo sapiens | place: Luxembourg | collected 2012-09-21 | reverse complement strand
TATTCGCTTAATTGCGCTGATGCCCTAATTAAAAGACTAAAGGAGGAGAATCATGAATAGTGTACAGACACAAACCTTTTCCATTAGAGGGGATGGAGGTGGTGAGGCATATATTGACTTTTGCGATGGTCAATTATGTGTTTCAGTTGTCATAGAAGGGAAACAGGCAGATTTTCACTTTGATCCTGTTACGTTAGGAATGTTTGCCCATGCTTATAAATTACATTGTGAAGAGTGTGATAACCAACGAAAGAAAGGAGAATAACCATGACCGAAGAACTTGTAACATTAGAAACAGCGAAACTGCTGAAAGAGAAAGGATTCAAGGAAGATGTATTTACTTTTTATGAAGTAGATTGCGTAGAAGGTGATATGATACTGTCTGAAACTTACGATGAATCCGAGAATTTCAATGAAAAAAATGATTGTCTTTCTGCACCTACACAATCTCTAGCCCAAAAGTGGCTACGTGAAACCAAAAACATTCATATATGCGTATATAACTGTGCTTGTGGCTATGGATACGAAATATCTAAAGCTGACAATGGAACTCATATAACTAGTTCTGTTTATGAAGGAACAAATGACGGAGGAAAATGGGACACTTATGAAGAAGCACTTGAAGCCGGATTACAGGAAGCATTAAAACTTATATGATTATGAAGAAGATATTTTTCAACGATAAATTAGGATTAACCCAAGCGGTATTGGATGGTCGGAAGACTATGGCGTAGATTTGCTTTGGCATATCGAACAGAAGATAAGATACAATGAATTAAGACCTATGTTGAACGGAAAAAGATATTGATTATGAAACGTGAAATAAAATTCAGAGGAAAAGAATTTGAAACAAGACAGTGGATAGAAGGATCTTTGACAACATATCCAAGATACTACCCAACTATTACACTCGTTGAAAATGCTGAACTTATTCCAAAAAAGAGAACTTGTGTAGTTCTTCCTGAAACAGTCTGTCAGTTCAGCGAAATAACCGATAAGAACGGTAATAGCATCTTCGAACATGATCTAATACTGATTCATGAAAGCGAAAGTTCCTACCAATTTACAGTTGAAGTACTATTTCATAAAGGAATGTTCTGCTACAAGAACAAGGCATGTGGTTTTACCCCATTGTGGTATGTCAGCGATAGATGCGAAGTGATTGGTAATGTGTTTGATAACCTGGAATTATTGAAAGGAGATAAGTAATGAAGAATAAAATAATATCCGGTGTTATAGCTGCACTGTCTTTACCCGTATATTTTTCTCTACTTTGGGCTATTGATCAGTTCTTGTTAGTTAGAATTGTCTTAGTATTTGTAATGATAGCATGTATGATTGTATTGGTGTACAAGCTATCCAAACTTATTCTTGACGAATATTTTAAAAAGCATAATAAGCGATGAAAACAATTTTATTTATATCTATATGTATTATCGCCCTATTATGGGTTGGCGATCTCACAATTACATTTAAGCCGTTTTCCATCTCGTTGCCCGGTTGGTATAAGCCTATAGGTATCATTCTGTTTTGTCTGTCAGTGGCGGTATATAATGTAGGAGAATATACTAAAGGGTATAAGCATGGTTTCGATGATGGGATAAAGGAATGTATTGAAATACTTAAAAAGAAATGAACTAGAAACGTGAACTACCGCTAATTCTTTAGTTTTGCGGTAGTTCACTACTAAATGATTTGTGGATAATTGACAATCAATCTTCTGTTTTCAGAAAAACATTCTTTAACTCATCTTTCCTTAAAGAGCCGTATTTTATAGCACGGTCAATACGTTTTCGAGCATTTCCGTCTTTAGCCTTTATAGTATTCTTAGAATTATCCTTAGATATAATTAGTTTGACCAACTCATTCAGAGGAATAGGGGATGTCGTATCTCTATCCCAAATAGAAGTGAAAAAATCTTTTGCAGGTTTTCCCATAAGTAATTTCTTTTCCGTCTCATCACCCACCTTTTCAAAATGCAGATAAGGCTCTGCAACGATATTGAAATATGGCAGCAGCGACTTTTCGTCCGGTTCGCTCACCATACGGGTTTTCAACAGCTTCAGATACCTTCCTCCGCTTCTTGTCCGACCTATGGCAAACACCCCGTCCGCAAAGTTAGAAAGAATTTTGCTTCCTGCCATATTCGTTTTCGACAAAGGTTTCCATTCCTCAATCTTGGGGGTATGTGCGATTACCATTATGCTTATATTCAACTCACGTTTCAATCTTGTAAGCCCGTCCATGATTACCCCTGCATACTCCGCTTCGGCTGTCTGCGTGGAAAGATAGGAAAGGTTGTCAAGTATCATCACCTTTGCTCTCGTGTCAAGCAGCTTGCTCCTGATACCGTCAATCACATTCATGCTGAACTCTTCGCTATCCACCTCTTCCGATATGGTGCATCTGACAAGATTTTTAGGGAACTTGGCATTTTTATACCGCCGTGCAAGCTGCCTGTCCGAAAGCTCAAAATCGAAGTACAATACGGTTTGCGGTGGCATTTCCACTTCCGTACATTCGCTCTCTCCCTTGGCTATCTCGTAGGCTATCTGTGTGGCAAGAATGGACTTACCTATTCCACTATCCGCAAAGAGGAACACAAGTTCGTTCTCCCACCAAAAGTCTCCCCATAATCTGTGGATTGGCGGCTTTTTCTTCCCTGCCTCAATGACGGACTGCATATCGGAAGAGTTGAACAAAGGTACTTGCTCCACCATATCGCCATCATCAGGGATAGATGCGGCTCTTTGTTCGTACCGCTCAATGTCTTCCTGTATCTGTTCTTCTTCGGTCATATTTATTACTCATTTATGATTACATACTTCCATATTTGAACGAAGCAAAGCAATCATTTTCATCATCAACGAAAAATCCAAGTCCATCAAGAGTTTCCTTATCTTCTTCAGAAACTATACTTGGGTCAATATCAACGTAAAGAATATCATGCTCGCAAGATGTAGGGTATTCCTTATTACCGTACTTCATGAATATCTGCAATGCCTTAATTAAATCTTCCATGTTACTGTTTATTAGTTTTGTTGTACGCTTCCAAAAACTTCTTCTTTGTTTTGTATACCACACCCTTATACATATAATGAGTATAAGACCTGCCAAACTCAAACTCATTTTTCTTTGTCGTATGCTTGCAGATTCCTATTCCATACTCATCGTTATGGTAAGTGGAACAATGCTCGTGTTCCATTGAAAAATGTGCTACCATCATGAACGGTATCTTTGAAAGTTCTTCCGCTGTCATAGCTTAATTATTTAGTTGTGTTCCGTCACTAAAAATTTCGTTCGTTTTTATCCTTATTTTCACCAACAGAGGTGTTTGGAGTATTTATTACTTGCGATGAATTTGCATTACTACAATACGGACACATTTGCGTATATGGCGAATAAACACGACCGCATTTCGGGCAAATCCAACCTTGCATACCGAACATCCCATTATACTGATTTAATGCACTTGATTTATTTTCCATATAATATATTTTTTTAAGCTGGCAGCGCAGTTTCCCACGCCGCCGTTTCTGTTCCTACACTTGGCAGGTCAGATGTCATTCTTCTTCAATCCGAATACGCTCAATAAGGATTTGGCTGTATGCAAGCATCGCACCGAATTGAGCTTGTAACAGCGTTTGCTTCTGTTTTGGAAGACCTTTGAAAATATCCGTATCAAAGAACTTGTTTAGCTTGTCCTGCTTCTCAGATAATTCAGTAAGTTCAATGTGAAGCCTGTCTATAAATGTGTCAGCGCACATGTACGCTTCCTCAAACACATCCGCTGGCGACCAAGACTTGTATCCGTCCTTGTATTCTACTTCATAACCGTTTCTGTTACGGTCTGATTCACCTGTTCTGTAGCCCTTTTGTGAAGCCTCGTAAGCTGTCATAGGTCGAGCTTTAACCTCTTTTGTTCCAATGTACTTTTTCATACAATCAATTTTAATTAAACAATTATTTAACCCATTCGCTTTTAGTTATACACTTCAACTGCTTAAATGTACCTGTAATCTTATTTTCACCATAAGAATACACGTAGCACGCACCATCGCCAGTAATATTCACAGTAGAATTACCGCCAATATACAGCTTGCAGACATTACCTTTCTGTATATGGAACTCAACCTTTGAAGCCAACACAGTAGTAAGCGTGCAATCCTGCTCAATTTGCCCGTTAAAGTCCACGTAGAGACACGAACTATACCCGTCCTTACTCCGCTTCCATTTCCCGTTGATATAGTCAGAAAACGTCCGTTTCATGTACTGAATATCCATTCCGAACCCGAACGAATGCGCATCGGCAAGCAATTCCACCCCGTTTGAATCCAATGCAATATCCATTAACGCCTCTTTGCTCGTAGCGGAATCCCATTTATCTTTGTAAGAACCGCACAAACCCAGCATCATGGTATTACGTTTAAAAGAAAGTAAATCATTCATTGTTCAAATAGTTATTTCTTTTCTCTTCTGTATTAAAATCGTCTCGACGGCCAATAATCTTTTGTGATAAAATAATTAATCCACTTTTATCTTCTCGAAATACAGTTTCTACAGCCATATCCTTGTTATGTCCGAAATCAACAGATACAATTATGTCTCCGCGCTTTTCAATGAAAACATCTTTGTCTTTCATACAATAGGGAATTTTTCAAGTTCTACCTCGATAAGTTCATTAATCCTCTTCACGTCACTATCAGAACAAGGAATATCCTTATACATTCTGACAGACCGTATAATATTACGTGCACGAATACGAGAATGCTTTTCTAGCACACTGTACGATACCCCAAATCGGTCATGCGCAGTCACAAATACAGCCGGTCTCGCCATTCTCTTTACGAACGGTATATTTGTCTTCCCTTCGTATAAAGACAATGGAGATATAGGCGAATATTTGTCCTTACAGAATACTTTATTTACGCAATCGCACACGATACGTTCAACTTTTTTTACAACGTCCGATTTTAAGAAATCCTCTTTTTCTGACATACTTTTCTATTATTTTCTTTTGGTCTTCATTAAGTATTTCACCCATAACATACATACTGCCAATAGTAGCCTTTCTGAAATCCACTTCCTTTTTCCCACATTTACCCAAATTACAATCTACACCTTTTGAAACATTCGGTATTATCACATGGGTATTTATGCATCCTTTTACGGGTATCGCCTTAAAGCTAAGAAACATATTACCGTTTCTCACCTTAATACACCCTGTTTCTACATCGGGAATAAAAAGCCCCTTTGTCACTTCTCCGGTCTGCTTGTCCTTGAATGACACCCATTTCACACCGGGATGCCGTTCCATCTTTATGTAGATGTGATATACATTGTCCGGGTTATACCTGTCCTTTCTCGGTTTCAGTTCCATCGTCAAACATCTCTTTCGCTTCTTCTGCCATGATAGCCTTCTGTTCAAATTCCGCATTAGCTTTCAAGTCTTCTTCGGGCGGTGTAGTGTTCATAGCTTTATTTAAATCTTTCATCTGACCTTCCATCCACTTTATGTAGTTTTCAGCCTCTTTCTGCGCTTCATTTATGTCAGTAAACACGGTCATAGGCTTCACAAGGTTAGTTTCTGTAAGCACTTTCATACCGTCCAAGAACTCCTTGTTGGTGGAAGTAGTTTCCCCGAACATTTCATTCTCCTTGCCTTTGATGGATTTCTTGAAGTCCACCATATACTTCAACCATGCATAGAGGGATGTTTCATGCGCCACACCGTCCAATCCTACTGCGTATGGAGTAGTGAACACCCGGAATCCTGTGTAGTTCTTAAAACAGGCATATCCTTTCGTGATTACAATCTCAAACGAGCCGAAGTTTTCTCTCTCCAACACATCACTTTTTTTGATGATGAACTCAAATCCTTGTTGTTTCTTGTTCTTTTCCATAATTACAATATTTCTTCGTTTACAACTTCCGTAATCACCGTTTCCCTCAACTCCTTAATGATTATCGGTGCGTTTGGCTTATCCGAATGTCTCATAGTAGAGCTGACAGCCTTCAAACATTCCTCTTTTGTGCTGAACTTCGTATGAGTATCATACCACATATAAGATGTAAATTGAGGTTCAGACCATTCATACAGGTATTTATTACCGCATTTGGCGATAAAATAGGTTCTTGTTGTATTTTTCATGTTTATTCCTCCACCCTTTCACTCATTTCCTTGACATACTTATCAAACTCGGCTTTCAGACGATTCATTTCATTTTTAGCTTTAACGACTTCCTCTTTGGTGTAATCTTGCTGATTTTCAATTACTACAATACATTGAAGCACCAAGTCTCCATCTCGTTTTTCAAGAATCTCAGAGAACGGTCTGACAAAACAAGAGTTTCTCAATTCTAACCTTGCTTCCTTTCTCGCACACTCGGCACAATATTCGATATAATCTTCATCGCTCATATTGTAATGAGTGATATTATCAACCACACTACTCCAACGGCAAAGTAACCCGTTAGGTTGTCTTGCTATAAATGCGCCCATACCTATTCCTCCGTCTTAGCATTTCTACCTCTCTTCGGTCTGAAAGCCGTCTTGGCATCCTCAACCTCGATAATATACTCTCCCTCATCTTGAATGGTAGCAATGGTTTCGTTCTCTTTTAATTTTTCCTCAATCACAGGATTAACCGTTTCCTCCGCTTCCTCCACAACAGACTTCCCGAATCTAGGTTTCTCTTGGTTCATGTTCAGCTTCTGCATATCCATAGCGTACTGCAACTGGTACGCCTTGAACTTTTCATCGTCCGAGTCAATGATTTCATCCGCATAGCCAGCATAGTGCATGGCGATAGTTCGTCTGTTTGCTTTCATAGCCATTCCCAACGCTTCTTCATCTACGTACATATACGGATGGATGGAAATAAGCCCATCAATAGGAGAAAGCCGTCCGAATGTCTTCTTGTACTGGATAAGTCCGTCTGCCCTCTGCTCCACAATGGCGTAGGCATTCATGAGGTTCTTCTTTTTGATAAGAGCGATAGCCAATATCCAAGTAAGCCCCAGTTCGGGATTGAACTTCTTTGGCAAGTCTTTCAGCTTGGCGAAAGACAATGCTTCTGATAAAGTTTCTTCTTCTAAAAACATATCATACAAATTATATAATTAAACCAATTAAAATGGGAATACCTAATATTACAGACGTGGAGATAATAACAATCCATCCCCAAAGCCATAAATCCGAATATTCACAATCTTTAAAATTGAATTTATTTCTAATATATGCAAGCATAAGCAATAATATTCCTATTACGGTGAAAAACACCCAGCAAAAAACAAATGGGTATATTGAATTAAACCCTCTAATTGGCAATAATATAGGTATATAATGATTCATTGTTATTCTTCCTTATCCGTTTTCAAATATCCGTTCTCTGCGCACCAACAGAGCATATTATATGCGGCTTCGAGCAATGAATCAGACTTAAATTCTTTGTAGTAGTCAAACTCGTCTGACATCGAGTAGCATATATACCATTCTTCGCTATCATGGGACATTGTAAGCCAATAAGTATCTGTGCTTGTCTTCATTTCTTTAGGCAGCACCTCTATGATGTCCTGCAAGGTGAAAGCTGGCATCATTTCAACTCCACGTCTCTTATCTTCAGTAAGGATTGAAGCAATAGCTATGCTCCATTCATCGGATGACAAGAAAAGACAACTTGGATGGGTTGGCATATAGAATCCTTTTTTTGCTTTTAGCCAGCACATACTCGCCTTACTCGTATCAACACCCAACTTTTTCAAATGCAACATCCGCTCGATAGAAAGTGTCTGATTCTTCATAATTTAATTTTATTCGTTAGGAAATTGTTCGTCATATCCGAAGGAATGTCCGTAAACGTTCTTGAACGTAAACGTCACTTCCTTGTATTTCTGCCCGTAAAGGGTGTCGCTTTTAGGCTCTGTGGCTCCTGAAAGGTACATCAGAACCTTTCTCTTCCTCGCTGTATCACGGTAGGCAATCTTGGAACCAGTAATGAAAGCCATAAAGTCACGGTAAGACTTATCATCCTTGGTATCATCCTCCAAGAATATCAATGTCAGTTTTATAGTTGTCTGCTTGTATGCCGGTGTGCTGGAAACATACACCTCCGCCTTACTTGTTTCGGCAAAATCCTCTGCATACATATTTGTAGGCTCTCCATACGAATTAAGACCTGTACATTCTTTATACCGCAATCCGGGGAAACCCGTTTCCAAGTCTTTCCAAACGGCACCAAGCTCACCGTAACGCATCATATAAAACTTATAGTCACTCATATTATAATATAATAATACACGCAAATATAATTAATTAAATTCATATATTAAAGCTTTACTTTAATATTTATCACTATGATATATTTAAATCCGTTTCAATATTAAGTTTTTAATCTTAAAAGTAAAAGCATATTTGAAATATTGATATCTGTACTTTGTATTGCATAGTACTGCATCATTGCATATTAGACATACCCTATATAAATAAAGGAAAAATGTCTAATCCAAAATACATAGAAAGAAAGTAACATAAAGAAAGAGTGAGCACAGCGAACACCTCACTCCCTTTGATTATTTAAATAAACAAAGGGAAATAAAAGCAATCTGCATAGGAAAGCATCAACGCAAAACATGAATATTGATGTAATTATGAATAATATTATTTTACATAATAAATTATGTTGCATGTATGAAATATTGCAACACTGCAAGACGTGAAAATTCAAAAAAAAATTAAAAAAATCGGGAGAGGGCGGATGTTTACGGCTGCACTGGCATAGAGGGGACGGGGGTATCTTGCAACGCATTGCAGCGCTCGTTTGATTCGTTGTATACGGCTTTAATAAGGGCAATATAGGGCAAAGATAAGTGTAGGCGATACATTGTGAAGATGAAAGCAAAAGGGCTTAATATTGCACTGATTAGGCTTTTAATTGTATGTTATTTAACATGTAATATTTTTATGTTTGTTTACAAATTTAGTAGGTAAATATTTGGTATAATGGTAACTTTTTTGCACCTTTGCATTGTGAAAAGGAAATGATATCACATAGTACTAACACAAGATATCCGATTACTTTTCACAAGGTAAACGTAAAGCGAAGCGTATACGTGATATCCAAAAGCGTGTTATTAAGTGTTGGAATAAAAAGAGAGCCTTAACACGGCAATGTTAAAGCTCTCAAAGGATCGAAATACTAAAGTACCTCATTCCTATCACACGGAGCAAAGGTACTTCTCTGTTTTGATTCTTGCAAATATTCTTCCATTTTTTTTTGATTGGTGTTATTTGGCATTATCCAATATTATTAACCACTGTTTCACGCTATACTTTGAATTATTAACAATTTAAATATAACAGTTATGAAAGAGTACAAATTAACGGTTGAGTTCTACAATGGATCGCGTTATTGCTATTACGGCAAGACGAAGAAAGAAGCTATCACTAATTTCAAAAAGGTGTTCGGTTCTTTCAAGGGATTTGTAAAAAAAGAGTGGACTAAAGAATAATACAAGAAGGATAAGATATGAAACCAATGGATTTCTACACACAAAACGGTTGGGCTGGTTCAAATTATGACAGCAAGTTATCAACTAAAGAAATAGCCGCAAAGGTTAGATCTTATGCAAAGAAGAATTTCCCGGGTTTTAAATTCTCGGTTCGTTCTGAATGGAGCATGTACACTGATTCAATGTATATCGAATTAAAATCCGGCCCTTGTGTTCCTTTCGTTGAAGGATCAAGAAGCGCGGAACGTGGTTATATGTCCACAATGTCAACCGTAAAGGGCTGGGAAAATGAGTTAACGCCGGAAATGTTTAAAGTGTTGGACGCTGTTACGACTTATGCTAGTTCTTTCCGTTATAATGATTCAGACGGCATGCAAGACTATTTTGATACTAATTTTTATATCCATATAGAAGTAAGCGACGAATATAAGGTTATAGAGCCGAAAGCAAAGAAAAGCAGCATTAAGACTGAAAAGGCTGAGGAAGCCAAAGAAATGGAAGCCGTGACGGTTGAAGGTTTGGAAATGGTGGACTATTCAGAAAAGGCGATTGCAGTTTTTGGTGATACGAAGGCTATCAAAGAGCAATTAAAGGAACTGGGTGGACGCTTTAGCCCATCTTTAAATTACAACGGTGAAAAGCGTGCCGGATGGATATTCAGTAAGAAGAAAGCGGACGAAGTGCGCAACCTGATGGCTTCCGAAAAGGTGGAAGCCGTGGAAGAACTTCCGGCACTTCCTGAAGAAATATACATCCCGGAATTAGAGGAAGAAACGAAACAACCGGAGAAGTTAGGTAATATCCATTTAACCGAAATGGGCAACTTTAACGGCGTGCGCTATTATAACATTGAAGGCGCTGGAATCATAACCAGTGCGAAAGTACGCGAGGGCATACAGCCGGGCGATGTTTTCAACGTATACACATCAGAGGATCGCAAATACGGCGTAACCTATGACGGTGTAAGCCTGGAAAGCAGTTTAAAAAACGATCTGCCCGGTATAATTGAGTTTAACGGCAAAATAGAATCGGGCACGCTTAGCGCTTCATCACATTATACCCCGCTTGCTGAAGGAGTGGAATTTTATGAAAAGAAAGTAAAGGGAAAGCGTTACACCGTCAAGGACAAACCGTTAAATCTTGGATATTACGGAATATTAGATAATTTGGACAACTGTATAATAGAATGCTATCCGACTAAGGAAGAAGCCGAAAAAGAGGCGGAAATACTTAACGGGTTTACGGATGGTAACGGACGATTAAAGACGGTCATTTAATTAGCTGAATATGGTTTTGTTGGTTTTGTTATTCGGTGCTGTGATATTCATTTCCGGCACCGACAGGGATAAGCTACGCGAATTTTTAAACAAAAATGATGAATAAAAATGATGAATCAGATAAGTTTTAAGGATATGACATCAAAAGAAGCATTAAAGCAATTGCAAGTATATTGTGCGGCAAATGGTTTCGCCCTCTATCCATCAAGTTTGCCGAAACAAACATACTCCATAATATTGGCGGATGGTGACGGCGGCGAAATAACGACACGTTACCCGAATAAGCGTATAAGCGGGTATTTCACCCCGAAAGAGTTATTAATATGGATCGAAGGATACCACGCAGCATTGCAAATAAAATAAAGTGATTATGAGAGTTTATTTTGCAGAAGTAAAAACAAGATATCAAGCGATTAAAGAATGTCCGTTTACGCCTTCAAATGTCGCCAAAGTGTGTGGAGGCTTCATGTGTTTTGAGTCTACGAATGACTACAATACATGGAAAAACCAAAAGTAACCAATTATCCCGTATCGGCTTAACCGTGGTCTTTGATGAATATACGGGAACTAGTTTTATGAACTTAAAAACATTAAATCATGAATATATACGAATTTATACGCAAGAATGGATATAAAGCCTTGCAAGGCAAACAAATTGATGTATGCGGTGAAAAATGCTTCATCCATGAACGATTTTTCACACCTGAACAAATTATTGAGCATACAGATATAGAATACCGAATAAAGCAGGGGAGAGAACCATATTTCAGGCTTTATGGCGGTGAAACGCAAAATGCTGATTTAGTGAGATGGATATATCCAACATACGAAGTAATAAATGAATAAATATAAAATATATTGCCACAATTAGCATAAGAGCACGTTGAGGTTACGACCAACGTTCATGTTATGATGTTCCTGCAGCAATACGGCTGCAGGATAGGTGGCAGGCAATGAATAAGTAATAATTTAAAATAAGGAGGAACGAGCTATGTTTTTTATATGTATTTTGATTTGGATAGTGTGCGGAACATTGAAGGAAATGACGGGGCACAACGGTTTCTAAGATAAATTAAACTAATTGTATTAACTTAAAAACGGATATTGAATTATGGGAAAGATATATGCCTATCACCGCTTCTCGACTGACGAGCAAGACGCACAAAGCCAGAGAAATATAATAGCAAAGTATGCCGAATCAAAAGGGCTGCAAATTGATGAGATTATTTCCGATGAAGGAATAAGCGGAAGCGTTTCGTACAAAAAAAGAAACCTATCCGAATTGTTATCAAAGACGAATAAAGGAGATACTATTATAGTGTCGGAAGTTTCACGCCTTACAAGAGGTGGCATTATAGAACTTAGTGATATGATAGCCGAATTTTTCGCCCCAAAGGGGTTGCGGTTAATCATCTCAAACGTGAATCTTGATATTGATTGCTCCGACATGAATCCACTTATAGAGCTGCAATTATCCATGATGGCAACTTTTGCTAAGATAGAACGGCTTAATATAAAGAACCGTACTAAAGCTGCATTGGAAGCAAGAAAGAAAAAGATAGAGCAAGAAGGCGGCTTTTACTCAAAATCGGGCAACTGGTGCACTTCTTTGGGTGGTACTACATCCGGACAGGCAAAAGGAGGTAAGGTGAACGGGGAAAAGAGAAGAAAAGAAGCGATGGACGACAAGCTAAACCGGACGATTGCCGTAATGCTGCAAGACTGCCAAACACCGCAGGATGTTGACAAAGTAGCGGACAAGCTAAATGCAATGGGATTAAGGACGGCTACCAATAAAGAGTTTACACGGAATCGCCTTACCGCATTGCGCACTAAGATAAACAGACGTGCGGAATACGCTAAAAGTATGCTTTAAAACATACTTTATAAAACGAATTACTGATTTATAAATGATAATTTTGCAAACAATTAACGCTTAGCTATCGGCATGACGGGCAATTTATTATGAATCAAATTGAAGAATTTGTAAATGATGCGGAACAATTGATGGAAGCGATATTGAAAAACAATGTGAACGGTGAAGAAGTAGAAGTAACCGCCACAACCAATCACCCTGACAGTAGCTACGGACAGGCTGTTTGGGTAGACGAAAAAGGAACGGCGTATTGCCAAGTAGGGATGGAAGCACCGTTTTACACAGTAATAAAAAAGTAAGGTTATGAAAACGAACGAATTTATACATAGAATAGAGAACGGAGAAGCAAAGGTTCTAACAGTTGAAGAAGCCAAGAAACTGAAAGGGAAGAAAATATATTGGTTCTATTTCGGATATTCAGGAAACGAAAACGAAGTGCAAGAAATGAAGGTCGGTGATATAGTATCAGAACTTGAATATTATTCAAGCCAACCTTGTGAAGGATATGAATCACGTGCTGACTATTGGAAGTCGTATATGTCAGAGAAACAACTTGAAACAGTAGACAAAACATTGATGCTGTTGGATTCTGACGGGAAGGACAAATTTATTAAAGCACATTTAAACATGAACTTCTTCGATGAGCCGACATTCACTTGTTCAGACGCTGATAGAGAGGTTTATTATTTGGTTATAGAGTGAATTACCGCTAAACTAAAGATTTAGGGGCTTTCAAATGCGAACTCTTATAAAACTAAGGGAAATATCCTTAGTCTTTCTTTAATCTTTTTGGGGGTAGAAAAAACGGGAATTACAGGCACAACGATATCACCCTTGCCAACACGACAAAGGGTATCAGTCTATAAATGAAC
>OCPS01002162.1_pt1 | contig 13847 bp, 8 predicted proteins | sample 1538651 | NCBI WGS metagenome assembly OCPS01 (sample SAMN04571715, study PRJEB22368) | human gut metagenome | biome: human gut; material: stool | host: Homo sapiens | place: Luxembourg | collected 2012-09-21 | reverse complement strand
AAGCAATACCGATCGGCATAATGGCTCTGACGGTAGCTGCCTGAGAAGCTAAGAAAGAGGAAGCGAAGAAGCACACGACGGCGAAGAGAAGCGGATAATCCTGGAGGTAGGAACCCATGGAGGCAATCCATGCAGCCTTATGAGCGGAAATGAAGGTGTCAGCCATCCAAGCCAGACCGAAGATCACGATGATGGCGGAAACACCTGCTCTCAGCACGGAAGACTCAAGTGCTTTCTTCACGTTCGGACGGCAGATCACAAGAATCAGGAAAGCAGCTGCGAGCATGGACATCTGAAGGAAGGTACCCATACCGATGATCTTTCCGGTGTGCGGAGTACGGATTTCGGGGAAGAAACCGGCAACCACTGCGAAGACGACGCCGAGGACGAAGATGATGGCAGACCAAGCAGCCGTCTTAGGAAGTTCTTTGTGCTCGATGGGTTTTGGAGGAAGAACCAAGCCTTCTTTAACGCGCTGGAGATACTCCGGATCTTTGTCCAGTTCTTTACCGTAGAAGGACATAACCGTGGAAGTAATCAGAACTGCGAGAAGTGTTGCAGGAATCGTGACCATCATGATCTGGCCAAGCGTCATATTAGAGCCGCTGGAACCTAAGAGACCGAGAAGTGCTGCTGTGCAGGCGGCGACAGGCGAAGCAACCAGAGACTGCTGAGCAGCAATGGCAGATACCGTCATAGAGCGTTCGGGACGAACTTTAGAAGCGTAAGACACTTCATAGATCACAGGCATCAATGCCTGAACGATATTAGCTGTACCGGCTAAGAAAGAGAAAAACCATGTGACGAGCGGTGCAATGAAAACAATGCGTTTGGGATTCGCGCGAATGATTCGTTCTGCGATTCTGACCATGCAGTCGATGCCGCCTGCGGCCTGCATCGTAGATGCAGCAGTCACAACCGCCAAAATAATAAGAATCACATCGACCGGGGCGCCTGTTGGACGCAGTCCGAAAACTTGATTAAGGATCATTAGGCCACCGCCGCCGCAGATACCTAATCCAATGCTGCCAAATCGTACGCCGATAACTACGGCGCCGATAACTACTACTGCTTGTAAGAATACATCCATGGGTTTTCTCCTTTGTGGATTTGAGTTATGTGCAAATCTTCAAGCAATTGCAACAAAGTGTCACATATGTTGTTCCTGATGCAAGTTAGTTATGCACGCAAGGAATTTGCCAAGCTTACTAAACAGGTTTATGAAATTGCCAAGAATAAACCGATTCTCATGACTTTCCGAGACAAGACCGAAGGCGGCGGCAGACATGTTTCCGATGAGTTTTACAGAGATTTCTATTTCGACGTGTTGGACAACGGCAAGATCGATTTAATCGACATCGAAATGTTCCGCAACGCCGATATCTGTAAGCAGATCGTTAAGAAAGCCAAAGAAAAAGGCGTCAAAGTTGTGATGAGCGACCACGAATTCGGCTGGACCCCTTCCGAAGCTGAAATCATTCGCCGCCTTCTCCTTCAGGAACAATTAGGGTCTGACATTCTGAAGATTGCCGTGATGGCCCACAACACCGGGGACGCGCTTAACCTGATGAATGCAACTTGGAAGACACGCAACTACTTCTCTCGCAAGCCGATGCTCACAATGGCTATGGGCAAAGACGGTGTTTTAAGCCGTATGACCGGTGAATTCACTGGCTCTGACATTACTTTCTGCATGGTCGGCGGCAAACCTTCCGCTCCCGGCCAGATCCCCAGCGAAGAAGCCGAACAGATTCTGAACTCTATTCACAAGGCCATGTACCCGGCTAAATAATTCTTAAGAGAAACTGCTCTCAAGGAACGAATATGCTGAATAAATTAGTATTCCTCTCCGCGTTGAGTGTTGTTGCCCTCTCCGGCGCAGCCCAGGCAGCAGCCTTCAATCCGGGAACTTATACAGCCGTGTCAAAGGGCAACGGCGGTGAAGTTCCGGTCACGGTGACCTTTACCAAAAACGCAATTGAATCCGTCAAGATCGGAGCCAATAAAGAAACTCCGGGAATCGGCTCCATTGCGATCGAAAAACTTCCAAAAGCGATCGTCGACAGCCAGAGTCTGGCTGTGAACGGTGTCAGCGGCGCCTCTATCACTAGTCACGCAATTCTGGCTGCAGTGGCTGCTTGCGTGAAACAAGCGGGAGGCAATGTCGATGAACTTTCTAAAGCCAAAGCTCAGAAAGCTGTCGTTAAGAACGAAACTCTGAATGCGGACATTGCTGTTGTCGGCGCCGGTGCAGCCGGTCAGACTGCTGCCATTCGTGCCAGCCAACTGGGTAAAAAGGTCATTCTGATTGAAAAAATGCCTTTCGCAGGGGGTGCAGCCGCAGTTAACGGCGGTACGGTTGTGATTCAAGGCTCCAAGATTCAGAAAGAAGCCGGCGTGAAGGATGACTCCCCTGCCATCATGGCAGAGGACTACATCAAGAACGGCCACAATCTGAATGACCGAAGAATGCTTGAACTTTATGTCAACAACGTCGGTCCGATGGTTGACTGGGCGACAACTGAAGGCGGCATGAAGCTCAATACCAAGGCGGGGTTCACCAATGAAGCAGAACACAGCAAACCTCGCGTCATGCGCTGGGTAGACGGCGCTCAGGGTGCAACCGGAAACTTTAAGGCTTCTGTCGAAAAATCCGGCGCCAAGGTTCTTCTTGCAACCCCGGCAAAAGAGCTGGTCGTTGACAACGGCCGTGTCGTAGGCGTTAAAGCCGAAGGCGAAAACGGCATCCACTACACCATTAAAGCTCCGGTTGTGATCTTGACGACAGGCGGATTCGGCGCCAACAAGTCAATGCTTGCCGGCAATCTGAAGAATGCTCTGTATTACGGCGTCAAGAGTTCCAACGGTGAAGGTCACCAGATGGCGATGAAGATCGGTGCTAAGACTCAAATGATGGATCTGGGTAAGATCTACCCGAACGGTATGGAAGTTGCTCCCGGAATTGCCAAGTCCACAATTTGGTCTAACAAGGCAGCTTTCGAAGACCACAGCGGCATTATGGTAAACAAAGCCGGTAAGCGCGTCATCAGCGAACTCGACACAAACCACAACATCAAGAATGAAGAAGTTAAACAAGGCGGCAAGCTCTTTATCCTGATGGATCAGCCCTCTTACAATGCTTTCCTGACCAAACTTTCTATCACCGGCATCAGCAAAGGCGATATGGACAAATGGCTGGCCCAGGACGGAAAAGGCTATCCGATCGTGGTTAAAGCCGACAGCATTCCTGCCGCGGCTAAGAAAGCCGGTGTTGACGGAGCCGAACTCCTTAAGACAGTTGCTCGTTACAACGGTTTTGTAAGAGCAGGCAAAGACGCGGATTTCAACCGCCCTGCCAAGTTCATGAAAGAAGCGATTGCTGATAAAGGCCCTTACTACATCGTTGAACAGCAGCCTCGCTTTGCGACAACCATGGGCGGCGTCGTAACCGACATGAACCTGAATGTTCTGGATAAGAACAACAAGCCGATTAAAGGTTTGTTTGCAGCCGGTGAACTCGTCGGCGGCGCCATGGGCGACGACTCCCCTCCCGGAGGCAACATGGCTTGGGCGATGACCAGCGGCAAGTTAGCAGCTGAACAAGCTGTGAAAACTTTAAATAAATAATCGAGGTGACATTATGTACAGAAGAAACTTATTTAAAGCTGCAACTTTCATTGCAGGATCTAGTGCACTCTCTGCACTTTCCACGGTTAAAGCTATGGATTGCAAGAAGAGACCCCTGCAGGCAATCGCCCTTTGCGCCATTGAACTTCCACCGGAAAAATTTGCTGAGCAGGCTAGAAAAGCCGGCTACGAAAAGATGGGGCTGAGAATTCACCCAATTGTTCCCGGTGCTTTGGCTCATGAATTCAAAGCAGGAACTCCGGAAATTCGCGCTTTCAAGCAGCACTTGGCCAATACCGGCATCGTCCTGCATGGCGTTGACGGATTTGCGATCAACTCGGATACAAACCCGGCAGAATTCCACTCCGTTATGGATGCTTGCGCAGAATTAGGTATCAAAAACCTCACCCTCTGCGGCGACGCTCCTAACAAGGAAAAGTTCGCTAAAGTTTTGCAAGATATGGCCGACTATGCCGCACCGAGAGGATTCAATATTGACGTTGAATTTATGATTTGGAGAACCGTCGGCACGCTTGAACAGGCCTACGAGCTTGTCAAGATGGCTGATAGACCCAACTGCACTATTGCAGTCGATTCTTTGCATCTCTACAGATCCGGCGGCAGCCATTTTGATCTTGACAAGATTCCGCAAAAATATTTGGGCGAAATCCATCTGTGCGACGCAGTAATAGACGGTCCGATTGACAAGAAGCTTGTCCAGGCTCAAAGGGCTGGAACTCTTAAAGTCGAATCCACAGCCGGCACCCCGAAGGGCTTTGAAGGTGTCGTAAAAGAAGCTCGAGAAGGCAGACTTATTCCAGGTGTCGGAGAACTGCCTCTTGTTGAATTTCTTCGCCATATGCCGGAAAGACCCATCGGTGTGGAAGTTCCGCTTCCCGGATACCAGACTCAAAGAGTATTTGACCTCACCTATAAATACAGTCAGGATCTTCTTAAACAGCTCTGCGGTTAACGATCGTTGAGATGATGCGGCTTGTTGCTCGGAAGAAATGTCTTCCGAGCAACTGTTTTTAATCCATAACCCCAATATTACGCGAATCGGGTAAAACCCGTCTTTTGATAGATAACAAGAATCCTGATTACCCCGTTTTGGTTAAATGGAACGATGGCTGTTAATCTTTTTACCAATACCTACTTTAGCCCCGTATGGGTAACATAGCGTTTAGGCCGGGGATGAGGAAGGAAGGTTAAGAGGTCATATGTCGCATGGCACTTCAAACATTTACACCCAATGAGAAGATGATAACAAGGTTAACAAGACACCTTTTCTTCTTAGCTTTGATAAGCCTTTGCTCTTTCTTGTTGCCTTCTGATATCGTCCACGCACAAGACAAAACAATAAAAATTGGTTACGCCCACGGTTTAGAGCTTTTCCAAGAGAACGAAACTTTAAAACAGACTCTCAGTGCTCTCCAATCACGAATTAAAAACGTCGAATTTGCCCTTATCTCTTTATCGCCCATTAACACGCTTTCGGAGATTAAAGAACAAAAAATTGATTTTTTGATCGGTCCGAGTAATTTTTTTGTTGAATTCAGAGGTTCCATCCCTTTTACGCACTTAGCTACGCGAATCAACGCCAACGGCAAAGAACCAGCTAAAACAGTCGGCAGCGTTTTCATCGCCAAACGCGAGAGAACTGATCTAAACAGCATTCGAGATCTTGAAGGAAAATCTATTGCTGCTTCAATGCCTAATTCATTAGGAGGCTGGCTCGCAGCTTTAAGAGAAATACATAATGCGGGCAAAAACCCCGATTCTTTTTTCTCTTCAATCAATTTCACTCAGTTTCAAACTCCAGACGTTGTTTCTTCGGTGCTTAACGGAAATGTTGATGCCGGCGTACTGACAACTTGCGTCCTTGAGAACATCGAAGCAATGGGAATGATTGAAAAAGGAAGCCTTAAAGTTATTAACGAGCATCCTTTCAATAAAACCGGACTGGCTTGCAAGCGGTCAACATCAGACCTATATCCCGATATGTCCTTCGCTGCGCTGTCAGGAGTACCCGAGTGGCTCTCAAGAGAGGTTACTGTTACGTTACTTTCGATGCCTGAATTCTCCGGCTTCCGCTGGTCAATCGAACACGATCAATTTTCGATTGATCAACTCATGAAAGACCTAGGCCTAGGCCCTTATTCATATCTCAAAGATACTTCTTTAAAGGGTCTTTATAACCGTTTCAAGCAAGAATTTTTAATTGCTTTGGCCTTCCTACTTTTCCTAATTGTCAATGAACTGCATCTACGCCGGCTTGTCAGGCAAAGAACTCAGGCGCTTTCAAAAGCCCTAGAAGAAAAAGAAAGAGCGAATGAAGAAGCAGCTTTAGCAAGAAGACGTTTTGCGGCACTGGAGAAAAACGGAATCATTTCTCAATTAGGAACCATCCTTGCACACGAATCTAAACAGCCCTTAGGCACGCTTTCTAATTACCTAACGATTCTACAAATCTACTTGAACAAGAACAAAGAGACTGACAGTCTTCGAGACGAAGTATTAAAGACTATGGGTGATCAACTGGAGAGATTAAACGGACTTGTAAACTCCGTTAGAAATTTCGCCAAGAAAAGACAAAATCCTCTTGTTAAAACCAACCTTATCGAAGTCGCTCAAAAAGCCTTGCGAAATTATGAAGCATCCGAGCCTAGATTCAAAAGGATTAAGTTCAACTTCCAAAATAAGATAGGAAGCGCCTATGTGCTCTCGGAACCTTTATCCCTAGAACTCTTGATTCTTAACCTCATCAAAAACGGGTTTGAAGAAGCCGATCTCAATTCCAAAACAAACCCAATCCTGAAGGTTTCAATCTCTGAAGATGACGACCGCTATTGTCTGGAAGTGGAAAACTCCGGTAAAGAGATGACTGACAAAGACATCGAACGCATCGTGACGTTAGGAGAAAGCGTGAAACCTGAGGGACTAGGTTTGGGGCTGTCCATTATCAGGGGAATAGCAGATCAGTTCGGAGCAGATATTAAATTCAAAAGAAGAAACGGAGGCGGAGTAATCGCTGATGTTTTTTTCACTAAATACGAAGAAGAAGTGAGGAGTAAAAATGTTTGACAGCATAGAAATAGCCGAACTTCAGGCAAAAGTTCGTATTCGAGTTATTGACGATGACGAAGACTTTCTTAAGTCATTAGGCCTTCTCTTAGAAATGACGGGCTGGACGGTCAGAACATACAAGTCTGCAAAAGAGTTCCTCAGCGATGAGAACTTTAGTACACCCGGCTGTATCCTTCTAGACTTGAGGATGCCGGAAATGACGGGGCTTGAACTTCAAAGAAACTTAATAACTCAAAATAAAAACAACCTCCCGATTATCTTTTTAACAGGGCATGGAGATGTTGATTCCGCCGTCTATACCTTAAAGAACGGAGCGTTCGATTTTCTCCAAAAACCTACCAACCCACTCTTGTTGAATAAGGTTATCGCAGAGGCGTCCCAAAAAAGTCTCTCGACACAGCCCAAAAACAGTCAAAGAAAGGAAGAGTATGCTCGATACCGCTCTCTGACGCCAAGAGAAAAAGAGATCTTCAAACTCGCTGCCGACGGCAAGACAAATAAAGAAATCTCTTCCCTATTGAATATTGCACTTCCGACAGTCAAAATGCATCGAGGAAATGCCTTTGACAAGCTCAATGTCCACTCTTCTGTTGAAGCCCTGAAACTGTACGATAGTTTAGGCTTGGGAGAGAAAGAAGATGATTAGGAGAGAATTGTTGGCAGCAACGGTTTCATCTTTCAGTTTTCCTTTGTGGGCAAATGGATTGGAAGATGAGATTTGGGACGTAATCATTGTCGGAAGCGGTGTTGCAGGATTATCTGCAGCCTGTTCAGCTCTGCAGGCGGGCTCAAAAAGGATACTGATACTTGAAAAAGGCCCAATTGTCGGAGGTCACTCCATTTTATCTACCGGGTACGTTGCGGGAGTTGACAGAAAACGACAGAAAAAACTTGGTATTGCTGACTCGCCGGAACTTATGCTCAGGAACATGCTGGATATCGGCGGTCATGAAAATGACTTTGAACTCGCCAAGATTGTCTGCTATCAATCTGAAGAGACCATTTATTGGCTTGAAGATCTGGGAATTAAGTGGGAGGAAAGAATTTTTCAAACAGTTGCCGGGCTTCATCCCCGAAGCCATATCACAAGTCCAGTGCGCGCCGGTTACGATTATGTGATGACTTTACTCAAGTTTGCCTTAAGCAAAGGCGCAGTATTAAAGCTCAATACCAGGGCAACCGATTTAATCTACGAAAACGGTTCCGTGAAAGGCATTCTTGCCACTGACACCAACGGCCTCTCTCAAAAATACAGTGGTAAGGCTACGATCCTTGCAACCGGCGGCTTTACTGCGAATGTGGAACTGAGAAAAAAATATGATCCGAGATTGGGACAGGAGTTTCCGACAACTGCAAATCCTTTCGGCTCGACATTTGACGGAGCGACCGGAGACGGATTATTGATGGCGCAAAGAATAGGAGCCGCAACAAAGGATGCAGAATATTTGCAGCTCATACCCTTTTGGGGCGGACGACTTCTCGATTATGTCGGCGGTGATATCTATGTAAACACTGTCGGAAAACGCTTTGTTAACGAAGGAGGCTCGTGGAAAGAAGTATCGGAAGCCATCCTTAAGCAGCCTGAAAGAGAAATTTGGGCAATCACCGATTCTCAATCGCAAAAAGGCGCAAGTTTGGGAATCAAACTCATGAACAAAGTTATTAGTAAAGCAGACAGCATCGAAGAGATGGCCGTGCAAATGAAAGTGCCTAAAAAAATTCTAAAAGAAACCCTTGAAACCTATAACCATTATGCCAGTGAAGGCAAAGACCCACTTTTCGGCAAGGCTCTATTCACACAAACCATAGACCGTCCCCCTTACTATTTCGGAAAAGAAAAGCTCGGAGTCCACTTCTGCTGCGGCGGCATCAAATTAAACAAAAACGCCGAAGTAGTGAGCACCTCGGGATCCATCATTCCCGGTTTGTACGTTTGCGGAGAAGCCTCGGGAGGTCCTCACGGTCACGACAGGATGGGCGGAGTTGCGCTAATGTCCGCATTTGTTTTCGGGAGAATTGCCGGAAAGCAGGCATCTGCTTTCCGGGGTGCTTAGGTTGTCTCTTATTTCAAAGAGGTGTTTCGAAAGGTTCAAATCTTTTGCTACGACTGAAAAATCAGCAATAAGATTTAGCGAGCGCTAAAGCACGAGAGACCGCCTGATCCATATCGTAATATTTGTAGTCCCCTAACCTGCCTAAGAAAGTCACTTTCTTGTTCGCTTTGGCCTCTTCCAAATATCTTTCGTACAAGGCTTTATTTTCCTCGTTAATGATCGGATAGTACCTTTCATTCTTACCTAAAACGAAGGGCTCCGGATATTCATAAGAGACGACCGTGTTAGGAGACTGCGTATCTAAGAAGTATTTATATTCTCCGATTCTTGTGAAATCGTAATTATTCGGATAATTCACAACGGAATTTGATTGAAAATAAGGCCGATTGAAGGTCAGGAAATCAAATCTCAAGCTTCTGTACGGTAGCTGGCCAAATTTGTAGTCGAAAAATTCATCGATCGCGCCGGAGAAAAAACAGTGATCGTATTCATCCAACATAGCTTTGTCGAATTCGGTATTCAGACGCACTTCGATATTAGGATGATCAATCATCTTCTCAAACATTCGGGTATAACCTTCTAACGGAATACCTTGGTACTTCGCTTGAAAATAACGATTGTCTCTTCCCACGAAAACAGGAACTCGGCCCGTCACCAGAGGGTCTAAATCTTCCGGACGAACATCCCACTGCTTTTCGGTGTAATGAAGGAAAATTTTTTCATACACATAATCGGCAAGGAATTGCAGATCAGGATTTTTGCTTTCGCGGAGTTTAAGAATCGGGACTTTTTTATTGAACGCGAATTCGGATAAAAGCGCTGCAATCATCCGCTCAGCCATCTGTTTTGGAAACAGCTGCTCAATAGAGTTGAAGTTGAACGGGACCGGAACCAGCTGGCCGTCGACTAAGGCTTTTACTTCATGCTGATACGGATACCACTGAGTAAATTGAGAGAGGAATCTCCAAACTTCAGCCTCATCCGTATGGAAAATGTGAGTGCCGTAGGCGTGAATGTCGATGGAGTTTTCGTCAAAGTAATCGAAACAGTTTCCGCCGATGTGGTCTTTTCTGTCAATGATAACAACATCGTGAGACTTTTCTGAAGCAAGCTTCCCCAAAGTCACATTTGTTATTCCTGAGCCAACTAATAAAAATTTCATGAGATATTATCCATCGCAACTCAACCATAAATAGCTTCCAACTTCACACTTTTTGTTACGTTCTTCATAGTCTAGAAAGTTTTTCCCCTGTACCACTACCACGCTTTTAATTAGTATCAAAGCAAAACCAGTTTTTTTTCACTAAAATATCTAGGTGGCGTGCCCTTTGTCGTGTCTAAAATCTGGGGGAGAAACGCGCCACAACTCTAACTTTCTCTCATGAAAATGATGTTCCTGAGAAAATACAGTGTTGGCTCACCGACGTTCTTCCTTAAACATCCTATACCAAGATTAACGATCCAATTATTCAACTATAACGCTCTTAGTTATATTTCTTGATTTATCTTCATCTTTACATTTAAGCGCGGCAGCCTATTATGCCAATAATTGGAGAGGGGCATCATAAACAATAGGTTCAAGGTTTTCAGGTAGTACGAATCTTATCGCTTGATATCTTAAATTGAACCTGTGATCGATACTATCTCTGTCTATAAAACGAGATACAGAGATGCAAATCTGGATTTTTCTCATTATTTCCGCTAGCTTTGTACTGCAAGAACTTGAAATTCACTCTCAAAATAAGGTCATTAATAGCCTATTTTAATGACTGGAAACTCTTCACTCTGAATAAGATATCGGGACCTTCTAACGAAAATATAAAGGACAAACTACTTCAGGTTTTCCATCCATTTTCAATTGACCATGTTCAAGCCATAGAACACGAGTGCAACATTTTTCTATCAATTGACGTGAATGACTAGCTATGACCAATATGTTGGATCTTTCTATTAATTTATTTAATCTTTGCTCTGCCAAAGATTGAAACTGCTGATCCGAAAGCCATTCGTCCATAAGAAGAATGTCTGGACTGATCATTGTTGACACTCCAAACGCCAGCCTCATATGCATACCTGTTGAATAAGTACGAACTGGCATATTTATAAATTCACCAAGCTGAGTAAACTCGATAAGTGAATCTAATTCAGCATCTACCTTATTTTTAGGGATCCCAAGAAGTGCAGCTCGAAGATAAATATTTTCTACGCCAGTAGCTTCTGTATCAATTCCCAAAGAGATATCGATTAAAGAGCCAATTTTTCCTTCAATCACAACGTCTCCCGATGTTGGAACGTAAACTTTGCCTAACACTCGCAACAAAGTACTTTTACCGGCGCCATTATGCCCCAGCAACCCAATCCTCTCGTGGGGAGAGATTACAAAAGAAATATCATCCAAAGATCTAACAACCGTTTTACCTTTCTCAGTTAGACCTATTCTCCCACCAGTGGCAACCCCCATTAAGGTTTTTTTTAAGGACCGCCCCTGTGAATTAAAGATTGGAATATCTACGGAAACATGCTTTAGAGAAATTCGACTCATCTCACAACCAATAAGCAATACGACTTCTGTACCGATCAAAAAAGAATATTGTAAATGCCCAACCCACTATCGCCAATAAAAGTGAGAATAACCAATCAGAGAAAGAAGGGGAGATGCTCATGAGAGGGGCACGTACAACTTCTAGTAAGTGATAAAAGGGGTTTGGTTCTAGCACCATCAAGCTAGTCCTCTCGGGAAGCAAACTCGGAAGCCAAATTATGGGAGTTACATAAAAGAAAATTTGCAGAAAACTAGCCACAATTTGAGTTAAATCTCTAAATCTAGTACAGACCACCCCTAATAGTAAGGAAACCCATAAAATATTTAATATGAGGATTACTAAGCCAGGAATTAGATAAAACAAATTCCAGTCGACTCCTCTTTGCACAAAAAGCAGGACAATAGGAAAAATTAAAATGTTGTGAAGAAGTATATAGAAATTTCGGATCACCATTCTCAATACGTGTGAGAATAATGGAATTGGCAATTGCTTAATAATTGCCTCCGAGTTAACAAATACCTGAGTCGCGTCAAGGAGACAATTGGAAATAAAAGTCCAAAATATCAAACCAGCAGTAAGGAAAGGAAGGAAATCTTCCGTGGGAGACTTGAATAAGCCCCCGAAAATAAGACCAATACAAGCGATCATCACGCCAGTTGAAATCGTGATCCAGAAAGGACCCAGGGACGATCTTCTATATTTCTGCCTAATATCTGCCTTTGCTAAAAGAAAAGGAAGCGATAGCTCCTTCAAAGACAAAAAAATGTCCTTACAACCTGTATGTTCCAACAATCCCATAGTACCTTTAGAATAGTCTCTCGCTCTGAATCGGATTATAATAGTATTATTTGATATGCTTAATCCATATTTCTCTTGCGAAGTTATAGGCAAAAAGAGGAATGTAAGCCTTAATAATATTTTTTATCTTAGACTTCAAAAAAAGTAAAGAAAACCGTTGGGAATTTACCCTCCTCTTAGAGACATCTATCAAACCCAGACCAGAGAATTCATCCTCTAAAACCAGAGCGTTCAGATATTCTAAAGGAAGAAGATTGGAGGTGAGTATTCCCATCCAGACATCCTGAATAAAATTTGGGTTGAGTTTAAACTCATCGTGAAGCTCTTTTTTCCACTTCGCTTGGAAGCAGACGAAATCAAGAACAGAACTAAAGTTTTGTTGAACGAGGGGCGAGACTAAAACCCTATTTGTTAGAAGGGGGCGAATTGAGCCATTTTTTTTCTCTAACCTTAGAACAGATTGCTCTCTAACCTGAAGAGAAGCTTCAAAAAACGGAAGATTTTCATAGATGAAATTTGGTAAATGTAGTAGTGATTTAACCGGACAGCCTATACTTCCGGGAAGGTTTCTATTTTCAACCATGATGTACAATCCCCCGACAGGGCGCAGGAGGATTCGAGAAAGGTTGTATTGAGTCCTTCCAGTAAATCCTATATCCACCAATACTGGGTAAGAATCCGATAAATTTTGTTGACAGTATTCAAGATATAGAACCCTTTGATTTTTTGCTTCCTCAAAGATCGCCTTAAGGTAAGGGCTAATGCCTTTCAAAAAACTCGCCTTATCTGAAGGTAGTGAATAAATCTTGCTATTTTCTACCGAAGGAAAAACCAGACCAAGTTTACTTTTTATAAATTCGATCACGGTTCCATTAAAAGGGGTATCTGCCAGTATTTCAATATCTATAATTGAATTTAGTCCCGCCAAAGAGGTTGATACCCTTGATGCATAAAAAAGAGCACCTGGGGGCTCAATTTTTCCTAAGATCTCACAGTATTTCTCAAAAAGAGGTTTAAAGATGTAACCCTCTCTTGTTACAAAAAGCAAGAAAGGATTTGATAGTTTATGAGACTCTTCTTGAAGAAAATCCATGAAACTTCCAAGAATTGGGCCAAGCCACGCACCAATTGTTTCGTTTCTTTCAGAAGAAAAAGCCTTATTGAATACAGAAAAAGCAATAATTTTTCCTAGAATCAATTTCTCTGAAATATTTCCTTCTAAATATTTTCCTAGAACTGTGGAAAGAGGATTCTCATAAAATTGCTCCAATGGCGAATTGATTCGTAGGTTTTGTTCTAACACATGGAAACCATGGATTTTTGGGTATCTCACGTCTCCAATTAAGTTGTCTCCGATATGGAACCACCTAGATATTTCATTTCTTTTAGCTAACTCTGCCCATAAAGTACCATCTTGCTTACTTTTTCTGGCCTCATTCGAAACAACTATTTCAACTCCTTCTAATTCATATCCGCAATTAATAAGAATTTTCCTTAATTGTTTCGAAGAAAAGTACATATCACTGACAAGCACAATTCTCTTGCCCTGTTTAATGAGAGCAGAAAATAGACTCAATACATCTCTTCTGGCAACCAAAAGCTCAAGTTCGATTCTGAACTCCGTCTGTTTTATTTTTTTTATTTCCTCTTCTGAAAGATTACAAAGATTTTTCAATTCATCATAAATTTCGTCAAAAGAAGGATATCCTCTTATGAAATTTGCATTTTTTTCGGCTTG
>OCPS01002146.1_pt1 | contig 13930 bp, 9 predicted proteins | sample 1538651 | NCBI WGS metagenome assembly OCPS01 (sample SAMN04571715, study PRJEB22368) | human gut metagenome | biome: human gut; material: stool | host: Homo sapiens | place: Luxembourg | collected 2012-09-21 | reverse complement strand
AAATACTTGAAAGTATAGTGTTTATGCGGATAATCGAAAATTAGATATAAAATTTCTTTTAATGACTATTAAAAAAGTGTCTATATCAAGAAACGATAAAAGGTTCTGATATAGACACTTTTTGCACGTGGATTCAAAAAAGAAGAGATTCGACATTACGGATTTGTATTTGAAGGAAAGAAAATTCTGATCGGAATGCGAGAATAATGTTACAAAACATAGTAAAAAAGTGCGGAAAAATCAGAAGAAAAAGAAAGCACTTTGTATCATTGGAGCAAGACAGATCGGAAAGACAACGATCATCCGAGAGTTTGCGAAAGAGCAGTACGAACACTTTGTTGAAATAAATTTCATCTTAGACAAAGGGGCAGAAAAAATCTTTGAAGGCAAATTAGATGCAAATACGATCATCGAGAATCTCACAGCATTTAAGATGAAGGAATTAGAACCGGGGAAGATTCTGATTTTCTTGGATGAAATACAGGAATGTCCGAATGCAAGATGTGCAATAAAATTCCTTGTGGAAGACGGTAGATTTGATTATATAGAATCAGGCTCTCTTCTGGGAGTTCGATACAAGGAAGTTCCGTCTTATGCGGTAGGATTTGAAGAAATCGTATATATGTATCCAATGAATTTCAAAGAATATCTTACAGCGAATGGAGTACAGGAATCTACGTTAAAAACGTTACAGACCTGCTATGAAAAACATGAAGCGGTTCCAAAGGTGATGCATGAAACTTTGTTGAAGCTGTTTGCAACCTATATTGTTGTGGGGGGGGGAATGCCGGATGTTGTACAAACTTATGTAACTACACATGATGTTGGAAAAGTAATACAACTTCAGAGAATAAAGTATCTGCTGTAGAGAACTGGGATTTTGGAAGAAAGATTGTATTCTGTAAAGGGAATGTGATGGAGAAGGAAGGAATCGAGTATTACCCTTGGTATCTGAGTATGTTTTATCAGCCGGAGAAAGAACCGGAGAGATTTATCTACGAGGTGGATCTGGCGGGATTGTGAAAAGTTATCCACATTTTATAAACAAAAAAATTGAGTTATGAACAGCAAGTTAAACAGGGATTGGATTATTTTTTTCACAGCCCCTCATGTGGAAAAAATATTTATAAGATATTGACAAAAAATACGGGGGGGGGGGGTATAATATTATTAGAAAAAATAATAAGAAAATACAGAATGGGAAAACAAATTAATATTAAGTAGGATTGTTACTTTCATTAGGCAAAACCGGATTTTATGAACATCATTGAAGAGACAGTTGTTTGTAAAATTTGGTTTTTTTATTTAAATTCAGAATATTAAAGAAACATGAGAAGAAGTGAGGGACAGAGCTTATGAAGAAAGGACAGAAGAAAAGAAGGAGTGTTATCTTACGAAGAATTTTAGCATTTTTGTTAGCAATTGTGCTCGTTCATTCTCAAATCATACCGGCTGTATTCGCTGCAGATACGAATTACAGTCAGGAAAGCAATACAGAAGAGAAAACTGTAGTGGATGGAGCAGAGACAGTGCTGCCAATGTCGGAAGATGCAATCTCCGAATCGTCGGAACCGATACAATCGGAAGAACAACAGACAGAAGATAAGACATCGGAAGATACAACCGTCGAATCGTCGGAACCGATACAATCGGAAGAACAACAGACAGAAGATAAGACATCGGAAGATACAACCGTCGAATCGTCGGAACCGATACAATCGGAAGAACAACAGACAACAGGCGAGGCTACGGAAGAGTCGGTAAATATCGCAGATGCTGTTGTACCTGTAACAGTTAACTATTATCTTCCAAAATCACAGAATTTACAGGTGGATGCACCGGAAAGCTATATCGAAGGAGAAGCACAGGAAGAAGCAAAAAGTGCAGTAATTGAGCAGGCACTTGGAGATGAGACAACACAAAAGCTGATTGAACAGCAGAAAGAGAAAGGGATAGAAAGCAATACGCAGGAGCTGACAGCATCTGCTGTATCGGAAGAAGAATATGACAGCTACACACAGATGGCTGTGACAGGAGAAGGGCTTCAGGCACCGGAGGTTTCACTTTCAGATGATGTACAGTTGGAAGAGGATGCAGATGCGGAGAACACAAATCCACTGATTGGCTGGCAAGTAGCAAAGACGACAGGTATTATGTTGTCCTATCCAGATGGGACTGAGATTAAGATGGGAGATGTCATTCCAGCCGATAAGATTAGCGAAGTACAGATGACAGCAGCCGATGATGGAATTTCATTGTTGAGTACACAGGCGAATATGTCGATAGCAAGCTTGATTGCCCTGACACAGGATATGACAGTAGTACAGCGTGTGGGTGATGCAGGAACGAATGGAAAGTGGTCGGTTCTGGTGCAGGGAGGAACCAACCAGACGCCTTCAGCAGGTACTGTAAGACATGCGTATGGAACCTTGGAAAGTGCGCTGACTGCAATCAATACTGATACAACATCCAGCAGCTTTAAAATTACATTCCTAGATAATTACACCATGAGCACAGCAGATGTAAATGCGATGGGAGGTTCATCAGTTACGAGTGGAGCACTAGGGAATAGAACAACGAATAAACCAACAATTGTATTCACAGGAGCAACCAATTATAGCACAGGTACTTCGTATAGCAGTTGGACAACATTTACTTCCCAAAAACAAAGAATCTATTTTAATGGATTCAATGCTTATTTTACACACGTTAATCTGAACTGGAGTGGTTCAACAGTCTATGGTAATCAGAACGATACCACTTTTGATGATGTGAAATTTGTAGGCGGAGCAGTAACAGCAATTTATGGTGGAAGATATACTCCTAATAGTACCAGTGTATCCTATAACTTGGAATTTAAAGATGTAGAGATGACAAAGGATGCTCCTGTAAAGAAGATCTTTGGAGGCGGACAGGATAATTCAACAGGAACTATTAATCTAACAATGACAAATTGTACAATCTATGGAAATGTATATGCATCAAGTGGGCCACATTACTCTACCACCTATACACATACAGGAAGTGTCTATGCAACGCTGAAAGATACCGCAATTCGTAAATTCGATACAACTGTAGTAGATCCAATGTTGAAACCGAATGAAATCCATAACGTAGGTGGATCTTTCTGGGGATTGTATGGGAAAGTAACGGGAGATCTTGAATTAGATGCATCAGGAAGTTACGTAGCAGAATGTGGAACCTGGTTTACAGCGAAGGAGGGCTGCACAGCAGGATCTATATCGTATAGATTCAATGATATTAAGGAAAGTCTGAGATTTGTAGGAGCATATGAACATGCTGGATATGATCAAGCAACCACATCGAAAGGTTATATTGAAGTCAATAACACGCAGGTTGCTAACGTATTTGGCTGGGGATATCTGAGGTTGAATAATTCTGTTACATGTGATGGGGGTGTGAGCAATTTCGGACATATGCAGTATGATTCCAGTTTCTATCATTATTGGACAGAACAGAAAAAGCAGGATGCCAAAGGTGGAGATCGCTATGTTCCAAAGGACTATAAACCGGACTTGCCGACTTGTATTGGATATGTAGCAACAAAAAGTTCAACCATTTGTTCTGGTGGAGATTGCTATGAAGCATGGAATCGCCAGCGTTTTGGAAGAATTGTATTAGAAGATAATTATAACACATTTCAGATATACAATGCCATGGGGGGAAATAGTACAAATGTTGTAGATGTGGATTATCTGGATAGAATTTCAGATTCTTATAAAGCTACTATTGAATTGATGGGAAGACAAGCGAATACAAGCGCAAGTAGTGCGTTTTCCATGATTCATATAAGGGGAAATTATTTTTCGACGTCAGTAAAGGCGATAGGGACATTAAAAACACATACGAATGTTACTTGCACAATGGCACAAGATACAACGAATAGATTGATTAAGCTGTATGCTACAACAAAAGCACAAAATATAATCTATCTATACAGTGGAAGTTCCATTACAGGAAATGCATTATATTCGGCAGATTCATTTGCAGAGGTATTAGATAGACTGCGGAAACAGTCTGGAGGCACTTATACGCTATGGTTTACAAGGGGATATAGTCTGATTAATAAGGATGTTACTGCATTTAATAATGCAACAGGGTTTGCAAATAAAAATGTGACAATCATATGTGAGGGTGCAATAGCAGGGTCAAATGAGCGGAATTCTCCGAGTACAGGATTAAGGCTTTGGGATCAAGTCTTTCCAAACTTTAATTCACTGACATGGAAAAATGTGGAATTCCGATCAGATTTCTACGAATTTAATAAGTATTCATTTGTGATGCATGGAAATGGACACAATCTGACATTTGAAAACTGTAGATTCACAGGTGATGTAACAATAAACGCAGGAGGAAACAGTACGCAGGGAACATCAGGCTCTACGCTTACATTAAAAAATTGTGTGAATGTAAATGAAATCTATGCTTCAAAGCAGCAAGATGGATTAGGAAATACAACGATTAATGTGGAGTCCTGTACAGGCCATACTGGTACTATAATAATTGATCCGGCAAGGTATAGTGTTAAAGATCTGAACATTAATTTGAAGGATTGTGTTGCAAAGGTTAATCCGTATTTTAAATCCGTTATAGAAGTTGAGGGAAATTATAGACTGACAGCAGAGAACACACAGCTGATGTTCACTAACCCAAATGTTTCAAGTGGGCATACTGCAAAGGTTTATCTTAACAAGGATTCTTCAAATCATGAAGTTGTTTTATTAGGGGATTGCATGGGAGCATACGATGCACCAGCTGGATCGTCTAGTCTGTGTGTAACTGCAAAAGTAAGGCCGAAAGATGCTACAAGTGTAAATTTGGACTACTTTGACCAGATAGAGATTAATGGAGGAGAACTTCATCTTGGTGACAGCGCCAATTTAGTGGAAGGTGGATTTGGAAGCAGTTCAAGAGCAGCGGATGTTTCTCTCAAGAATTCAGGAAAACTGATGTTAGACTATTTGTCTTCTACATCAATGAACCGGACAATCAACAGCCTTACAACAGATGGTACAAATACAGAAGTATCGGTTACATATGACTATAAAGGTGAGACTTCTCCAAGTGGAAGACCATTGATTATTAAAAATGCGCTGACTGTACCAAGCTATAGTAAGCTTCGCATATCAACAACGCTTCCACCAAGACATAAGGGGACTGTGGAATATCCATTGATTCAGTTTAATTCTTCGAATAATGCGAAGCTGGAGCAGTATAACTGGATTGCAGACAAACAATATTATTTGACAATAGGTTCTCAAAACAGTAACCAAATCGTACTTCGTGCAGATACATATGCGCCGTTGGTATATCAGGCGAAGACAACGAATATGTCTATGTCTCTGAGTGGAAATCAGATAGGACAATTGGAGATTTATCTGAAGGATTTATATCGTGACGGAATTGACAAGAGTGGCTATAGCATTAATGATGCATCGGATGGTGCATATCCAACTGGTGTTCAAGTGTATTTAAGTACGCAGGATGTTCAGTTAAAGGATGGAGTTTATGGATATACATATAATTCCAGTACAGATATTCAGTTGAAGTCAGCAAATGTATCTTCTTATGGTTGGATGAACAGTGGGTCGTTTATAGATATCAATGGAACGTCAGTGCCAGCTACAACAAAGTCACCGGTATTGCATTTGAAATTGAACTCACGTATTTATCAGGCAAACACAAATTATTTTATTTACGCAAGAGATAATGCCGGAAACTGGAGTAAATTCCTTCTGGATACGAAAGGCCCGACAAGTACTTACACAAATATTACATCAAAGAAAGTATCAGATGGAACTTACAGTTATACATTTAAGGAGCTAAAATTTGCAGATCCAATACAAACTGCAACATATGGAACATCAGATATTGCAGATGTAAGATACAAAGCGAATGCAACGCAGTATATTCAGAGTAGTGAGAAGATAGCAGAGGTACGATATAACAAAACAGGAAAGAATCCATGGGAATCCGGAGCTAGTTATAGTACGGCAAGTCTCAATACAAGTACAGGGGCGTGTACACTCAGTAATGTATCTGTTTCAGTAACGGAAAAATTATATGTCTTTGTAAAGGATGGCTATGGAAATATCTCGAAATTTACTTATGTACCAATTGTTTTTGATGCACAGAGCGGCGGGGCTACCTCAACTGGAAAGTTCAGCGATGGGTCTACCACTTCATCTACACTGGGACTGGTGGGAAGTACTTTGAATATTGCACAGGAGCCATCAAGTCCGCTACTTGGAAATCAGAGGTTCCGCTACTGGTATAACTCTAAGGACAGTGGAAAATATCAAGTTTCATTAACAAGGGAGACTGTAAGTGATGAAACTACTTATTATTATCCACAGTGGACATATCCGACCTTAACGATTAGTAACCAGGTTACAGGAAATGTTGCAGATAAGAACAAAAAATTTACTTATACCATTTATGCGCAACGAGCTTCAGGTAATCGATATAATGGGCAGGCCTTTCCATATACAGGTGGAACGATAGCAGGAATATCAGGGGTTACGGCACCGGCTAATGGAACGCAAACGGGAGATCAAAATGGAGAATTTATAATTCAGCTTTCTCATGGACAGAGTGTTACGATTCAGCTACCAGATTATTATGATTACGTATCTGTAAGTCAGGGCAAGGAATCCCCTTACTGGACAGTGTATACAACAGAGGAAAATAAACAATATAACCAAAATTACAGAGAGAAATTCAGTGTGAATGCAACGAATCGATCACTTGCATTTGTTAATAGCAATGATTCCAGCCAGCCGGTAATCTATCAGCAAAAGATGGAAGGTGAATGGACAAAAGACCAAGGAGATAACTATGGAAGAAGACTGACAGTTTATATCAGAGATCTTTATGGAAATGGAATTGATACAAAAGGAAGTTCATTCTCAACATCGGAGAAAGCAGAATTCCCAGGATGTACATATGCACAGGTATATCTCAGCACCTATGATGCACCAAAGGCAGACAGAGGATTCAAATTCCGTTATAAGGACGCAGAATCTGAGATCTTGGAAAGTTTGTGCAGTTGTTATCTGCTTAACAGTGGAAGTTTTACAGATATTGAAGGTAAAACAGTGAAGGCAACTTTTGAAAAACCGGTATGGAAATTTGAGATGACTGATAATTATCAGTTCGATCAGAATAAGAATTATTTCATTTATGTGCGCGATCTTACAGGAAAGTGGACAAAATATCTGCTAGATACTAAGGGACCTAGAATAGAGAATACAGGAATTATCACGAAATCAAAAGAGAATGATAATGACACGGAGTTTAAAATTTCAAAGCTTCAAGTCAAGGATGAAATGATTGATGCAGCAAATGGTACGTCCGATTTGACAAACGAGTCGCAGGAGAACTTTACATATGTTGCAAATGCAACAAAATATAAGGGAACGGAGGTTTCACTTGTACGTAACAACAAAACTGGAAAATTTTCAGATACTTACAAAACTCCTACAAAAGCAGATGATGGAACTTATACGGCTGTGGAGTCAATGAATAATGGAGAGATGCTCTATGTATATGCTCAGGACTATTATGGTAATACGACAGCACAGCAGTATGTACTGGTTGGATTTGATGCATCAGGAAATGCACAGTACAGGAAAGCAATTTTTAAAGATAAAACGAAACTAAAGAGAGAATTGGTTGCAAAGGGACAGAAACTTTCGCCAAGTCAGATTCCATCTGATCCAGGCTTCTATAATGATACTACAAGCCAGAAATTTACGCAGTGGTCAGATAGCACAGATCCGAACAAGAAAAAAGTAAATCTGAAAACAGCACAGATGACAAAATCGGTAATCTTAAATGCAGATTACGACAAACCAGGTGTAATAATTAAACAGATGATAAAGGGAGATGGTATCTGGAATAATCAAGAATTTACTTATACGGTTAAGACAAGTTATCCAAAAGGAAAGGTGATTCCGTGTAAAGGAAGTTATGTATCACCAGCAGTAAATGCACCAAATATTACATCGCTGACTGTAGATGCGAATCAGGAGATTACATTTAAGCTGAAAGCAGGACAGACCTTAGAACTGATACCTGGGGATAACCAATATACGATTAAGAGCATCATTCAAGACAGCAACGGAACAAATTGCGAGATTCAAAAAGATGCAAAAGTCATTTCAAGTGTAGAGAATGTAGCTGTAGATGAGATCAGTACCAATTTTGTTTTTACCAATACGAAGAATATCGTAGTTACAGGTGTTGATGGAGGAAATACAGATAACAGTCTGTTACTTGTAGGTCTGATGGGAGTTCTTCTAATCACAGGAGTTTCTGTCTTACGAGTGAGAGGGAGGAGGAGATCCTAGATGGACACTGCAGAGGAAAAAGTAATTTCTGAGGAATCAGTGGCAGGAGGGATTTTCCGTGAGATTTTGTACCTTCTGTTGAAGATTGTAGCAATTGCAACTGCCATTGTGGTTATCTTCACATTTATCTTCGGTGTGTTCCGTTATGCGGACAACGCCATGCTTCCGGCAGTGAAAGATGGTGATTTGGTCTTTTATTATCGGTTAAGGAAGAGTTATGTAGCTTCGGACCTGGTTGTTTTGAACTATCAAGGAAAAGAACAGGTCCGGAGAGTGATTGCAACTGCAGGAGATGTGGTGGATATTACAGAGGATGGTCTTACAATTAACGGAGCACCGCAACAAGAACATCAGATTTATGAAAAGACACAGCGGTATGATACGGGAGTGGACTTCCCAATCAAACTACAGGAAGGGCAGATTTTCGTCCTGGGAGACAGCCGTGAGAATGCGTCAGACAGTCGAGTGTACGGAGCAGTAGATGTGAAAGACACGAAGGGAAAAGTTATGACGATAGTCCGAAGAAGAGGCTTTTGATAAGCCGCAAGAACTTGTTAATATTTCTCCGTATAATGGCGGAGGGTGTTAAATAAAAAAATATACTAAGGAAAAGGAGAAAGAAAGATGAAGAAAAAATCCTTACAAAAAATGAGCAGACTCTTTGCAGCCGCAGTATTAGTCGGAACAATGTGTCTCGGAAATGTAGCAAATGTAAACGCAGCAGATGTTCCTGCTGAATGGGGACCAACAGAGACTCCAAGCGCAGCAATTACTGTAGAGTACAAGATGGGAAATGATGTAGTGACCCCAGCGAATGATGTCAGCTTTACCTTTACTAAAACTAGTGCACCTACAGGAATGAATCTGAACGATATGCCGGCTATTTCAGTTGGAAATGTTAAATTCAATGCAGGAGAAGATTTGATTAAAGATACTTCTGTTACAGACATCAAAGTGTTAAGAAAACAGAGCGATAACTTTCTTGCAAGTTTCAAAACAGCAATGGATACTAGTACAAAAATGACAACTGGTGAATATGTGTATACAGTAAAGTCAACTAGTACTGTAACAAAGGCAAAAAATAATGATGTATTTACAGCGTCAAATGCTGAATACAAACTTGATATTTTCGTAGCACAGAATACAGATGGTAAATTATACATCAAAGGTCTTTCAATTATTAATACTAAGAATGATGCTGGAACAGATACTGGCAACAATACAAAAGTAGATGGTAAGCCAGGATCAACAACAGGTGGTATAGCAAGTAACTTTAGTGGTCTTAAATTCGTGAATGAATATGTTGCAAAAGCTGGTAGCGTAGATCCAACAGATCCGATTGTACCAAATCCGAATGATCCAAAATCTTACGCATTCAAAGTAACGAATAATACTGAGAGCAAAGGAACTCAAACTGGAAGCTTCGAATATACTATGACAGTAACAAAGCCATCAGGAATTACAACAGCTGATAATACATATGTTTATTATGTAGATGGAACAAAACAAACTGGAACTTATGGAACAGCGGTGAAATTTACACTGCCAGATACTAAGAGTATGATGATTCAGAGCTGCTATGCTGGATCTAAAGTAACAGTTGATCAGAAAGGTGTAGCAAACTGGACAGCAACAGCAGAAACGACATTCAATGGAGTAAAAGATACTCAGAAATTATCAGCAGCAGTAGGTAAGAACCTTCAGGTTGCAAACAAAACTCTTGGACAGAAAGAAAACAAGGTTGAATACAAAAACATTTACAAAGATATCGCAGTAACAGGTATCATCGTAAATAACTTCCCATTCATTATCATGATTGCTATCGCAGTTGTTGCACTTGCAGGTATCGTAGCAATGAATAGCAAGAAGAGAATGAACAGAAGATAAGGGTAATGAATATAGACAGAGGAATGATTTAGCATGTGCAGACACAGAGGTATTTGCAGAGTAATAAGAGGGATGAATGGAATACTGGATTATGGTTTACTTCTGCTTTTGCTTCTGGGTCTGGTATATGGATGCTATGCATTATGGGATTCGCAGAATCTGGCAGAGGAAGCAACGTCAGAACAATATGCGATTTATAAACCCCAAGAAGATACGCTGGGATTCCAGGAATTACAGTCGATGAATTCGGATGTGATTGCCTGGATCACAGTGTATGATACCCCGATTGATTATCCGGTTGTACAGGGAAAGGATAATTGGGAATATGTTAATAAGAATGCAGAAGGTGAATATTCTCTGACCGGTGCAATTTTTATGGATTCCGAAAATAATCCGGATTTTCAGGATTTTAATACAATTCTCTATGGACATAACATGGTTCCAAATGTCATGTTCGGAAGTATCAAGGAATTTAAAGAACAAGCCTTTTACGAAGCACACCCATATGGTAATCTATTTGTTCAGAATCGTAATTTTGGATTGGAAATCATTGCATTAATTGAAGCGGATGCTTATGACAGTTCTGTTTTCAATATAAATGTAACAAGAAATGACAGTATCCCCTATTTGGAAGTGATTCGAAATCATGCGGTCTATATGAATGACATTACGTTAGAAGCAGATGATAGAATTCTTCTATTATCTACCTGTTCATCAGAGTCAACTAATGGAAGGGATATTCTTGTAGCAAGAATTACAGACCAGACATACAAAGACACATACAGTGCCAAAGATCAAGATCATGCCGGGAATGAATCGGTAGACCGACGAGGTGGGTGGAGAGATTTTATACCTGGATGGAAGACTGCCTTATTCTTATTACTGCTTCTATTGATATTAATCTGTTTCGCAGACCAGTGGATTTGCAGACGAAGAAGGAAAGGACGGAAATAATATCAAAATGAAGAGACAGAACGCAGAAACTGACAGAGCGTTTCGTATACTGGATATTTGTAACGAGCTATTGAATTGGATTTTGATAATTATTTTAGTTGTTCTTTTTTGTTATGGAACCTATGGCATTGGAGACAGCTACATGTTGGAAGAAAATGCTATGCCGGAACATTATGAAATCTATCGTCCAACGGAAGAAGATTATGGGAATTTTGACGAATTGAAGGCGCAGAACAGTGATGTATGTGGCTGGATTACGATTTATGGAACACATGTGGATTATCCGATAGTGCAGTCGGAGGATAACAGCACATATTTAATGAGGAATCCGCGTGGAGAATATAGCTTGTCGGGCTCAATCTTCATGGATTATATGAATCAGAAGGATTTTTCAGATTTTAATACCATTATTTATGGTCACCATATGGATGGCGGAGCGATGTTTGGGGATTTTGACCAGTATCTGGATCAGTCTTTTGCGGACAGTCATTTGTATGGAAATATTTTTACCAATGGAAAAGATTATGGACTGGAGTTATTTGCATTCTTGGAGTTGGATGCTTATAATACAGGTCTTTATGTAACACCAGTGCGGGAAGTTTCCCGGAAAGAACAGTATTTGCAAGAGATAGAAGATACTGCTTTGTGGTATCGTCAAATCAGTCTTTCCACAGAGGACCGGCTGGTAGTGATGTCTACGTGTACGGAAAATATCACGAACGGAAGGCATATTCTGATAGGAAAGCTTTCAAAACAAACGTATAAAGATACGTATAAGAAAACTTTGAAAAGGAACAGTCAGATCGACCGAATCGACTGGGGAATTTTCTGGAAAACCAGTATGAAGCGATTAGGTGTTCTGATTCTGCTGTTGTTCAGTATTTTGCTACTGATGGCAGTGGAGAGGAGCGGAAAGAGAAAGAAAACGAAAAATAACAGTAGAAAACTGGAAAACTGACAGAGGTATGTATGTGAAAAGTGAAAGATATAAACAGAGAATAAAGCTGGTATACCTTGCTTTTGTGATGATGGTATGTGTGGCCATTCCAAATCAGGTATATGCAGCGGGGAAAAATAAAGAAGCTGCTCTGACGGTGGAACAGACTGTAAAAGGGAAAACAAATGAGGTTACAGATGAATTTCAATATGAGTTGACAAGTTTAGATTCTGGCAATCCAATGCCGGAAGGAAGCAATGGAGACCGGTTGAAATTTAGCCTTAATGGTAATGATAGTAAGGAATTGGTTTTTTCTTATGAGGAGGCAGCTACTTATCGATATCAGCTGAAACAGGTTGTTGAAAAAGATAACAAGGATTATGATGGGCAGGTTTATACCATAGAGAATTATGTAATGCAGAATGGCTCAGAAGATTTTTTAGTTAAGACTGCAATTAGAAGAAAAGATGGTAATAAATCTCCGACATTGAGTTTTACAATTCAACATAAAGTGGAAGATGAGACACCAGTGAAAAATACAGCAAGTGTCCCAAAATCAGGAGACGATCAGTCATTTATATCGTTGATTGTATTGATTTTGAGTGCACTGCTTATAATAGTAGTATATAAGTGGAATAAGAATCGGCGTGTTTAAGACCGGTGTAAAATAATGAAAAGGGAGGTCATTTGGGGACGGAGTTTACCGGCTTTTTTCTACGAAAAAAGCCGGTAAACTCCGTCCCCAAATGGTCTCTTAATATGACAGATATCAGAAACCGCTCTTCATTGTAGAAAATGGACTCGGTGCGGCAGATCAGCCGGATGAGAACGGCTATGTGGAAGATGATTACCGCATAGAGTATTTGAAAGCGCACATTTTGGCTATGATGGATGCCGTAGAGATTGACGGTGTGGAAATTATGGGTTATACTTCATGGGGATGCATTGATTTAGTTAGTGCTTCAACCGGTGAAATGAAAAAGCGTTATGGCTTTATCTATGTTGATAAAGATGACAATGGAAAAGGCACGCTGAGACGTACAAAGAAGAAATCATTTGACTGGTATAAGAACGTAATTGAAACCAATGGACAATGTTTAAAAGAAAGAGGCGAGAAGTAGGTATGTTTTCATTTTTTAAGAAAAAACAGGCTCCTGCAGAAGAGAATAAGCCATTCGTTGTAAAGGCTTATCTGTCAGGAAAAGTAGTACCAATCGAGGAAGTAAAAGACGAGGTGTTCTCATCTAAAGCATTAGGTGACGGACTTGCAATCGAGCCGGAAGAGAATGTGATCGTGGCACCATGTGACGCAACAGTATCTGTACTGATGGAAGGCTCCAGACATGCAGTTGGACTTACACTTGCGAACGGAGTAGAGATTTTGATCCATGAAGGAATCGACACTGTGAATATGGAAGGTGACGGATTCGAGTACTTCGTAAAAGAAGGAGATAAGGTAAACGCAGGAGACAAGCTGCTTTCATTTGATCCGGAGAAGATCAAAGCACACGGATATGAGAAAACATGTATTCTCGTTGTTACAAACGGAGATGACTATCCGGATATGAAGCTGCACACAGGAATGGATGCAGTACAGGGCGAGACAGTGATCGCTGAATTTTAATATTGACTTTATGAAGATTGACCGCTGAGAATGGAGCAGAGTTTTGAAACCGTTCTCGGTGGTCTTTCTTTTTCACAATTGGCAGACTATAAAATAAATTCACTTTTCAAAGCGATATCAGTTGTTTCTATTTACTCTGCGCTCCTGGAGTGTTAT
>OCPS01002111.1_pt1 | contig 14130 bp, 8 predicted proteins | sample 1538651 | NCBI WGS metagenome assembly OCPS01 (sample SAMN04571715, study PRJEB22368) | human gut metagenome | biome: human gut; material: stool | host: Homo sapiens | place: Luxembourg | collected 2012-09-21 | reverse complement strand
CCCAATCGGTAACGTTGTGCATCACCATAAGAAAATAATCGTCCTTGCAACATCTTGTCGGGAGAGAAGCCGATACCTTCAACAATATTCATCGGATTGAAAGCCGATTGTTCTACTTCTGCAAAATAGTTTTCCGGATTACGGTTCAATTCAAGAATACCTACATCTTGCAATGGGAAATCTTTGTGTGGCCAAACCTTGGTAAGGTCGAACGGATTGATACGATAGTTATCTGCTTCTTCTTCAGTCATCAACTGAATCTGGAACTTCCATTTTGGGAAATCACCCCGTTCGATACTTTCGTATAGGTCACGTTGATGCGATTCACGATCTTTGGCGATGATTGCTTCAGCTTCCTGATCAGTCAGGTTTTTAATGCCCTGCATAGTCTTTAGATGAAACTTAACCCAAATTCGTTTGTTTTCTGCGTTTAAGAAACTGTAAGTATGGCTGCCGAATCCGTGCATGTGGCGATAGGAAGCCGGAATGCCACGCGGACTCATAGTGATAGTTACCTGATGAAGAGCCTCGGGTAACAGGGTCCAGAAATCCCAATTATTGTTAGCGCTACGCATGTTGTTGCGTGGATCGCGTTTTACAGCATGATTTAAATCAGGAAATTTTAGCGGGTCGCGTAAGAAGAAGACGGGAGTATTGTTACCTACCAAATCCCAGTTTCCTTCTTCTGTATAAAACTTCATGGCAAATCCCCGGATATCGCGTTCTGCATCAGCAGCTCCGCGTTCTCCTGCTACAGTGGAGAAACGTACAAAACATTCTGTTTGCTTGCCTACTTGACTGAAAATAGCTGCTCGTGTGTACTTGGTGATATCATGTGTGACGGTAAATGTACCGTAAGCTCCGGAGCCTTTGGCATGCATACGGCGTTCAGGGATAACTTCACGGTCGAAATGAGCAAGTTTTTCAATCAACCATGGGTCTTGTAACATAATAGGCCCGCGAGGTCCTGCTGTCTGGCTGTTTTGGTTGTCGGCGATAGGACGACCATTAGCTGCTGTGAGTTTTTTATTTTCCATATAATTTTGATTTTATCGGAAACAAAGCTTTCAATGATGTGGAGTCTTTTACAGCCCTTCTTCCGTGTTATTACCCGACAAATGTAGAGCTAAATCATTTACCTGTCAAATAGATAATTTCAATCCATAAATAGGTAATATCTATTTCTATCAAAGATATTGATATTACTTGAATATAATAGGTTCTATAAATGTTTTTTTGAAAAGAATTTGATCTTTTATCCGAATTCATCCGGTAAATTAGCCGTTTGGGAAAGAAATAGCCCCAATGTGATTTACCACAAGGGGGATGGAGAGTGGAAATAATAGGTAAACTTACCGGAAATTTTGTGTTTCTCTGTGATGAATTGGTTTTAAGGTATACATTATGATGTGAATTATAGGCAGTGCGTAAAGTGCAGTCTGGTGAAACATGTAATTTGTATATATCGTCGACAGAAATACATCCTGCCGACGATATTGGTGATATTATTATTTCTTCCAGCCGATTGCCTTCATAAACCATTGGCTATTGGCTTCGTTCAGTTTCTGTTCTTTGAGCATCTCCGGCATTTGACTGTAGTTTCTTTTAAACGTTTCTATCAGTTCGTTAAAACGTTCCGGCGAGTAGGTTAATGCAATGCTGGTAGCTTCGGTTGCTCCCATAGCAGGCGTCAATACAATTCCGGCGTCCCGGTTTTTTAAAGCAGTGATTGCTTTGCTGAATCGTTTGAACTGTGAAACGATACCGTCGTTTAATTCCGGAATGGAGGTCGGGTATTGGATTTCTATTGTTTTTTCCTGATCACATGCTGTTTGAAGGATGGTGATCAATAAGGCTAATTCATCGCCGATGTACTCATATTCAGCTCTATTACCATTAATAGTGATTGTCTCCGGAATGGCAGAACCCAAAACCTTGATTTTAAATTGGCGGTCGGTTGGCATATTGCGATACTTACCTTGACGAGGACCTACCGTTACAGTTAAGTGGTTCTCTTTCCGTTCAGTGTACATCCGGGTACGAGCATATTCATTGGCATAATATTTATCATTACCATTATCTTCATAAAAGGTAAATGAACCATTTTCTCCAGGGAATATGTTTACGATAATCTCTTCGCTATTACTATTAAGATTCTTCACACGGTTGTAAAGTGGCAGTACGGAACCGGCTTTTACGTAAACCGGATATTCGGTTAGAGTAAACGAACGTTCTATTATCTGTCCGCCTTTCAATAGGGTTCCGGTGGTCCATTCAAACCAGTCGTTTCCTTCGGGTAACCATACCTTTACAGTAGAAAGTCCGTTCTGCATGGGGGTGGTGATAGGTGCTACCAGAATTTGATCGCCAAACATGTATTCACTCTTGAAATCGTATGCCTCTTTGGCTTCCGGATAATCATAGTACATTGGACGACAGATAGAAATACCGTTGTCATAAGTTTCACGCGCCATTGTATAGATATAAGGAGCCAGTTGATAACGGAACAGAATGGAGTTGCGTAATGCTTCGAAATAATCTCCCTTGAAATTCCATAATTCTTTATTTAGAACTGAATTCTTTGTAGAGTGTGTACGCATTACAGGTGTTAAGGCACCATATTGCATCCAACGGGTAAAGAGTTCCGGGTCGAGTATTTCTTTGTCTCCTCCCTTGAACATGTGGCCTCCGATGTCATGACTCCAGTAGCCGTATAGCACATTGGAAGCGCAGTTGGTAAAGTAAGGTTGGAATTCGAGTGATTTCCAAGAGATGACGGCATCTCCCGAGAAGCCAATCTGATAGCGGTGATTGCCCAGTCCTCCCCAGCGGTGGTAGAGCATCGGGCGAGTGTCACGGTTGCGTTCCATGTCTGAGAAGAAAACATAATTGATCCACCAGGTATTGCTGAGGCTGTCTACTTTTTTATCATACATCCATTGTTGCCAATCGAGCCACCAGAAGTCCACTCCCTGTTTTTCCATTGGGCGGAGTACCTTGTTGAACATACCGTTTATAAAGCGTTTGTCCGAAACCACCCAGGGAATACGTTCCTGTTTAGCTGTATCTACTCCCATCCATTGTGCCATTTCCGGATATTTTTCTTCATATGGAGCTACACCATCGGCAGGATGCAGGTTTAGTGTGATTTTCAGGTCATTGCTTTTCAGATAACCCAGAAATTTGGCGGGATTGGGAAATAGCCTGCGGTTCCAAGTCCAGCCTGTCCATCCGCCGAAGCCCGGATCGGTATAATGCCAGTCCATGTCTACTACCAATACATCCAAGGGGATATTATAAGTGTGGAAATTATCTACTAATTGGCGCATTTCTTTGTCTGAGTAGCTCCAATATCTTGACCACCAATAACCGAATGCATAACGGGGTGGAAGAGGTACTTTACCGGCAAATACAGTAAAATCTTTTAAGGCAGCTTTGTAATCATGCCCGTAAGCCATAAAATACCAGTCTTGTCCGTCTTTGTGTTCACGTTCTTTTACCCAGGCCCATTCCGAATTGTCAAATAAGAAATTCTTTGAATCATCAATCAAGGTCCATCCGTCTGTCGATAGAAGACCGTCTTCCAGCTTCATATCTTGGTGGCTGTATATATTGTGGTCTCCTTCAAAACCATCCAATGTACGGTCTGTCCCTTTCAAATTTCCTTTTTGTATTGTTCCGGGTGTCCATTGAAAGGGGAACATCCCTTTAGCTGATGTGATCGTTAAATTATCTTTCGTAAAGGGGCCTTGACCTTTCTTATATTTTAGTTTCATTCGGGCGGTACTGATCACTACCGTAGCATTTTTATTTTGTACTGTGTACTTGGGAACAGGTAGGTTGCGGTGGATTGCTACAAAAGAGGGATCGTCGGTAAACGAACCCGAAGGACTCCACTCCATACGGATTACCCCATCTGTAAGGACGCTAAAACGCACGTTACCATCATGATAGGCTATTGCATTTTGGGGAGTTGCGGCCGAAAGTGAAAAACTGAACAGAACTCCTTGCAATGCCAATAAAAAATAGACTGTTAAATGTTTCATGTTGTATTTATGTTAGTTTTTCACAAAGATAAGAGTAATATTCATAAATTAGTAATAATGAATTTTAAATCTTTTTATATCTTTGCAACCTATGTAATAAATATCGCTTCTTTAGCTTACAACAGGATAATAGTATGAAAAAAGACGGTTTCTCTGAAATTTATGATATTTATTTTCCGAAGTTGCTGCGTTTTACCAAGACGTATCTGATTTCGGAAGATGAATCGGAGAATATTGTCCAAGAAATCTTTATTTATTTGTGGGAACACAGAGATATCATTGAGACTCTTCAGAATCTGAATGCCTATCTGTTTACGTTAGCAAAAAATCGTTGTATAGACTATTTTCGTAAGGAGATGGTCCGTGAAGTTCGTAAAGGTTCGCTTTCGGAAATAGAGAACAGAGAACTTCAATTGAAACTGTATTCATTGGAAGCATTTGATAATGATCGTCTTTCGGATGCCGATATTGAAGAAATACTGAATAATGCCATCAATCGTTTACCGGAGAGGTGCCGTGAAATATTTATTATGAGCCGTTTGCAAAATCTCCGTTATAAAGAGATAGCTGAAAAGTTGAATGTTTCTCCAAATACGGTTGAAAATCAGATTGTCATAGCGTTGCGTAAATTAAAAGAAGACTTGAAAGACTACTTTCCCCTCTTTGTTTTCATTATCTGAGAAATATTCCCTATTTTTGTCAAATCATTATTTATTTTTATATTCAAAACACAACAATGAAACACTTAGTTATTTGCATCGCTCTGTTGACAGTCGGTGCTTGCTGCTTTGCTCAGCAAAAGAAAGTGGCTTCTCATAAAGCCACAAGTGGGAACCCTGTATTTCAAGGATGGTATGCTGATCCGGAAGGCATCATTTATGATGATACTTATTGGATTTTTCCAACTTGGAGTGATCTTTACGAAAATCAGACTTTTTTCGATTGTTTCTCTTCCAAAGATCTTGTGAATTGGACGAAACATGCTTCAGTTTTGGACACTACTGCCGTAAAATGGGCTAAGAAAGCGATGTGGGCTCCTTCGGTAATCAGAAAGAATGGGAAATATTATATCTTCTTTGGAGCGAATGACGTTCATGAAGGAGAGATTGGCGGTATTGGCGTAGCGGTTAGCGATCGTCCTGAAGGACCTTATAAAGATTTATTGGGTAAGCCGTTGATTAATGAAATAGTGAATGGAGCGCAACCGATCGATCAGTTTGTATATAATGATAATGGACATTATTATATGTATTATGGTGGTTGGGGGCATTGCAATGTTGTACAGTTGAACGATGATTTTACAGGGCTCGTTCCTTTTGAAGATGGCACTGTCTATAAAGAAGTGACTCCGGAGAACTATGTTGAAGGTCCGTTTATGTTCAAGAAAGACGGTAAATATTATTTTATGTGGAGTGAAGGTGGTTGGGGAGGTCCCGATTACTCTGTAGCTTATGCTATTTCCGATTCTCCGTTCGGACCTTTTAAACGGGTAGCTAAGATTCTGCAACAAGATCCTTCGGTAGCTACCAGTGCCGGTCATCATTCATTACTGCATGTTCCCGGAACAGATGATTATTATATAGTCTATCATCGTCGTCCACTGAATGATAATGCACGCGATCATCGTGTGACATGCATTGATAAAATGACGTTTGATAAGGATGGATTTATTAATCCTGTAAAGATGACTTTCGAAGGAGTGCCTGCACAAAAGATTAAGAAGTCTAAAAAGAAATAGGACCAATGCTTTGAGGATGTGTAGAAACAAAAGGTTGCACAAACAAAGCTGATTTTACAAACTGGCTACAGATACTGGATTTTTCAAGTCACCGATAGTGATAGTGAACGGTTGTATCTGTAGCCGGTTTTGTTATCGGGCATCGATATTGTAAACGGAGGTGTATTCTTTGATATCTTTGCGTTAATCTATCTGTTGCGTTACGTATTCGTAAACGATGCGCGAAATTTCTGCGATAATCTCACTGTTTTCTCTGTTATCTGCTTCGGAATCTTTCACGAAGACGGCTATACTATAGGCATGTCCGTCGGGAAGAAGAATAAACCCGATGTCATTGCAACCGATCTGTTGTCCTTTCGCATTACGGTCGCCTGTTCCGGTTTTATGCCCCATTGTTACTTTTTTATCGAGCAGTGGAGCAATCAGGCGGTCTTGTCCTGTCTGACATTCCACCATTGTTTGATAAATGAAATTCTTGTATTCTTTGTCAAAAAGGTTTTCATTGCGAAATATTTCCAGTAATTTGGCGGCTGCTAATGGAGTAGTCCAGTTTTGGTAACAGAACTCCAGATTCTCATGCATATCGTTTTCTGTATGGATGACAGCACATTCACGAATTCCCAATGAATGAAGATACTTATTCACGGCATCCGGACCACCTTGATAATTAAAAAGAATATCGCAGGCATTATTGTCACTTTGCTGAAGTGTATATTTCAGTAGATCGGCAATGCTCATTTCGATTCCTCCCTGCGGATATGTTTCTCGAAGCGGACTATAGGTGTCCGGCTTTAAATCCGACTTTTTAATCAATAACCGGGTTTTCAAAGGTTGCTTTTGATGATGCATGTAATCGGCCAATGCCAATGCCTGATGAAATTTGAAAACACTCATCATGGGATAATGAATATCATTATTGACTGTTATCGTATCTTGCCCGTCGATAATGACTGCAATTCCTATTTCGGCTTTTTTCCCTTCTATGGCTTTCTTGAGTTGAGTTTCAAGAGGACTGTTCTGCGCAACTACCAGGGCAGGACATAGCAGAAAGAAGATAATGGATAAATGTATAAGTCTTTTTTGCATATATGATTGGGTTCTTTGTAATACGATCCACAAAGGTATGAATAATAATTTTAGTGGAATTCAATATCACCAAGTATTCTGATTATTCAGCATCCGGCGCAGGGGCTGTTTTCTTTTCAAACGAGCCTTGCCGTCTCTCATACGAAAAATGCATTTCGATCTTCCATCTTCCACCTTCATCTTTCATCTTCCACCCTCGATTTGGCAAGTCCGATTCAGAGTATATTCTTGATATGCAGATAGATGTATCTGTTATTCTATCCGTTTATACCATTTAAAGCAGTTTGTTTTTCTTAGTATCTTTAGTGAAAATGGTCGGTTTCTTATCTCGTCCCGCATACCCGGGCTGAGATAAAGATACTTTAGAAAGATGTAAAGTGTTTATTGATAGTGTGTTATGTTCGCTATGGAATCAGCTTGCTCTCTTGGTAATTTCTGTGCCGGTCGTTCTGAACTTCTGCTGATACGGAGTCGGTTATGTAGAATAACTCACGTTAATTCTATAGGTAGATTCTAAAGTACTTCCATCGGTATATGGAGATTATATTCGATTTTAACTTCATTGTAAGTTAGGTTATGGATGGATTTTATTTCAATCAAAATATGAACAATCGGAGCGGGGAGGATTCGAGAACTCATTTGTTCTTTGGTTTTTTCTTATTATTTTAGAAACGGAAAGATATAAGTGTTTAATCTTTAGTATTGATTGATAGGAATTTACCATGGTAGGGAAAAGTTTTCGTAAAAAAAGTCTCTTTTCTTTTAGTGGATTTTAAAAGCTATTACGCCTTATTAATAGAATATCCCAAAAATGAGTGAACTGATAGATAAATATTTTGCAGGAGAGATGACCTGTGAAGAGAAAAAAGATCTCTTCGACCGGATAGAAAGTGATGAGGCTCTGAAGAAAGAATTTCTTCGGATACAAAATGTAGTGGCGTTGACCCAAATACTCTCCCGCCAGGATGATTCGGAGACCAGCCGTAAAGGGAAACAGCATTTTATGCAACTTCTTTTCCGTAAAAGATTAAAGCGCGCGCTAACGGTTTCTTTGAAATATGCTGCTGTTTTCGCGGTATTAGTGGTAGGAACTTTCTATGCTGCGAAGCTGTATTTATCTGAGGAATTCGGAAAAAGTTATACCATAGTTACGGCTCCCAAGGGACAGCGTGTAAAAATAGAATTGCCTGATGGAACCATTGCCTGGCTAAGCCCCTGTAGTCGTCTTCGTTTTGCGGCCTCTTTCAATGAAACGGACCGTAAAATAGAGTTGGACGGTGCTACCTATTTTGATGTGGCAAAGAATCCCGAGAAGCCATTTGTTGTTTCGGCTAAAGGTTACCGTATCCGAGTACTTGGAACTAAATTCAATATATCGGCTTATAAAAATAGTAAAGAGTTTGAGACCGATCTTGTGGAAGGTTGCGTACATATCTATGATCCGGCGGATATAAGGAACGAAGTGTTTCTACAGCCTAAAGAAAAGGCAGTGTTGTGGGGAGACCGGTTGATGAAGCGGGAGTCTGACTTTGATAATGAAGAATATCTGAAGAACGGAGTTGTCAGTTTTCTGTCCGAGCCGTTCGGGAGAGTACTGAATAGTGTCGCTTTATGGAATGATGTGAATATTAAAATAGAACGGTCAGTCAACGCGACGCAGCGGATCTCCGGAAAATTCAGGCAAAGTGATTCTTTAGAGAGTATATTAAAAGCCTTGCAAGGCGCTATGCCTTTCAAATATAAAATAGTTAGTGAAGAAGAAATAATTATTTATTGATAAATATAATGATATACTTAACTAAAAGCAGATGCCTATGATATAAAAAACAGTTTGAAATGAAAAAAGGAGGAAATGGTCTGGTACACCTTTCCCTCCCGATAAAGTCAACACATTTGGCAGAGCCAAATAAAAAAACAACAAAGTATTAACCTTATTACATTGCAAAAGTATGAAAAAAAACTTATTGCTGTTATCTTATGCAATTAAACAACGTGAAATTATTCAAATCTTGCGAATTATGAAATGCACAGTCTTGCTGTTATTTTTGCTTATTCTTCAGGCACATGCCAGCGTAAGCTCACAAAATGCAAGGGTAAACATGTCTCGAAATCAACTTCCGTTAAAGGAGTTTATGGCGGAGATTGAAAAACAAACCGATTATCTGTTTATCTATAGTGATGCAGAAATCAATGCCTCTCGCCAGGTAACTGTAAAGAAGGGAACACATAGAGTGGCCGATTTACTAAGAGAGGTACTCTCTAAAAATAATATTTCTTATAATTTTGCAGATAATTATATTTCTCTTCATGTACGCAAAGAGGCTGACGCACAGTCTTTGGCGGTATCTCCCCAACAAAAAAAGAATACGGTTTTGGTTTCGGGAACTATCGTAGATACCGCAGGCGAGCCTATAATCGGTGCTAACATCAAATTGAAAGGTGCTCAGGGAACCGGAACGATTACGGATGTGGAAGGTAACTTTAAATTGGAAGTGCCTACCAATGGTGTACTGATCGTCTCTTTTATCGGATATCAGCAGCAGGAAGTGGCGGTGAACGGAAAAACCATGTTGAAAATTAAGATGGCGGAAGATGCTGAAATGATAGACGAAGTGGTTGTAACTGCTTTGGGAATCAAGCGGGAAGAAAAGGCATTGGGATATGCCGTTCAGAAAGTGGGCGGAAGTAAGCTGTCTACTGTGAAGCCCGTTAATATTGCTACTTCACTGACTGGTAAAGTTGCCGGTTTGAATGTAACCAACAGTACGGAGTTCAATACAGCCCCAACTCTCAAATTGCGTGGTGAAACTCCATTGCTGGTAGTAGATGGTGTGCCATATAGTAATATCTCTCTGAATGACATTGCAGCAGACGATATCGAATCTGTTGACGTGTTGAAGGGGGCTACCGCATCGGCCCTGTATGGTGCCCGCGGAGGTTCGGGAGCTATTATGGTGACTACGAAGAAAGGTAGTCAGGAGGGACTTAATATTTCGGTAAACAGCAGTACGATGTTCAATGCCGGTTATCTGGTATTGCCGGAAGTACAACATGGATACAGTACCGGTCAGGGAGGTAAATATACCGCTGCCGACTTCGTTTGGGGTGATAAGCTGGACATCGGTCGTACAGCTGTACAGTATGATCCGTATACTTATGAATGGAAAGAGATGCCATTGGTATCGAAAGGTAAAGATTTCCTGGAGACAGGTTTCATTACCAATAATAACATCAGCATCAGCCAGACCGGTAAATATGGAAGCTTCCGTTCTTCTCTGTCGCATGTTTATAATAAAGGACAGTATCCCAATCAGAGATTGAATAAGATTACTTACTCGGTAGGTGGGGATATGAAGTTCGGCAAACTGAGTTTTGAAGGTGGTGCCATTTATAACAAGCGTTTCTATCCGAATGGAGAAGGAGCCGGCTATGGTGGCGGTGGATACATCTACAACCTGTTGGTATGGACGGGTACCGATTATGATGTACGCGACTATAAAAACTATTGGAGAAAGAAAGACGAAGAGCAGAACTGGATGAACGATGTGTGGTATGATAATCCTTATTATCTGGCTCATGAAATGACTTCATCCAATGACTACGATAAAGTAAACACTTACTTGTCCGGTAAATATGACATTATGCCTTGGTTGAACTTTTCGATGAGAGCCGGTGCCGATGCTTATGCCAGCCGTACGGAAAAGAAAAACGCAATGAGCGCCCGCGGCGGATGGGACAAGAACGGATACTTCTATACATCCAAATCCACCGGATTCAGTTTCAATGGTGACGCTTTGCTGTCTGCCAATCACAGCTTCGGTGATTTTGCTATCGACGGTTTTGTCGGAGGTACGATCTACTATTATTATGATGACGCTATTTCATCGAATACCCGTAACGGATTGAGTATTCCGGGATATTATTCATTGAAAGCATCGGTTGACCCAATTGCCTCTTCAAGTTCATACAAGCAGAAACAGGTAAACTCTATTTATGGAAAATTCTCAGCTTCATGGAAGAGCACTGTGTTTGTGGATGTAACGGCACGCAATGACTGGTCGTCTACTTTGCCTTCGGAGACTCGTTCTTACTTTTATCCGGCTGTATCGGGAAGTATCATTATGTCGCAGTTACTAAAGATGCCCGAATGGCTGAACTTCTGGAAACTCAGGGGTGCCTGGACAGTAACGAAGAGCGACTTGGGTATTTATGATACGAACCAGGCTTACAGTGTAAGCACGAATGTGTGGGATGGAATGAATACAGCCGTGTACCCGGAAATGATCCGCAGTACAACGCTTGAACCGACCGCTGCACGTTCTTATGAAATCGGTACTGCCTTCAACGTATGGGACAACCGTTTGCGTTTTGATATCTCTTACTACAATAAACTGAAATACAATCTGACACGTGAAGCCACTATCAGCGGTTCGTCCGGTTTTACTAAAACATTGGTGAACTATGATGAAGAGCAGGTTCGTAGAGGAGTGGAGGTTTCTTTGACTGCTTCTCTGATTCAGACGAAAGACTGGAATTGGGAAGTGAATGCCAACTGGGCCCGTGACCGCTATTTCTATGCGAAAGTCGATCCTGTATATTCTACACAGAAACCTTGGGTAGCTGCCGGCAAGCGTTGGGACTGGTATGGTATCTACGATTGGGAACGTGACCCTCAGGGAAACATTATCCATGAAAACGGATATCCGGTACAAAGTAAATATCAGTCAGTGATGGGTAATGAATATCCGGACTGGATCTGGGGACTCAGTACTACCTTGCGTTATAAAGACTGGACATTGGGAATTTCGTTGGACGGACGTGTAGGCGGTATGGCTTACTCTCGTACGGAACAGACTATGTGGAATACCGGTGTACACCCCGATAGTGATAACAAATGGCGTTATGACGAAGTAGTGAACGGTAAAAAGAATTATGTAGGCCAGGGTGTGAAAGTAGTATCGGGTAAAGTTGAATACGACACAACCGGAAAGATTGTGAGCGATACACGTGTGTTTGCACCGAATGACACTCAGGTATCCTATGAAAGTTATATCAAGAATTACAATCCATGGTCAGGTGGTAAGGTTTACCAGAACGTGCATGACTGTACATTCCTGAAATTGCGTGAGCTTTCATTGTTGTACACAATGCCTAAGTCAGTTTGTGAAAAGATTCACATGAAAGGCGTTACACTCGGTTTGATCGGACAGAACTTATTGATTTGGATGAAAGAGTTTAAGTATGCTGACCCGGATGTGGATTCGGATGACCTGAATTCACCTTCTATGAGATATGTCGGATTTAATGTTAAGTTTGATTTGTAAAAAAGGAAATTATGAAACTAATAAATAAAACGTTGCTTTTACTTACAGCAAGTGCTACGATTCTGGCATCTTGTAACAAGTTTGATGATTTGAATACGAACCCCGATGCCGCAACTAAGGTGACAGCACCTATGTTGGCTACAAAACTTATCCTGAACATCACACAACAGGGCTCTGCTAAGAACTTTGTGTACCACAGCATGCTGAGCAAACAGATTGCATGGTCGGAGAATGCTTCGGATGAACAATACAATTTGTTTGGCAGGACAGATTTTGACGGCTATACCATTCTTACAAACTGTCAGAAGATGGTCGATGCAGCCAATGAGGGAGATAAAGATTCGTATGCAGCTCTGGCTAAGTTTATGAAAGCCTATAAACTGTTCTATAAATCGCTGGAAGTGGGTGATATTCCTTACAGTGATGCATTGAAAGGTGAAGAGGGCGTTCAGAAACCCAAATACGATACACAGAAAGAGGTGATGCGCCAAGTCTTGGAAGACTTGGAAGAAGCGTATACTTTATTCTCATCGGGCAGTGACTTTGACGGTGATCCTATTTTTGGCGGTGACACCGAAAACTGGAAAAAGACCGTAGTCGCCTTCGAACTGAAAGTGCTGACTCACTTGTGTAAGAAAGATGCGGATGCGGATCTGAAAGTGAAAGAACGCTTTGCCCGTCTGGTATCTTCGGGCTCACTGATGACTTCGAATGCGGACAACTTCCAGTTGGTATACTCTAATAAGGCCGGACAACTTTATCCGTTCTATTACACTCAGAACAAACATTCTGATTATCTGATGATGTCGAGTGTGATTATCGATAACCTGAAGAAGTTCAACGATTATCGTATGTTCTATTATGCTTCTCCCGCCAAATCCCAGACAGATAAAGGTATAAAGGATTCCGAGTGGGATGCTTATCTTTCGATTGATCCCTCGGACAGCTATTCAAATATCTCCGTGCTGTACGGAAAAGGTGAGTTCTGCCTGGCAAACCTCCGCTATACCCGTGTTCCGGAAGGTGAGCCTTTGATGCGGCTGAGTTATGCAGAACAGAATTTTATTCTGGCAGAAGGAGCTGTACGTGGCTGGATTTCGGAAGATGCTTCTACTTATTATAAGAAAGGTATAGAAGCCAGCATGAATTTCATAGCAGACAATACCCCCGATAAAGAAGAATATACTCACGGACGTACCATAACGCAAGAATATATCCAGGAGTATCTGGCACAACCGGTTATACAGTTGTCCGGCGACAAGGAGAAAGATCTGGAAATGATTTTGCTGCAACGTTATCTCGCCTCGTTCCTGCAGCATCCGTATGATGCTTATTATGATTATCGCCGTACCGGATATCCGGTATTGCCTATCAACCCGAATACCAACCTGAATACGGAAAAAGATAAGATTCCTACAAGATGGATGTATCCGGAAGCTGAGTTCAGTTACAATCCTGATAATGCCAACGAAGCTGTTCAGCGTCAGTACAATGGTTCGGACGATGTGAACAAGTTAATGTGGATTCTCCAGTAAACATTACTCTTTTGAAGACAAGGGGATGTGTCATCTATGGTAAATTTTGACACATCCTCCCTTCTTTATACCTAAATAATCAAACCCATGAAACGAATTTATTTATTGTTGGCTATCCTGTTGGGAAGCCTTCAGCTGGCAAATGCACAGCAACAGACTCTTCAGTTTAACAAAGACGGTAAGTTTAAGATTGTCCAGTTTACCGATGTTCATTATATCTATAATGATCCTCGTTCGGATGTATCGATCGAACGTATCAATCAGGTATTGGATATGGAAAAGCCCGACCTTGTTCTTTTTACGGGAGATGTGATTTATGGTAAACCGGCGGAAGAAGGAATGCGTACAGTGCTGAATCTGGTATCTAAAAGAAAAATCCCTTTTGCGGTGACTTTCGGTAA
>OCPS01002091.1_pt1 | contig 14227 bp, 12 predicted proteins | sample 1538651 | NCBI WGS metagenome assembly OCPS01 (sample SAMN04571715, study PRJEB22368) | human gut metagenome | biome: human gut; material: stool | host: Homo sapiens | place: Luxembourg | collected 2012-09-21 | reverse complement strand
AACCAGATGCTGTACAAGCCATCTAGGCATGGCGGGTGCAGACGGCCCGGTGGTATACCTCTCCACCTGCTCCCGCAGTCTGGCCCCCAGCATCCGCATCGCCTATATGGTGCTGCCGGAGCACCTTCTGCCCGCATGGAGAGAAAAGTACCGGCTCTATTCCGGCACCGTGAGCCGCTTTGAGCAGCAGACGCTGGCCCGGTTCATCACAGAAGGCTATTTCACCCGGCATCTGGCCCGGGAGCGGGTGGCCTACAAGGCCCGGCGGGACGCACTGGCTGCAGCGCTGACGGCAGCCTTCGGGCCGGAGGAGCTGACCCTTGCGGGCCTGCACACCGGTCTGCATCTGCTGGCAAAGCTCAGGGACCCGCCGCCGGACGACGCCCTGCGCCGCGCCGCCGAAGCCGAAGGCGTGCAGCTGGGCCTGCTGAGCGATTATGACCTGACCGGCGAAGCCCCCTCGGCGGCGGGCACGCTGGTGCTGGGCTACGGCTCCTTGAAGGACGAGGCCTGTGCCTCGGTGGGCGAAACATTGAAAAAGGTCTGCACGGCGGCGCGGGAAGCATCCGTGACCGTGTAGGTGCCGCTGGCGGCATTCCACCGGCCGGGCAGAGCCTGCGCTTCCACGGCGGCGCCGTTGTTGGCCAGAAATTCCAGCGTGCGGCCCAGCGCGTCGTAGTCCAGCGCGGTCAGGTCGGTGAGCAGCAAAGAGCTGACGCCCCGCAGCGCGTCCGGCAGGGTGGTGGGCAGCAGCTCTGCATTCTGCCGGAAAAAGGCGTCCCATGCGGCTGCACGGGCCGCCGCAGTGCGCTGGGGCGAGAGCGCAGTGTCCGCCTGCAGCTGGCACAAAAACGCATGGGCATCCCCGGCAGAAACGCCTTGAACCGCCCGGCTGCGGCCATAGCGGGCAAGCTCGTCTTCGGTCAGTGCGCCGGAAAAGCCGATCCGGATCGGGCCGTAGCGGCTGGCAATGCGCTCCAGCACATCGGGAGAGAAGGCCAGATACCGGGTATCCTCCGGCAGGGCAAGCACCTGCATCAGTGCTTCCCGGCAGCGGGCCGGGCCTGCCGCGGCATAGCACTGCGCAAGGGCCGCCTGCTCATCGGCAAAGGGCACTGTGAGCACGGCGGGTACGCCGAGCAGGTGCACACAGTTCTGGCTGGCGTTCAGGTAGGCCAGCACAAAGCCCGGCTGTTCGCCGGAGACGCACAGCAGCACCGTGAGCTGATCGGTCGTCCGGGGCAGCTGAACGGGCACGCCGCTCTCGCTGCGGGCCGCCTGCCGCAGCTGGGCACGCAGCTGCTGGCGGGACAGCAGCACCGTGCCGCCCACCAGCGGGACCAGAACCAGCAGCGACGCCAGCAGCGATGTCCAGAAAGGTCTCCAACCTCCACTGCGCATGGTACATACCGCCTTTCGGTTTTTGCATAAAGCTTTGGCCCGCAGGCAAGACTTTATGCAGAAAAGGAGGCGTTTGCAGATGAAACACAACAAAGAGACCGCACCGATCACAGAGAAAGAGCGGGAGGACTTCTGGCTGGAGATCGGCCCGGCCAGTGCCTATTACGGCACAGATTCCTATGAAACAGCCAGAGAAAACGGCGATGCCAGCCCGGACGGGAAGCGTCTTGGCTTTGACGGCGCAGAGCCTAAATAAAGCGGTTAGTTCCCAGCGTGCCGGTAATTTCTCCTCGGACACGAATCGGGCCATTCCATCGCCCGCCCTATTGCCTGCGGCAACAGGGTCCCACCCCAGCGGACGGTCCTCGGAGAAACTCCCGGCCCACTGGCCCGGTAGATGCAGCTTGCCATTACGGCCTTTTGGGGTGAAAATGCGTTTGTTCCTCTGAAAAGTCACACCAAAATAAAATTCATCTGTCTGCATAACAGATGAAAAAGCAGCATATGATATACAAAATGTCTTGCGCACAAGGACAAAATATGGTATAGTCTTTCTATCGCGCACAGTTGTGCGCCGGAAGAACTGAAAAAGACGTGTACGGCAGGCAGTGTCCGTGCACTCTGGAGAAGCCCGCGTTTCAGAGCGGCGGGTGCCGAAGGTGTAAGGCCGCAGGGAAAGGCGGCTGTATCTCTCAGGCAAAAGGACAGAGCCATCGTCTTTGCGCAATGGGGCGCAGCCGGGAATGCGGCGCGCCCCGGCTGCGGAAAATGAGAGCGCTCCGAATTTTGCGGGCAGAGCCTTTGGCGGGTTCTGTCCGCTTTTGTTTTGTGTATAGGGGGAAAAGAGAGAATGGTCGAGATGATCACACAGGTGAACAACGCCGTCAACGGTGTGGTGTGGGGGCCCTTTGGTCTGGCGCTGCTGTTCTGCACCGGCTTCTGGATGAGCGCTCGCACGGGCTTTTTCCAGTTCCGTAAAATGGGCTACTGGCTCCGGCACACCATCGGTGCGATCTTCACCAACAAGGACATCACCGCGCACACCAGCAAGGAGGACATGGCCATCAGCCAGTTCCAGAGCATGTGCACGGCGCTGGCGGGCACCATCGGCACCGGCAACATCGTAGGTGTGGCAACGGCCATCGTCTCCGGCGGCCCGGGTGCCATCTTCTGGATGTGGGTCATGGCATTGCTTGGCATGATGACCAGCTTTTCCGAGAATGTTCTGGGCGTCTACTACCGCCGCAAAAACGAAAAGGGCGAGTGGTCGGGCGGTGCCATGTACTACCTCACCGACGGTCTGGGCGCAAAAAAGGGCTGCCGGCAGATCGGCAGAGTGCTGGCGGTGCTGTTTGCCTGCTTCTGCATCCTTGCATCCTTCGGCATCGGCAACATGAGCCAGATCAATTCCATTTCCGGTAATATGAACGCCGCCTTCGGCGTGCCGACCCTCGTCACCGGCCTGTGCCTGATGGTGGTCACAGCCCTCATCGTCATTGGCGGACTGAAGCGGGTGGCCGCTGTCACCGAGAAGCTGGTGCCGCTGATGGCACTGTTCTACATTGCAGGCGCACTTGTGATCGTGGTGCTCCACGCAGGCAATATCCCGGCGGCATTTGCCGCCATCTTCAAGGGTGCCTTCAACCTGAACGCCGCAGGCGGCGGTGCGCTGGGCTACGGCATCAGCCAGACCATCACATGGGGCTTCAAGCGCGGTGCCTTCTCCAACGAAGCTGGTCTCGGCTCTGCCGTCATGGTCAACTCGGCCTCCAACGTCAAGGAGCCGGTGCATCAGGGCATGTGGGGCGTGTTTGAGGTGTTTGCGGATACCATCGTGGTCTGCACGCTCACCGCGCTGGTCATTCTGACCACCGGCGTTGTGGATCTGCAGAGCGGTGCGGTGCTGGTCGGCGTGCAGGACAACGCGCTGGTGGGTCAGGCGTTCACCGCAGCCTTTGGCAGCTTTGGCCCCAAGTTCATTGCCATCTCCATCCTGCTGTTCGCCTACTCCACCACGCTGGGCTGGAGCCACTACGGCACCAAGGCTGTGGAGTACCTGTTCGGCGCCACCGGAAGCCGCATCTACAAGGTGGTGTTCGTGTGCATGACTGTGGTGGGCGCTACCATGAAGCTGGGTCTTGCGTGGGACCTCTCCGATACCTTCAACGGCCTGATGATGATCCCGAACCTCATCGGTGTGCTGGCCCTGTCCGGCACCGTGGTGGCCATTACCAGAAACTACTTTGACCGCAGGGTGAAGGGCAAGGACATCGAGCCCATGTGGTCGGCCTTCCCCGAATACCAGAAACAGGAAGAAGCGGAAGCCGCTGCAGAGGAAGCAGAGCTGGAAAAGGCCGCGAACAAATAAAAAAGAGACGCAGGGGCCGTCCACAAATCGTGGACGGCCCCTGCGTTTTATCATCATTCTTTTTCCAGCATCAGGAACCGGAACGAGATCTCAGTCTCCAGCTCCGGCAGGGCGGCAAGACGTTCTGCACCGCCGCGGGGCGTTTTCCAGTAGTAAGGCGTCATGGCGAACAGGGCTTCCAACTGGTCCTGCGGCACCGTGATGCGGCCCGACACCTCCCGCTCTCCAATGGCCCGGAAGCCTGCGTAGGCGATCTGCTGCACCGGGTTTTTATACGGCTTTTCGTAGAGCACCGCTTTCATCTGGTAGAGGTGCTCCGCACCGGGCACCACGTAGATCATCCGCCCGCCCGGGCGCAGCACCCGCAGAAATTCCTCCTGCGCAAAGGGCGAAAAGCAGTTCAGCAGCAGGTCGGCCCAGTCGGTGCGCACCGGCTGGCTGAAGCTGGACGCCACCGCATACTGTGCCGTGGGCAGAGCCTTTGCGGCCAGACGCACCGCAGGCTTTGCGATATCAAAGCCCGCCAGCTGCACCCGGCTGCCCTTTTCGGCAAAGGCCTGTGCGATGCACCGGTCGTACCAGCCCTCGCCGCAGCCCGCATCCAGCAGGTGCAGCGGCGCATCCGGTGCGGCAGGCAGGCCGTATTCCAGACACAGCTCTCCCAGCGCCCTGCCGAAGATGCCGTAGTATCCGGCATTCAGAAACGCGCGGCGGGCCGCCACCATCTCTTTGCTGTCGCCGGGGGCCTTGGTGCGCATGCTCTGCACCGGCAGCAGGTGCCAGTAGCCCTCCTTTGCACGGTCGAAGCAGTGGCCCTTTGTGCATTTCAGGGTGCTGTCGCCGGTCAGTTTTTCCCCGCACAGCGGGCACTGCCATGGGGCAAACGGTTCATTTTTGCTCATACTTCGTCGCTGTGATCCTCAATGGGGGCAGTTGCGCCGCCGTGGGCATTCATATATTCCTCAAAGTTGGTGAACTTCTGCTGCGGCGGGCGGCGGCTGATGAGCACCAGACCCGGGTCTTCGTCCCGTACAGCGGCACGGCTGCGGCGGCCAGACTCCGTTTTGGGTGCGCGGGCCGCTGCGGGCTGGGCGCTGCGGGGGCCGTTCTGACGGCTGCGGGGGCCGTTGTTTGCGCTGCGGCCCTGCTCCGCGTTCTGGTTCTGGGCGGCAGGCTGACCGTTCTGGCGTGCCGGGCGTTCATTGCGGCGGCCGCGCGGGCCCTGACTGCCGCCGGACTGCTGTGCAGGCTGCGCGGCGGTGCGGATGGCCGGGGCGGCAGGTGCAGCCGGGGCCTTCTTGGCCGGACGCAGCGGCGTAGCCTCCGGCGCACTGACAAAGTGCGGGTCAAACTTGGGCTGTGCATTGCTGCCGCGGGCAGGAGCATTCTGTTCCCGGCGCGGGCGGCTGCCAGTATTGGAACGGCGGTCGCTGCTGCGTCCGCCGGAAGTGCGCTTGGTATCATCCATGAGTGGTTCCTCTTTTTCGATTTTTACAGGCTTCGCCTGCACTTTGGGTGCGGGTGCGGCCTTTTTTTCAGGCTTTGCTTCGCTCTTTGCAGGCTTTGCCTGTTTTGCGGCCTGCTTTTCTGCCGGTTCGGCGGCAGCGGCCTTGGGCTTTTTGCCGCGCACGGGCGGCTCCGGGCGCACCGGCGCGGGCACGCCGTCCCACGGGTGGCCGCTCACCACAGGGATCTTGCGGCGGTTCAGCTTTTCGATGCCCGCCAGATACTCCTGCTCCTCGGGTGCGCAGAAGCTGACCGCCGTACCGTCGGCACCGGCACGGGCCGTGCGGCCGATGCGGTGCACATAGGTCTCCGGCACCTCGGGCAGGTCGTAGTTGAACACGTGGGACAGCTCGCTGATATCGATGCCGCGGGCGGCGATATCGGTGGCTACCAGCACCTTGGTCTTGCCGGCCTTGAAGTTTTCCAGTGCGGTGACGCGGGCGGTCTGGCTCTTGTTGCCATGGATGGCCGCAGCCGGGATGCCCTGCTTGGTGAGGTCTTTTGCGATCTTATCCGCGCCGTGCTTGGTGCGGCTGAACACCAGCGCATTCACCACCGGGGGCTGCAGGTTCTTGATGAGCCAGGGCAGCAGGAATTTCTTGTTGCCCTTTTCCACATGATACAGGCTCTGCTGGATGCGGTCCACAGTGCTGGACACCGGGTCCACCTTCACAAAGGCGGGCTTGCGCAGGATGCCGGCCGCCAGCTGCTCGATCTCGGTGGGCATGGTGGCGCTGAACATCAGGTTCTGGCGCTCCCCGGGCAGCTTTGCGATCACCTTCTTCACCTCGTGCACAAAGCCCATATCCAGCATCCGGTCGGCTTCGTCCAGCACAAAGATCTCAAGGTCCGACAGGTCGATGAAGCCCTGCCCGATCAGGTCGTTGAGCCGTCCCGGGCAGGCAATGAGGATGTCTACCCCCTTTTTGAGCGCTTCCACCTGCGGCGCCTGCCCTACACCGCCAAAAATGACGGTGCTGCGCAGCTTGAGATACTTGCCGTAGGCGTCAAAGTTCTCGCCGATCTGCAGGGCAAGCTCACGGGTGGGGGTCAGGATCAGGGCGCGGATGGCCCCCTTTCTGCGGGGCGCATTGGCCGTGAGCCGGTCCAGCATGGGCAGCGCAAAAGCAGCCGTCTTGCCGGTACCGGTCTGGGCACAGCCCATCAGATCCCGGCCGGACAGCACCGGCGGGATCGCCGCCGCCTGAATGGGCGACGGGGTCTCATAGCCTGCTTCCTGCACAGCGCGCAGGAGCGGGGCGGACAGATTCAATTCTTTAAAAGTCATGGTTCTCCTAATTATTTCTCATGTGATTCGTTCGGCACACAAACCCTCTCCGGCTCGCGTTCGCTCGCCAGCTCCCCCGAAGAGGGAGCTTTTACAAGAAGGATCCCTTTTGTGCACATCCCGAAGAGCTCCCCCCTTTGAAGGAGCTGGCAAAACCGTCAGGTTTTGACTGAGAGGCTTATTCCGTAATTTTCCGGCACTCCACGTAGTACCGCTTTTCCTCGGCGTGGCCCATGCTGAAGGTCTTGCGGGGCAGCACGCCGCCCATCACAACGCCCTTGAACAGGTCACTCTTGGCAAACGGCGGCATCAGAAAGGCCACAGCGCCCTTTTTGCACAGGGCGCGGACGGCGGGCTCGTCGTGGACGTAATCCACCCGTGCCTCCGTGTGGCGTTCCATATAGTCCGCAATAAAATCGTCGATGGTGCCCACGGTCAGCGGCTCGGTGGGGTTCTCGAAGCTGAGCACGTTGGACATGTGCGGCCCTGCCAGCGTGAAGGGCTGCTGCTTGCTGCCGCCGAAGCAGCAGCCGACCATATTGGAGTCGCTCCACGTGATCAGGCTCAGCAGCACCGTGGCGCAGTCCACATTGAACAGTACCCGGTGGATGGGCTCGATCTCGATGGCGGGCGAGTGCACATTGCACACCTCGGCCAGACACCAGCGGGCGGGATGCACCGCTGCCTGCTCCGGCGTCAGGGTCTTTTTCAGCTCCTCCCAGCAGGCCTTTGCGGTAGCCAGCGAATGGTTGCCGTCGCCCACGGCCAGCGTCAGCGGGTCGCGGCGGGTGGCATCCGGATACTTTTTGTCAAACTCTTCCTGACTGCCCAGCACGGCCAGTGCATCCTCGATCTGCGCGATGAGGGCAGGGTCTTCCACGGCCCAGCCCGCAATGTGGCCGCCGTTCAGCATCAGTTCGCCCTCGTATACCTTGGGCAGCTCCTGTTTGTGCGCTGCCACCGGCTCGATGAGGGTGCAGCCCGGGTCATCGGCCAGCATCATGATGTGAGGCGTTTCCAGACTGGCACCGGTGCGCACCTTCATGCGGGGCGGGATGCGGCTTTCCACGGTGCTCTCACTGGGGCGCACCGTGCATTTCTCGCCCCGGCGGTAGCTGTAGGCTTCCAGATCCACCATGCCCACAAGGCCCTGCCGCACCTTGCCGCTCTGCTCGGTGCGCTCTACGTAGATAAAGCCGTCCACCGCGCGGGTAAGTACGTTCTGTGCGTAATCGTCCATGGCGGCGTGGATCTTTTCAATGCGGGCGTCCGCGTCGCCGTCCTCCAGATAGACCTCCGGCAGGATCAGATTCAGGGTGCTGGGACTGCCCGCTGCTGCGGCCTCGGCCTTCTGCCAGTAATCCCGGTCACTGGTGAACTGGTCGCAGGCGATGCAGCCCCACTTTTCCAGCGGGATCTGTGCCGAAGGCAGAAGGATATGGGCCGGTGCAAAGCAGGATTTGGTATTCATAGCAGATTCCTCCCTCTTATAAAACCAGAGACATTACTGGAAAATGTCGGCGCTGTGCAGCACCAGATGCTGCACGCCCTGTCCGGCGGCAGACTGCTCCAGTGCGGTGCGGCTGTCGGCGTCCACCGCCTTGTCTGCCGTCACCAGCAGGTTGTCCATGCCCAGCGTCACAGCGGGCACATCCAGCGACACGCTGTTGGTATTGCACTGATCCAGCGTGTAGCTGAACCACAGGGTCATGCTGCCCGCAAAGCGGCTCTGCAGGGCGGCGATATCCGCCTTGAGCTGGTCCGCGCGGGAAACGCCGCTGGTCTCGCCGTAGTCCTGTTTGCGGCTGAGCTTCGGGAACTGGACATTGGTCAGGACTACCTGCTCAAAGCCCATGCCCTGCACCTCGGCCACAAGGTCGCCTACATATTCCACTGCCGCAGCGGAGTATGGATTCAGCCATGCATTGCCGTCCTTCTGGGCGTCCAGCCACAGGCCGTCGCCGTAGTGGATAGCCATGCTGCGGTCGGTGCGGGAGGAGATGGGGTCCTTGAAGGCTGCAAGCTGGGCCACAGGGATCACGCCCTCTTCCCGGAAGATGGCTGCGATGCGGGCCGGGTCCACGGTGGTACCGGCAATGCTCTGGGCGGCAGCCGGCACCTGCGAAGCGTAGCAGATGCTGCCGTCCGGTGTTTTCAGGGTCACAAGGCCGTAGTCTGCCCCCTGTGCCTTGAGCTGCTGTGCCGCCGCACGGATGGATGCGTCATCGGCAAGGGCGCTCACGTCCACCGCAGCCCAGCTGCCGCCGGTGACGGCCCTGCCGTCCAGCCCCTTGGGCTGTTCCGGCTCCAGCTGAGACGAGGCCGCTTCCTCTGCCGCCGCAGATGCAACCGCTTCGGAGGAAGCCGCTGCGCGGGATGCAGATTCCGCTTCCAGATCCCGGTTCTTCACCACGGTGTACCAGGTGTGGGTGGCCCAGTCCAGCACATGGGGTGCCGCCAGCCATGCCGCGCCCAGCACCACCAGCACCAGCACCAGGATGCCGACGCCGCGCTTGATGCGGGCACCCCGGCTGTAGAAGCTGCGGTGGTAGCGCTTGACCTTCTGCCGTTTATACTTTGCCATTGTCGATCCTCCTCCCTGCAAAAATCACAGGATCACAGAATGTCCGGTAAAACCATAGATCGCCAGTGCCAGCACACCGATGTACACCAGTGTGATGGGCAGGCCACGGAAGGCTTCCGGGATGGCCTTGCTGCGCAGGCGGTGGCGGGCTTCCGTTACCAGCAGCACCGCCAGCACATAGCCAAGGCCGCTGCCCAGACCAAACCCGAGGGACTGGCCCAGCGTAAAGCTCTGGGTGCGCTCCACCAGCACGGTGCCCAGCACACAGCTGTTCAGGCCTGCCAGCGGCACGATGCGCAGCAGTGCACTGCGGTGCGGCAGGCCCTTTGCCAGCCACAGCACCGCGTGTTCCAGCAGGCACACCACGGCGATGCTGGCAATATAGACCAGTGGGCGCAGCTGGACACGGTTTGCCAGCGGCGCGATCCGGCTGCCGGCATACCATGCAAAGGGCGTTACCAGGATCTGGGTGATGCACAGCTGCATACCGAACAGCCAGCTGCTGGTGCGGTCATCGCCCACCAGCTGCACCAGACGGGACACGCCCAGCGCACGGGTAAAGACGGCGTTCTGTGCGAACACCGCCAGCAGTGCATAGTTGAAGAACACTGCACTGGTCGTAACAACATCTTTCATCCTTCGCGGTCCGCCTCCTTCTGGGAATGCACATCCACAAGGTTGCCCGCCTCTTTGGTGAGATATGCCCTGCGCTTTGCGGCCAGCGCACGCCATACCGCGCAAAGCACGCCCAGCACGATAAAGCCGCCTGCCGGCATCCCGGCCATAGGCAGCACCGGGCGGCTGACTGCCACGCCGAACAGGGTGCCTGCGGCCAGCCATTCACGGATGCAGCCCAGCAGCACCAGCAGCAAAGCATAACCCACGGTGATGCGCAGGCCCTTGGAAACGGCCTTGCGCACCGTCTCCTGTACGCGGCCGAAACGGTAGGTCAGCAGCGGCTCCACCGTGAGCATGGGCAGATAGATGCCAAGGCTCAGCAGGCCGGTGCCGAACAGCATGTTCAGGATGGGGTACACCGCCAGATACACCACAGCGGTGCTGAAGCCGTACACCAGTGCACGGGGCAGCAGCTTTTTCTGCAGCGTTTCCGGGGCAGGGTCCTCGTCGTGCAGGGGCACAAGGCGGCTCAGCAGGCAGGCCAGCACGCGGGAGGGCACCAGCAGCAGCGCTACCGCCGCCGCCAGCATCACCGCATTCTGGCCGCTGGTGGCAAGCACCACCAGCGGGGCCAGACCCATGCCCTGCATGACCACCGGGTTATTCAGGAACACCCGGTCATGGTGGGCAAATTTGCCGGGGTCTTTTACGATCAGTTCAGCCGTTGCGCGTCTCATTGTGCTGCCCCCTTTCCGGCATCTGCCTGCAGATGGGTCAGGTGATACAGCTTTGCCTCGGTGCGGTCGATCCATGCCGACACACTGTTGACCACCAGCAGCGCAAAGCATACACCGGTCTCATACACGCCGTAGTAGCGGAAGCCCATGCTCACAACACCCACCAGCACGCCGTACAGGATGCGGCCCATGCGGTGGTGCACGCAGGTATAGGGTTCGTTGAGCAGGAACACTGCGCTGAACAGGATCGCGCCGGTGAGCAGCTCGTCCCGCACGCACCGCAGGCGGGGCAGCACATTTGCCAGCACGGCACTGTCGGCCAGACCCGCCTGCCGCGGGAAGAGGAAGGCGATCAGGGCACAGGTGAGCAGAAAGCTGACCGAGGCAGACATGTGGGCGTCCTTCTGGGTCCACAGGAACAGGCCGCAGGCCAAAATCACCAGCGCCGCGCCGGTGCCCATGGGGGCGGCATACTCGCCCAGACTCAGCACCAGCGAACGGATGTTCAGCATACCGCCGCTGCGCAGGGTGTCCTCAATGGTGCTGGACACCGGCACCATGGAAGCGTCCCACAGGGGGATGCTGGTGTAGGGCTGGGGGTAGCGGAACACCTGCTCCGGCCATGACACCGCCGCCACCACATAGCCCACGGCGGCGGGGTTGAAGGGGTAGCTGCCGTAGCCACCGAAGATCTCCTTGCCGATGAGCACACCGGCAAGCACTGCGATGATCAGAACATAGATATCCACCGTCACCGGCATCAGCAGGGCGATGACGAGTGCAAAGCTCTCGTTGGAAAAGTCACCGGCCTGATACACGCGGCGGCGCAGCAGCGAAACAAGACGGTCGCACAGATTTCCGGTGAGCACCGCGATGCCGCACAGCAGCAGCGGGCGCACACCGTACAGGAAGCAGGCCATCCACAGCACCGGCACCGCCATAAAGCAGATATGCTTATAGTAGCGGCCGGTCTTCTGGAGCTGCGATTCCTGTTCCCGGATCAAAGATTCATCCATAAATGGTTTTCCTTTCAAGGGTCAAAGGCTGGCGAGGTGCTGCACCGCTGCAGCAGGGTCTGCTGCACCGAACACCGCACTGCCCGCCACCAGAATATCGGCACCCGCTTCCACGCACTGGGGCGCGGTGGTGCTGTCCACACCGCCGTCCACTTCCAGCAGGTAGTGTGCGCCGCGTGCCGTGCGCTCTGCCTTGAGCCAGCGCAGCTTGTCCAGCGCCGAGGGCATGAACTTCTGCCCGCCGAAGCCGGGCTCCACGCTCATCACCAGCACAAGGTCCAGCTGGTCAAGATAGGGTGCCAGCGCCTGCGGGGCGGTGCCGGGCTTGATGGTCAGGCCCACCTTGCAGCCCAGCGCCCTGACCGCATCGATGGTGGCCTGAATATCGTCCTCACACTCAAGGTGGAAGTTGTACAGGGTGGCACCGGCCTTGATGAAGGCTTCCGCATACTGCAGCGGGTGGCTGATCATCAGGTGCACATCATAAAAGGCATCCGGCAGATTTTTGTGCAGGCTCTTGAGCACCGGCACACCAAAGCTGATGTTGGGCACAAAGTGGCCGTCCATCACATCGTAATGCAGCATCTGTGCACCGGCGTCCAGCACCATGCGGCAGTCTGCACCCAGTTTGCCAAAATCAGCAGAAAGAATCGAAGGACTTACGATCGCCATATTCTATCTTTACGCTCCGTTATTTTATAGTTTATTATTCCCCATTGTCCCACTGTTGTGCCGGTCCACGGCCTCTGAAACAGCATGGACATGGTTATCTTTTAGTTTACATGAAAACGCCCAAAAAATCAAACCCGCCAACGGCTTTTTCACCGAAATGACGTATTTGGAAAGATCTGTCCATTTGCGAAGTAAACTCCCTCAGTCGCCGGGAAAACCCTCTTAGTCGCCGGGAGAACCCTCTCAGTCATCGCTACGCGATGCCAGCTCCCCCGAAGGGGGAGCTTTTATGCATCTCACGATCAGCGCGGATAAAGCTCCCCCTTCGGGGGAGCTGGCTGCGACCAGCGGGAGCAGACTGAGAGGGTCCCCACACGCCAAAACAGCCAGACCGCCCCGCTCCATGGGACAGTCTGGCTGGAAGTTCATTCTACGGGCTTCATGCTGGCGGGGTCTTCCACAACGGGTTCTCCGCCGGCCTCATCCGGCAGGCGCTTCATGCCGCCGGGGTTCGGCGCCACGGTGGGCAGGGTGAACACGAACCGGCACCACTTGCCCTGCTGGCTCTCCACCCGGATCTGCCCGCCGGAAAGGTTCACCAGCACCTTGCAGATGTTCAGGCCCAGACCCGCGCCCCGGGCGTGCAGGCCGCGGGAGCGGTCCTCCTTGTAGAACCGCTGGAACACGTAGGGCAGTGCCTCCGGGCTGATGCCCTGACCGGAGTTCCAGATGGAGATCTCGGCTTCCGGGCCCAGCTTTTCCACCCTGAAGCGGATGGTGCCCCCTGCCGGGGTGAACTTGATGGCGTTGTCCAGCAGGTTATACACCACCTGATGGATCAGGTCGGGGTCGGCGTAGACCAGCACCTTTTCGTCCATGGTCAGGCCGTCGATGTCGATCATGCCGTCGTTGATGCGCTGCTCTGCCGACAGCGCCACGCCGGTGATGGTCTCCCAGATGTTGAACATCCGGGCGTTCACCTGATATTCGCCGCTTTCCAGCTTGGAGAGATCCAGCATGTTCTGGATGAGCCGTGCCAGACGGCCCGTTTCCTCGCTGACCAGCTGCAGGTAGTGGTTCTGCATATCCGGCGGGATGGTGCCGTCCAGAATGCCGTCCACAAAGCCCTTGATGGTGGTCATGGGGGTGCGTAGCTCGTGGGCGATGTTGCCCATGAACTGGCCCCGGGAGTTGTCGTTCATCTGGATGTTGTCCGCCATGCGGTTGAAGGTGCGGGCAAGGTCTGCCACCTCGCCTTCGCCCTCCACGCCTTCCACGCGGACCGAAAGATCTCCGCCGCCAAAGCGCTGGGCGGCGTCCGTCACCTTCTGCAGCGGGTCGGTGAGCTGGCGCATCAGGATCTTGGTCAGGATGCTGGCGCACAGCAGCATCACACAGGCCGACAGCAGGAAGTTGGACCAGAACTGCTGCTTGAACTGGGTCAGCTGCTCGCCGGAAGAGCACAGGAACAGATAGCCGCTGGGCTGGCCGTGCTCATTGCGCATTTCGCTGACCGTGATGTAGCTTTTCCCGTCCAGCATGCCGTCCAGCGTGCCGAACACATGGTAGTAGTCCGCATCGGCAGTGTCGATCTTCTCCATCATTTCTTCCGGCACGGTCAGGCTCTCCAGCTTGTCCGGGCTGGAGGCGATCATCACCCGGCCGTCGTTGTCGGTAAAGAACAGATAGGCCTCTGCGCTCTCGCCGATGATCTCCAGCTTGGTGCTCAGTGCGTCCAGCTCGTCGCCTTCCGGCAGCTCCGCCTGCTGGACCAGATACTGGGCCGTGCGCTGGGTGACGCCCACCACCTGATCCAGTGTTTCGTAGCGGTCCTTGGCAAAGTAATTCTTGAACAGCACCCACTCCGAAGCTCCCATCAGCACGATGCCCAGCACCATCAGGGTGGACACCAGCGAGAAGAACGCCACCGAGATACTTTTGCGCATTACTGACGCACCTCGAACTTATAGCCAACGCCCCATACGGTCTTCAGCTCCCATTTATCGGAAGCACCGGCCAGCTTCTCGCGCAGGCGCT
>OCPS01002080.1_pt1 | contig 14275 bp, 15 predicted proteins | sample 1538651 | NCBI WGS metagenome assembly OCPS01 (sample SAMN04571715, study PRJEB22368) | human gut metagenome | biome: human gut; material: stool | host: Homo sapiens | place: Luxembourg | collected 2012-09-21 | reverse complement strand
AAAGCTCAAAAATGCAGGATACAAGAAAGTAATCCTTCGTCCACTGATGGTTGTTGCAGGAGATCATGCAAACAACGATATGGCAGGCGATGATGACGATTCCTGGAAGAGCCAGTTTGAGGCATCCGGAAAATTTGACAGCATTGATACACAGATCGCAGGTCTGGGTGAGATCAAAGCAATCCAGGATCTCTACGTTGCTCATACAGCAGATGCTATAAACGAGTAATAAGTAATACATGAGGTGTACCTCGCAGCAGGAATGTCAGAGGTATTCTTGAAAAAAGAAGCAAAACAGAAGGACAGGAACAAAAATGAAGAAAAGAATCATTACATTAGCAGGATTAATGGCACTTAGCTGTGCACTGGCAGTTGGCTGCGGAAACAGCACAAGCCAGACAGAAACACAGAGTGCTGCACAGACAGAGGCAGCTTCTGAAACACAGGTACAGACCGAAGAAACACAGGAGGCAGAGAGTGCAGCAGAAACGACCGCAGACACAGAGGCAACAGAAGCCGCTGCAACACTGGAAGATGGAACGTACACTGCTGATTTTAATACAGACAGCAGTATGTTCCAGGTCAATGAAATGTATGATGGAAAAGGAACTCTGACCGTAGAAGACGGAAAGATGACCATTCATATCACGCTGCGTTCTACAAACATTGTAAATCTGTATCCGGGACTTGCAGAGGATGCACAGAAAGATGGAGCAGAACTGCTGCAGCCGGTTGTGGAAACCGTAGATTATAATGACGGTGAACCGGCAGAAGAAGTGAATGCATTTGATGTTCCTGTTCCGGCTATCGACGAGGAATTTGATCTGGCACTGATCGGAACAAAAGGAAAATGGTATGACCATAAAGTCAGCGTTTCCAATCCGGTAAAAGCAGAAGAATAAAAAATATCAGATTTTGCGAAAAGCTGCTGCGATATGTATCTACATATTTTGCAGCAGCTTTTTATCTTGAAAAGGAGAAATCATGACAGCAGAGGAGCTAAATTTAAAAGACGGTGAATACACCGCAGAAGTTACGATGGAAGGCGGAAGCGGAAGAGCAACGATCGATTCTCCGACTGACATTTCGGTAAAAGATGGAAAAGTAACAGCTGAGATTAAATGGAGCAGTTCACATTATGACTATATGCTGGTTGACGGTGAAAAATTTCTTCCGGTCAATACGGAAGGAAATTCTGTTTTTGAAATTCCGGTTGCAGAATTTGATAAACCGATGACGGTAATGGCAGATACGACTGCGATGAGTGTACCGCATGAAATCGAATATACGCTGACCTTTGCATCAGACACCGTGACAGCGTCCGGTTCCGGATCGGGTATGAGTGGATCGGTAAATATCGCATTGTGGATTGCAGTTGCAGTGGCTGTGTTCATGCCGGTTGTTACCAGGATGAGACGAAAGGAAAAGAAATGAAGAAAATAGTGGGTGTACTCGGTGTTGCATTCTGCCTGATGTTGGCAGGCTGTGCATCGCAAAAACAGGATACGATTGAAAAGCGAAATACTGATATCAGCAAGGATCTGACATATGACCACAGCATGGAACTGGAGTACGCAAAGATGTTTGCGGTGGATTATTATCAGAATAATTATGCACTTGTCACGATCGCAGATGACGGGAAATATCTGATCGTACCGGAAGGAGAATCTGTGCCGGAAGATATGGATAAGGATATCACGGTGCTGCAGCAGCCGATCCAGAATATTTATCTGGCGGCTTCGGCGGCGATGGATATGTTTGTGGCGACAGATGCACTGGATGCGGTTCGATTCAGCTCGCTGAAAGCAGATGGCTGGTACATAGAAGAGGCGAAAAAAGCCATGGAAGATGGGGATATTATTTATGCCGGGAAATATTCAGCCCCGGACTATGAGATGATATTGAATGAAAACTGTGGGCTTGCCATCGAGAATACCATGATTCTGCATACACCGGAAGTAAAAGAGCAGATGGAAAAATTTAATATTCCGGTTCTGGTCGATCATTCCAGCTATGAGACAAATCCGCTCGGACGTACTGAATGGGTCAAACTTTACGGGCTGCTGACCGGGCATGAAGATCAGGCAGAGCAGGCGTTTGATGCAGAAGCGAAAGCGTTTGAACAGGTGAGTGATCAGGATGCAACCGGAAAAACGGTGGCATTTTTCTATATCACGACAAATGGGGAAGCAAATGTGCGAAAAAGTGCGGATTATCTGCCGAAAATGATTGAACTTGCCGGCGGAAGCTATATTTTTGATGATCTAGGTGACGAGGAGGAAGCGACATCTACAGTTTCCCTTCAGATGGAAGAATTTTATGCCGGAGCAAAAGATGCAGACTATATTATTTATAATAGTACAATAGAAGGAGAATTGTCTTCTATGCAGGATCTTCTGGCAAAAAGCCCGCTGCTTGAGAAATTCAAAGCGGTGAAAGAAGGACATGTATACTGCACGACCAAGAATCTCTATCAGTCAACAATGGAACTTGGGACAATCACATCCGATATTCGAAAAATGCTGACCGGAGACGATGCAGACCTGACTTATCTGTATAAGGTGGAGTGATACGATGAAAAAAAGCAGATATGGTGCTGCATTTATCATTCTTGCAGCTTTATTATTTTTATTTTTGGTTTTGAATATATGCATAGGAAGTGTAAATATACCGGTTTCGGAGATACCGAAAATGCTGTGGGGAAATGGAGCGGATGAAACCTTTACGGATATTGTGATGGGAATCCGTTTTCCGAGAGCAATGGCAGCGGCAATCCTGGGCGGCGGGCTGGCATTGTCCGGATATCTTTTGCAGACTTTTTTTCATAATCCGATTGCCGGACCGTTTACACTGGGAATTTCCTCCGGAGCAAAACTGGTCGTGGCACTTGTCATGGTAGCTTCCCTTGGAAATGCCCTGCATTTAAGTTCCTGGGTGATGATCATGGCAGCTTTTGTTGGTTCCATGATCTGTATGGGATTTGTGATACTGATGTCGAAAGTGACCGATCAGATGTCGATGCTGATCGTCAGCGGCGTTATGATCGGATATATCTGTTCTGCGATTACCGATTTTGTGGTAACATTTGCGGACGATGCCGATATTGTCAATCTGCATAACTGGTCAAAAGGAAGTTTTTCCGGGATTACCTGGGATAATGTAGTGATCATGGCGATCGTTGTCGGGATCACTTCGATCTGCGTTTTTCTGATGTCAAAGCCGATCAGTGCCTATCAGATGGGAGAATCTTATGCCCAGAATATGGGACTGAATGTACAGCTGTTTCGCATACTGCTCGTGCTGTTATCCAGTATTCTGTCAGCCTGTGTGACAGCCTTTGCAGGACCGGTATCCTTTGTTGGAATTGCTGTTCCGCATCTGGTTAAAAATTTATTCGGCACCGCAAAACCGATCATCATGATACCCGCGTGTTTTCTTGGCGGATCTGTGTTCTGCCTGCTCTGTGACCTCTTGGCAAGAATTATGTTTGCTCCGACAGAACTTTCCATCAGTACGATCACAGCGGTATTTGGGGCACCGGTGGTAATCTATATTATGATTCACAGAAAAAAAGAAAAAGTGTGAAATCAGGAATCATGGAACAGTTCATGCAATGCATAAGGTATATCTTGCAGCAAGAATGTCAGAAATATTTTTGAATTTTTGATTTAGAAAAGGCGGAATAGCATATGGAAGAATATTATTTTTATACGGAAGGTCTGACCGTCGGCTATCACGGCGTTCCGCTCATAAAAAATATCAAGATCAGTCTGAAAAAGGGAGAAATCCTGACGTTGATCGGACCGAACGGAGCGGGAAAAACGACGATCCTGAGAAGCATCATAAAACAGCTGAAACCGCTTGGCGGAGTCGTTGTGCTGGATGGAAAAGAGACGGAACAAATCAGCGGAAAAGAGCTTTCCAGAAAACTTTCGGTTGTACTGACAGAACGGGTAAGACCGGAAATGATGACCTGCAAAGAAGTGGTTGCGACCGGACGTTATCCATATACCGGGAAGTTCGGCGTACTTTCAAAAGAAGACTGGAAACTGGTAGATGAGGCAATGGAACTGGTGCATATCCACGAGCTTGCTGACCGTGATTTTTCAAAAACGAGTGACGGACAGAAACAGCGGGTAATGCTGGCGAGAGCAATCTGCCAGCAACCGGATATCATCATTCTGGATGAGCCGACCTCTTTTCTGGATATCCGCTATAAGCTGGAATTTTTATCCATTATCCAGAATATGTCCAGGGAACGAAATCTTTCCGTAATCATGTCCTTGCATGAACTGGACCTGGCAGGACGTATTTCCGATAAAATAGCCTGCGTCAGAGGAGACAAAGTAGATCGATTTGGAACACCGGAAGAAATTTTTACGCAGGGCTACATCCCACAGCTTTATCAGATGACAACAGGTTCTTATGATGAACGCACCGGAGATCTCGAACTTCCGAAAATAGAAGGAGAGCCGAAAGTTTTTGTGATCGCAGGAAACGGAACCGGTACAGCAGTCTTTCGAAAATTACAGAGAGAGCGAGTGCCGTTTGTGACGGGGATTCTGTGGGAAAACGATCTAGATTATCCCGCGGCAAAAGCACTGGCGACAGAAGTGATCTCCGTGAAACCATTTGGCAGGATTGAAGAAAAAGAAATACAGAAAGCAAAAGAATGGATCAAGAAGTGCGAGAAAGTGATCTGTACGCTGGATGTAGAAAAAAGCGGGGAGTTTGCAAAGCCGTTGAGCGGGCTTTTTGAGATGTGCAAATGAACAATTCCCAAGAAGGCACTTTTACGTGCCCTTCGGGAAATTCGTTCATTTGCACATTCAAATCTCCACCGCCGCTTTCATCTCTTTCACATATTTTTCGACTTCCGGAATACATTCTTTTCCGTACTTCGCCACAATTTTTACAATCGCAGATCCTACGATGGCTCCGTCTGATACGGATGCCATTTTTTTTGCCTGTTCCGGGGTGGAGATACCGAATCCGATGGCAGCCGGGATATCATTTACTTCTTTCACCATTTCTACCATTTTTGCAACATCCGTTTTAATCTCACTTCGAACGCCAGTTACACCAAGTGAAGATACACAGTAGACAAATCCTTTCGCTTCTTTTGCAATCATACGGATGCGTTCGTGGGAGGTCGGTGCGATCAGGGAGATCAGGTCGATGCCGTATGATTCGCAGACACCGGAAAGCTCCTCTTTTTCTTCATAAGGAAGATCCGGAACGATGATTCCATCAATGCCGCATTCTACGCAGCGTTTCATGAAGCGTTCTTTTCCGTAGGTATAGACTGGGTTGATATAGGTCATAAACACCATCGGAATTTTTACTCTCTGGCGGGCTTCTTTTACCATATCAAACAATTTATCGGTGGTGCATCCTGCAGCGAGTGCTCTCTGGCTCGCTTCCTGGATGACCGGGCCTTCGGCGATCGGATCGGAAAACGGGATACCGATCTCGATCAGGTCGGCACCGGCTTTTTCCATGGCGATCAGCAGATTTTTTGTGGTTTCAAGGTCTGGATCCCCACCTGTTACAAAAGGGATAAATGCTTTTTTATTTTCGAATGCCTTATATATATTACTCATAGATATCCACTCCTCTGTATCGTGCAATGGCAGCCACGTCTTTGTCGCCGCGTCCTGAAATAGTAATTACGATGATCTTATCTTTATCCATAGTCGGTGCCAGTTTCATTGCGTAGGCAACGGCGTGAGAACTCTCGATCGCCGGAATGATTCCCTCGGTGCGGGAAAGATATTCAAATGCATTAACAGCTTCTTCATCGGTGATGGAAACGTACTGTGCACGGCCTTCTTTTGCAAGCATCGCATGTTCCGGGCCGATTCCAGGGTAGTCAAGTCCGGCAGAAATAGAATAAACCGGTGCGATCTGACCGTATTCGTCCTGGCAGAATAAAGATTTCATGCCATGGAAAATACCGGTGCTTCCTTTGGCGATCGTGGCGGCATGTTTCGGGGTATCAATGCCAAGTCCGGCTGCTTCGCAGCCGATCAGGGCGACTTCTTTATCAGGGATGAATTCATAAAAAGTACCGATGGCATTGCTTCCGCCTCCGACGCAGGAAATCACGGCATCCGGCAGACGGCCTTCTTTTTCTATCAGCTGTTCTTTGATTTCTTCTCCGATAATTTTCTGGAAATCACGGACAATTGTCGGGAATGGATGAGGTCCCATGACAGAACCAAGTACATAAAGCGTGTCATCCATACGTTTGCTCCATTCACGCATTGTTTCATTTACGGCATCTTTTAAAGTCATTGTGCCGCTTGTGACAGCGTGTACTTTTGCACCGAGCAGTTCCATACGAAATACATTCAGTGCCTGACGGTCGGTATCTTCTTTGCCCATGAAGATCTCACATTCCAGTCCCATCAGAGCAGCAGCGGTAGCAGTTGCAACACCGTGCTGTCCGGCACCGGTTTCTGCGATGACACGGGTTTTGCCCATTTTTTTTGCTAGAAGAACCTGACCGAGTACGTTGTTGATCTTGTGTGCTCCTGTGTGGTTTAAGTCTTCACGTTTCAGATAAATTTTTGCACCGCCGAGATCCTCGGTCATTTTTTTTGCTTCATAGAGCAGAGAAGGTCTTCCCGCATAATTTTTCAGCAGGTCATCCAGCTCTGCGATAAATTCAGGATCTTTGCTGTATTTGTTGTAAGCTTCTTCTACTTCCTGAACAGCGGGCATCAGTGTTTCCGGGATGTACTGTCCGCCGTATTCTCCAAATCTTCCTTTGCTCATAAGTGAATCCTTTCTATAAATACTTTGATTTTTTCTTTGTCTTTTACACTGTTTGTCTCAACGGCACTGCTCACATCGACCGCCCACGGATGACACTGAGCAATACTTTCTGCAATGTTTTTTGCATTCAGTCCGCCGGCTAAAAACCATGGTTTCGCAAGCGGTGGGATCAGGGAACGGTCAAATGTTTTGCCGCTTCCGCCGTAAGAATCCTTCTGCCAGGTATCGAGCAGCAGATAATCGCATGGAAGCTTTTCTGCCTCCAGGATCTGCTTCGTGCTTTGTACGCGAACGGCTTTGATCAGCGGGAGGGAAGGGCATAAATTTTTTAATCTATGAATGTAATCTGCGGTTTCATCGCCGTGCAGCTGTGCAAGATCAATGATTTGTTTTTGATATAATTTGGCGATAAATTCCGGTTCGGCATTGACGAAAACACCGACTGCTTTGATCTTTGGCGAAAGCTGTTTTTTTAATTCTGCTGCTTTTTTTGCATCGACCTGTCGGCTGCTTTTTGCGAAAACAAATCCGGCAAAATCGGGAAGCAGTTCATTGACATAAGAAATATCTTCTGTGCGTTTCAGACCGCAGATTTTGATCTTTGTCATAAGGCTCCTCCATTGAGGGCAGCAAGCATGGCAGCTTTGTCGGGACTTCGCATCAGTGTTTCACCGATCAGCACACCATTTACACCGGCATCTTTTAATACCTGAATATCTTCCGCTGTTTTGATCCCGCTTTCTGCCACGAAAAGTGCATTTTCCGGAGCAAGACTTCTCAGGCGGGTGCTGTTGGAGATATCTACCGTGAAATCTTTTAAGTTTCGGTTGTTTACACCGATCACTCTGGCACCGGCTTTGATCGCAGAATCCATTTCGTTTTTATCGTGAACTTCGACCAGTGCGGACAAACCGAGTCGGTCGCAGATTTCAATATAAGAGCGGATCGTTTCAGTATCAAGCAGTGCACAGATCAGAAGAACAACGCCTGCACCGAGTGTTTTCGCTTCGTAAATCTGATATTCGTCTACGGTAAAATCTTTTCGCAGAACCGGGATGGAAACTTCATCTGTGATCGCTTTTAAATATTCTTTCTTTCCGAGAAAATATTTCGGCTCTGTCAGGCAGGAGATGGCATCTGCACCGGCTGCTTCGTATTCTTTTGCAATCTGCAGATATGGAAAATCTTCTGCAATCAGACCTTTGGATGGAGAAGCTTTTTTGACTTCACAAATATAATGAATACCAGGTTCTTTCAACATTTTTTCAAATGGAAAAGTCTCATCTGCTGCAAGGGCGAGAGCTTTTTCTTTCATTTCTTCCGGGGAAACCAGCTTCTTTTCCTCGATCAGGCGAAGTCTGGTAGCTGCCGCAATCTGTTCCAAAATCATAAATTAAGCCTCCTGTGTAGCTTTGACAAATTCCTGAAGTTTTGCGTAAGCTTTTCCGCTGTCGATCATTTCTTTTGCTTTTTCAATACCTTCTGCAAGGGTGATGCCGTCGATGCCAAGATAGAGGCTCATGCCGGCATTCATCAGGATGACGTCACGCTTTGGTCCAGTTTCCTCACCGGTCAGAATACGGCGGGTAATTTCAGCGTTTTCTTTTGGTGTGCCACCAATCAATTCGGAAAGCTCGCAGCTCTTTAAACCGAACTGTTCCGGGGTAATCGTATAAGAAATGATTTCACCATTTCGGATTTCATTGACGTAAGTTTTACCGGTCAGGGTAATCTCATCCAGTCCGTCATCGCCGCAGACAGCCACGCCGCGGGTAACACCAAGATTGGAAAGAACCTGAGCCAGAGCCGGTGCAAGATCTTTGTCGTAAACACCGAGAAGCTGCATTTGGACAGAGGACCTAAGATATTAAATACGGTACGAACGCCAAGTTCTTTGCGGACAGGAGCAGCGTAACGCATGGAAGAATGATAAACCGGAGCGAACATAAAGCACATATCGGTTTTCTTTAAAACGGTTTCGTTCTGCTCGGCTGTCAGATCCATTTTTGCACCAAGGTTTTCAAGTACATCGGCAGCTCCGCTTCGGCTGGAAATACTGCGGTTTCCGTGCTTTGCAACCGGAATTCCGGCAGCGGCAACAACGAAAGCAGAAGTTGTGGAAATGTTGAAAGTTCCGACTTCATCTCCGCCGGTTCCGACAATTTCCATGACATCACGTTCCGGGTGAAGTTTGACACCTTTTTCACGCATAACCGTGGCAAAAGCAGTGATCTCGTCAATGGTTTCCCCCTGCATACGCAGTGCAGTCAGAAATCCACCCATCTGAGCCTGAGTTGCGGTGCCGTCCATCATTTCGCCCATAACAGCGAGTGATTCTTCATATGTAAGATCTTCGTGGTTGATCAGTTTGTAAATAGCTTCTTTTATCATGGTAAATTTCCTCCTGTATATTGTATGATGCCAGGGTCAAAAGGTCTAAATCCACATGAGCTTGCTCATATCTGGAGAGGATTGTGGGAGTGCGACGCACGGAATAATCCGTAGGCATCATAAATCTAAAAAGTTTTCAAGAATGATGCATCCCTGCGGTGTGAGAATGGATTCTGGATGGAACTGCAGTCCATATACCGGGTACGTTTTATGCTGTACTGCCATCACTTCTCCGTTTTTATCTTCCCCGATCACTTGAAGAACATCCGGAACGGTTTCACGGACAGCAACCAGTGAATGATATCTGGCGGCATCCATTTCTTCGTCCAGTCCTTTGAAGATCGGACTGTTGTTATCGATGTGGATGCGGCTCTTTTTTCCGTGCATCAGCTGTTTTGCATGAGAAATGGTGCAGCCGTATACTTCGCAGATGCCCTGATGTCCGAGACACACGCCGAGGATCGGGATTTCTCCCTGAAGATGCCGCACAACCTCTTCGCAGACACCGGCATTTTTCGGATAACCAGGTCCCGGGGACAGAATGATGTGAGAAGGTGCGAGGGCACGGATTTCTTCTACGGTCATGGCATCATTTCGGATGACTTTGATATCCGGGTTGATACTTCCTGCCATTTGAACAAGATTATAAGAAAAACTATCATAATTATCAATTAAGAGAATCATTATTCCAGCACCTCCTTTGCATTTTTCACGGCATTCATAACAGCGAGTGCTTTGTTGTAGGATTCCATATATTCATTTTCCGGAATACTGTCAGCGACAATACCGCCGCCCGCCTGAACATACACATGACCATCTTTTTTGACTGCCATGCGGATCGCGATACAAGTATCCAGGTTTCCGGTAAAATCAAGATAACCGAGTGCACCGCCGTAAATCCCACGCTGTTCACTTTCCAGTTCTTCGATGATCTCACATGCACGGATCTTTGGTGCACCGGAAAGCGTTCCGGCCGGCAGGACACTTTCAATCGCACTTAAGCCGTCGCAGTCGCTGCGGATATTGCTCTCAACCTGTGAGCAGATGTGCATGATCTTGGAATAGCGGTGGATCATCATGTATTTTGTAACCTCAACCGAATCAAAATTCGAAATTTTACCGAGGTCATTTCTGCCGAGATCGACGAGCATATTGTGTTCGGAAAGTTCTTTTTCGTCGGAAAGCAGATCCTTTTCCAGAACCTTGTCCTCCTCCGGTGTTGTGCCTCTCGGTCTGGAACCGGCTACCGGGAATGTAGTCAGGCGGCCATTTTCCAGACGGACCAGCGTTTCCGGGGAAGTACTCATGATCTCTTCACCGTCAATGCTCAGGTACACCATGTACGGAGAAGGATTTGTGGTACGCAGTACACGGTACGGGTTGATCAGGCTGCCCTCGTAAGGAGTGGAGAACTGTCTTGAAATAACTGCCTGGAAAATATCACCATCGATGATGTATTCTTTTGTTTTTTCAACCAGCTTACAGTATTCTTCCTGAGTGACATTGCAGGTAAAATTCACTTTTGAAGAAGAAACTGGGATTTCCGGAGCCGGGGCAGTGCGGATAATATTGATGATATTTTGGATATCGGCAGAAGCTTTCCCGTAATTCTCCATCACACGGTCGGTCTTCATATTTACAATGACGCTGATCTTCTGAGTCAGATGATCGTAGGCAATGACCTTATCAAACAGCATCATATCATAATCATTGAACATGCCCTTTTTGATGTTCAGTGTCGGTTCCGCATATCCGATCATGGCATATGCGAAATATCCGACAAATCCTCCGGCAAAAGGAGGGAGTCCTGCAAGACGTGGAGCTTTGTAATCCTTCATGATCTCACGCAGAACATCGAGCGGTTTGTCCGTTTGCTTTGTTGTAACCTCATCGCCCTTTTCGATGGTTACCACGCCCTCCTTGCAGGAAACACGCATCACCGGATCGTATCCGAGAAAAGAATAGCGTCCCCATTTTTCGCCGCCCTCAATACTTTCCAGCAGGTAATATCTGTTGCTGATGCCGGACAGCTTTCTAAGAAGCGTGATCGGTGTGATAACATCTGCATAAATTTCACGGCAAACCGGAATAATATCGTAATCATTTGCAAGTTTTAAAATCTCATCACAATCTGGATACATGCGATACTCCTTTCCTTTTATAAACATATAAAAAAAGCTTCTGTCCCCTCTAAAGGGACAAAAGCTATAAATTACTTCTGCGGTACCACCCAAATTGCTGCATTGCAGCCACTCTGTTATGTACATTCATACATACTCTGCTGATAACGGATCGAGCCACCGTCAGTTCCTACTCCTTATATCCTTATATCTTAATAAAGAAAATATACAGTTTCAGACTGCCCTCACAAGTCCATTCAGCAAAATCTTTATTACTGCAATCGCACCACCTGCAGCTCTCTGGAAATAAAACTTCCTGCTTACTTCTCTTGTTCATCGGTTTAAAGTGATAAATATTTTGTTGTTTCTGAGTATAAAACCGGGGTGTGGATTTGTCAATAGGGAAATTACATTTGCTGGTTTTTTATTTGCTCAATCTCCTCTACCGGAACCTGAAAAACTTCAGAGATTTCTTCCAGAGAATATTTTTTTGCTCTCAGCATATTTAAAATGCCGGTTTTGATACCATCTTTGCGTCCGGCTTGTAGTCCATCTTCATAGTATACTTGTCGGACTGCTTTTTCGTCATATTCAAAAATACTCATAGCAATTACCTCCGATTTGTTTTGCGTGAGAAAATCTGCAAGAATTCCATCATGGATACATTCATTTACAGCACGTTCCACAGCGTTATCTAAGTTGTCTTCTTTTGTATAGGTACGCACTTTTTCTACATATTGAGCATATTCGTTTAAGGTCTGACATTGTTCCATCAATTCTTTATTATGCCCTTTATTAATATTTAAGGTCACTACTTTCAGTTCCAGATCGGGAATACCGGAAAAATTATGATAGGAGTCTGACAGGTAGTTGTACCAGCTGTCTTCCTGCTTTGTGGTTCCGTTATAGAAAACAACAAAATGCGGTGCAGGAATCTCTAACAGTGTCGAAGAATAGAGTTTGTTTGAATCTACCATTTTCTGGTATTCACTGGAAATATAGAACAAGTTGCGAAGCGGCATATTTGGATTATAGGTTGACTGATGTTCGTATAAAAACAGATTTGTGCCAATAACAAATGCCAGATCATTTTTCATACCTATATAAATCGCATTTTCCAGTGTAATAATCTGCAGTTTGGAAGGATCATGATAATCGCTTCCGTTCATTGCATTATAAAGTGACAAAAGATTGGTTTTGTCTGCAAATAGCATACGAAATACCGTGTCTTTATACTTGCGGTTTGCAGACAAATGTAATTTTTTTGCCTGATTTTTCTTTGCAGCAGAAGTTTTTTTTCTTGCCATAGGCATTACCTCCTGTATTGCAGGAGCTGAAATGCTTACTTCTGTTTTTATTCAGAACTCCTGCTTTTTATTTTTTGATGGGATAAAAGCATGGATTTCTGAAATGAGATTAGAAAAAACAGATGGTAGAAATACCGTAAAGAGAAATATGCTTTGAAGATATAGTAGCATTGATTGAAATATTTGACAAGAGATTTTGAAAAGTTTATAGAAAATTTAAAAATAAAATAGAGAGTTACATATTGTATAAAATATATTACTGATATAGATATAAATTTATTTGTAATATTTATGAAGCGAAGGGGCGTCTCATCTTTGCAACAGCTCCTGTATTATTGAAGAGAAAAATCATAGCACAGGAGGATGAAGATGGAACAATATGCATATATCAGAGTTTCTACAAAAGAGCAGCACATAGACAGGCAGATCATGGCATTAAAACCATATGGTATTTCACCAAAAAATATTTACTGCGATTATCAGTCAGGAAAAGACTTTAAACGTCCGGAATATCGTAAGCTGATCAGAAAATTAAAAGAAGGATAAAAAATGAAATTTTTTGATGGGGAGGGTTGCCTCCCTATTGTTATAAAGTTTACTTTTGATGTTGATTTTATAAAGTGTATGTAAAAATACCATGCAAAGCATATAACAAAATAGTTGACAAACATCACATAGACAATTATAATAAACACAAAACAGAAGTAAAATATATTATATATCTATCAAACAGAAAGCAAAAATCGTATTGCTTTTCAAAACTCAATGAAAATTCAATGCCGTTCGGCAGGAAAATCCAATTTAAAAAAGACCTGCGTGAAGCGGCTTGAAGAAATAAAAATTTTTCGTATACTTAAAAGTAAGCAGTATTACCTGAAATGTTATTTGAGGGAAAAACTTACATCCTGTGGCTTCTTCACGTAAAAAGAACAAAAGAAAAGGAGAAGCTATGGGAGAAAAGGATATTACAGAAAAGATTCTGGCAGATTATAATGATGTATTTGCGGATATTATGAATGGACTGCTTTTTGCGGGAGAACAGAGAATCCTGCCGGAAGCACTGGTAAATACGTCAATCCATTCACAGTACAAAGCGGAAGATGAAAAAGTACATGAGCTGGAACGAGACGTAGCAAAGTACTGGAAAGAAAAAGAAGTAGAGCTTGCGATTTGCGGTATTGAGAATCAGAGCGTTGTGGAGAAAAATATGCCGTTTCGCGTAATAGGATATGATGGGACAGCGTACCGCAGCCAGTTGCTGGAAGAAAGGAAAAAGATTCTTCCGGTGGTGACAATTGTATTGTATTTTGGGACGGACAGACACTGGAACAGTAAGAAAAATATTAAATCTTTGATGGAAATACCGGAAGGGCTGGATAAGTTTGTAAATGACTACAGTATGCAGGTGTTTGAGATCGCATGGCTGACAGAGGAAGAAATAGAAAGATTTCAGAGTGATTTTCGAATCGTAGCAAATTTTTTTGTGAAAAAAGAAAGAACAAAGATTATATACCAGATGATCCGACGGAAATAAAGCATGTAGATGAAGTGTTAAAACTGTTGCAGGTAATGACAGGTGACGACCGTTATAAAGAAATGTTCAAGAAAAAGAAAGAGGTGCATACTGTGAAAGAAAGTAGAGGACAGCCAATAAATGGCGCACTTTAATAAGCTGTC
>OCPS01002077.1_pt1 | contig 14308 bp, 7 predicted proteins | sample 1538651 | NCBI WGS metagenome assembly OCPS01 (sample SAMN04571715, study PRJEB22368) | human gut metagenome | biome: human gut; material: stool | host: Homo sapiens | place: Luxembourg | collected 2012-09-21 | reverse complement strand
TCGTTATCGGCAAACCATTTGCTGGTAGTGCTCTGATCGAAAAGGCTGCCTATCGACTGACTTTGATTCTTTGTATTGTCATAATTGGTCTGCACTGCTTCTTTTATCAAGACGGGAATGGGAGGATTGACAGTTTCTACAATGATATTGCTCAATGTCTGGAAAGAACCGAAATGCTCCTTTGTTCCTGCCAGATTATCAATCAGATTCCGCAATTCTGTGCCGTCACCGTCTCCATCGTAGTTATGGGTAATCAGCTTTCCATTCTCATCTATATATGCAGAACGGTTTGCTGTAAAATCGTTCATCTTTTGTTGCAACATCACCCGCGCCTTGTGGAGATAATCCTTGTTCACTTCCGGAGTTCTCAGATGTCCTCCATTGTAAGACGGATCTTCACCGGGGCCTCCCGACCACAAAGTATGTTCGTTTGTCTGGATGACATCTACGTAGACGTCACCAAAAATCATGGCTCCCATATAACCATTACCGATGGGCAGGGCTTCACTTTCCCAGTTTTTGGCAGGCTTATTATAAGTTGCCTTCAAGGTCGGCTGATAAGGCTGTTCGGAGCAAGCCGTCATCGTAGTTCCTGCCACAAAGCTAAGTAGAAATAATACATCTGCAAAACGCAAATACTTGTTTCTCATAATACTAAATTTTAAGAAGTAATGCCTTAAGATTGCCCCATACTGTGTCATGCTTGTGCCACCCTATTGGCACAACTGTGCCAAAGGCTTGGCATAACAGTGCCAGTGCGGTGGCACAACTGTGCCAATAGGGTGGCACAGGCTGTGTAATCAGAAGGCATTACCTCAGTGAATATAATCTTAATCTTCTTTCCGGTTCAAATTTAAATAAAGTCTATAAATCAATGACTGTTTGCAGACGAATATCTTTGGAAGAAGCGCCAACCATTATGTCAAATGCCCCTTTGGGTACCACAAACTGTCCTTTTTCTACATCCCAATAGCGAAGTTGCTCTTTGCTCAACCGAATCTCTACCCGACGGCTTTCTCCTGATTTCAAAGGAACACGACGGAATCCTTTCAATTCTTTCAAAGGAACAATTCCTCCGGTATCCGGTATCCGCACATAAACCTGAGCAACCTCATCGCCATTTCTCTTACCGGTATTTTTTAAGAGGAAAGAAACGGTGACTTCACCAGCACCGTCCTTTACTTGCAGATCACTGTATTTAAAAGAAGAGTAACTTAGTCCGTAGCCGAACGGATAAAGGACATCTCCTTTGAAATATTTATAAGTACGCCCTTTGGTTATATCATAATCATCAAACGGAGGCAGTTCATCCAAAGACTTGTAGTAGGTGAGCGGCAGACGTCCGGCAGGATTATAATCACCGAACAATACCTCGGCAACAGCGGTTCCTCCCTGTTCACCCGGATACCAGGCATTCACAATGGCAGGAACATGCTCGTCCATCCAGTTAACAGCCAATGAACTGCCTGCTACCAAAACAACAATTATGTTGGGATTCACTTTATAGATTTCCTGCAGAAACTCTCTCTGATCTGCCGGAAGCTGAATATCATACCGGTCCTGTCCTTCACGCTCTATCGATTTATTGATACCCATCACAGCAACTACCGTTTCACATTCGCGAACCGCCTTCCCGGCTTCTCCGTACAAATCGAGACGAGTTGCCTTGCCTATCTGCGGAACTTTCCATTGCAACTTTGCAATGGCATAATCCCGGTTATCATAATATTCCGCTTTCAACTGGTATTCTTTTCCCGCTTCGAGATAAATGGAAGCGGAATCCGTAGATACGGCATGTGCCTGCCACGCATCAATCAGCATCTGATTATCAATGCTCAGGCGGCAACCGTCATCGGATGTAAAGCTGAAAGTATAGCGACCGGAAACGGTCGGTTTCAACTTTCCCGTCCAACGGACAGACAACGGAGATTTGGGCAGGAACGGATCGGGAGCCTGATTGGCAGGTTCAAAGTTGATCCAACTCTCCTTACGCACTCTCGGTGTACCTTCGAGGCGGGTATTGTCAAAATACTCAGCTTGCAGTCCTTCCGGGAAGTTCTCTCCCTGAATAAGTTCCAGCCCATCGGCAGCCGATTTCCAGGGAGCATAGACGACTTTCACCCGATCGCCCACCCTGTTTCTGATACCTTGTAGTATGGAAACCGGTTCTACTACCGGAGCGCCGCTGTAATCGCCAAACTCACATTTGCCGGCATTGATGCCGACTACTGCGATCGATTTCAGTTTGTCAGCATTCAGCGGAAGCCTGTTTTTCTGATTCTTCAGTAAAACGATACATTGGCGGGCAGCGTCCAGAGCTATCTGCTGATGTTCTTTCGAACCGATCACTGACGGAGAGATTTTAGTATACGGATTTCGTTCCCCGCTATCAAAAAGTCCCAGTTTCATGCGGGCCGTCAGCACATGACAGGCGGCGGAGTCAATATCGGCATCCGATACCATATATTGTTTGTAAGCATTCAATAAAGGGCCGTCATATACATCATCACCGCATTCAAGGTCGAGTCCCGCCTTGATGGATAAAGTGGCGGCCGCCTCCTTCGTCTTTACATATTTATGGGCATTGACCAGCAAGGCAGGTCCGCCACAATCGGAAACGACATATCCCTGAAATCCCCAGTCCTGACGCAACACCTTTTGCAGCAGCCACGGATTCAGCGTGCAGGGCACATCATTCAGCGCATTATAGGCGGACATGATGGAAGCGGCTTTTCCTTCCTTCACACACATTTCGAAAGCAGGAAAGTAATATTCACGCAATTGTTTCTCCGATATCTGTGGATTGCAGACAAAGCGATTATGCTCTTCGTTGTTGGCGGCAAAATGCTTGGGAGTAGAAACGATTTTCAGGTAATGCGGATCATCTCCTTGCAGTCCGTTCACAAAGGCTGTTCCCATTATTCCACTCAGGAAAGGGTCTTCTCCATACGTTTCCGGTGTCCGTCCCCAACGCGGGTCACGTGCCATGTTCACAGTAGGCGACCAGAAAGTCAGCACATCGCTGAATTGTTCTTTCTGTTCTCTTCCCTGATCCAGCTCGTTCCAACGGGCACGTGCCTCATCCGAGATTACTGTAGCGACCCTTTTCTGCAACTCCGGATTCCAGGTAGCTGCCAGTCCGATGGCTTGTGGAAATACGGTGAAACGTCCGGGACGTACTACTCCATGCAATGCTTCATTGCCATGATAGTACTTATCGATACCCAAACGGGGAATGCCGGGAGAAGTGGCACGAAGCAAACTGATCTTCTCTTCCACCGTCAAACGGGAAATCAAATCCATTACCCGTTCATGCACAGGCACATTTTCATTCTTATATAGCTCCTGTGCGTGAACGAACGAACAAGACAAGGCTGACAACACACCTGTCAACAAAATCTTTTTATACCTTTTCATCATGATCATTTTTCTATCCTATTTAATAACAAACATGGTAAGCCCCGTACTCTCCCCCATCATTTATCCCAGCTGTCCGTGCGGAAAGGAGATGCCGGCAAGCCTTTCTCATTGTACAGGTTACAAAGGGGGCTATTGGAAAATCCGTAACGTACGGCAAGAGGTACAGCCACTTCACTGCTGGACACAATCACCCTATTTCCTTCAATCACCGCATCTGCCCATACAAACTTACGGTCCGCTCCTGCAATGCCGAAGCCTGTCAGCTTCGTCGGTTTCGGATGAGGCGGTTTTCCTGCCGGGATGTACGGAGAAGTTCCCATCACCAACTTTTTACCCTGATTGGTAAACTCCAAAATGATCTTATTTCCTTTCACAGACATCTTTTTATAAAGAGGCCCCATGCCGACAATTTTCTCTCCGTATGCCAGTTTCCGGGCAGCAAGAGCCAGCCGGTGTCCGACATCATATTTATCTACCGGATGCAAATCGAAAGGATCTCCTACATCGATAGTCACAGCCATTGCCGTGTTGGGCAGATTCAAGGCCTTCAGCTGTCCTTCCCGTACCCAGCGCCAGCCGTTTCCTTCAACGGACGGTTCGGGATCTACCGGTTCGAAATTGGGAAGCTGCACATATACAAAAGGAAAATCACCGATTCCCCATTTCTCTCTCCAATCCGTAATCATCCGGGAGAACAGGGTAGCATACTCCTTTCCAGAGCCGCCGGAGTTAAATTCCCCCTGATACCAGATGACTCCCTTTATACTCAAAGGGATTAAAGGAGAAATCATTGCGTTAAACAGATTGGACGGACCGTTATTTCCCCCATTCGGTTTACGCGGATTGGGTGGACGGGGAACTCTGGGCTGCGGTTTGGGCGGAGCCGGCTTTCCATCTGCTTGTGCCGCCTGCACAGCTATCGCCCATTCTTTTTGTGCCTGATTCCATTCTTTTCCTACAGTCTTATCCCATTCCCTTACCGCTTCATCAAATTCTTTCTGCTTTTGTGGATAAGTGGCGAGTATTTCCGGATTATCTTTCACATTCTTCTCATACGCAGTTACATAGTGAGCCAAAGCCGGTTCCTGTTTCAATCCGGAAAGGCTGGTCCAGGCTTCTGCACGTGTACCTCCCCATGCAGACTGGATAACTCCCAACGGGCGTCCGTTTGCAGCACGCATATCACGTGCAAAGTAATATGCTGTTGCCGAAAAGCCCTGTCCATTGATCTTAGCCAACATTTCCGGTGTACAAAGCACCCATCTGGCAGCCCGTTCGGGGTTAGATGTTCCCTGAGGAACTTCAATATCGGTCAATGGCTGCAACGACGTATTCTTGGGAACAAAGAACAAACGCAGCAAAGGATCTTCCGAAGCGGCTATATCGTCAGCATATTCTTTTCTTACCTTTATTCCCCATTCCATATTCGATTGTCCGGAAGCAACCCATACATCGCCTACCAACACATCCGAGTAGACAAGTTTGTTCTTACCGGCAATTGTCAGGAGCTGACCCTCTTTCTTCGTTTTTATCGGTTTCAGGTTCACTTTCCATGTTCCGTCAGTGTCAGCAGTCGTTTTCACTTTCTGTCCGGCAAAGACTACCTCTACGGTTTCTCCGGCATCAGCCCATCCAAAGATGGCAATCTTTGTGTCTTGCTGCAATACCATGTGATCACCGAAGATCAGCGGCATCCGTATATCGGCTTTCACCTTTGTCAGCCCAAAGCTTACGGACAACAAGAATATCCATGATATGAAAAGAAGTCGTTTCATTGTATTAAAAGTTAGGGAAACAAATTAGTATTACATAGATACCATCTTGTATTTGGTCGTAAACGCTACAGGCTGCTTATTCTCTTTTGCCAGCTTGAACGGAATCAGTTTTTCTTCGCCCGCTCCCAGTTCATAATGAATGGCATCTCCCACCTTCTTACCATCCACAAACATTTCCACCTTACCGATATCCATCAACGTACCTGTATTTTTCACACTCACCCACACTGTCTTTTGGTTCTTGACAAGGTTCTCTTCTATCTTGGACACAGTAAGATCGAAATTGGCACCAAACTCATGAGTATAATTAAGCATTCCCATGACACCTTTCTTGTTATCACTATAGCCTACACTATGTTTGATCTCATTTTTAGCTACGTAATCGGGACTCATTCCGCCTACCATGATTTTGAACTCTCCTTTTTCCACGACTCTGTCCATCCGGTCATTGAGCAATGAAATATCATACGGAGTCATTTCAAACGAAACTGTCTTCGATTCTCCCGGCTGCAAATGAATACGGGCAAAGTCTTTCAATTCCATAACACGGGTTTTCACACTGGCATACATATCCGTCACATATAGCTGAGCGACTTCATCACCCGCACGGCTTCCTACGTTCTTCACCGTAGCCTGAACTTCCACATTGCCATTCGCCTTTTCCTGTATCTTCAGATTAGAATATTCGAATGAAGTGTAGCTAAGTCCGAATCCGAAACGGTAAAGAGGATAATATTCCATATCTACATATTCGTAACGGCGTCCTGAAGTCTTGAAGTTATAATACAAAGGAAGTTGTCCTACGTGACGCGGGAATGCGACCGGCAGGATTGTAATCACCAAACAGTACATCTGCCATAGCCGGACCACCTTCTTGTCCCGGCAACCAGTTTACCAAGATAGCCTTGCACATTTCGGATGCTTTCAGAATATCATAAGGACGGCCTGCCTGAAGAATCAGTATCACCGGCTTTCCGGTTGCACAGACTGCTTCCAGCAATTCCTGCTGTTTGCCCGGAAGGATTAAAGTCGCCCAGTCATTATTTTCTCCACATGTCTTACGGACATCATTGGTCGCTTCACTGGTAGAGCAGTCACCCAGTACCATAATCACGACATCTGATAGGGAAGCTGCCTTCACAGCTTTCGGAATATTGGTTTCGTCCGGATTGGTAAAGTCACATCCCTGTTCATAAAGAACTTTGGTCTGCTTGCCCACTGCGCCTTTGATACCGGTCAGAACTGATTTCAATTGTCCCGGCAACAGCTTCGGCGTATAATCGCCCGGTTGAAGATCATCTGCACCGGGACCTACTACCGCAATCGTACGCAGTGTCTTTGACAAAGGAAGAAGATTCTCTTTGTTTTCCAGCATTACAATTGATTCGCGTGCCGCCTGACGTGCCATTTCCTTATGGCTGTCCGAGTTCCATCCCGGGTATATTTTCTTCCAGTCCAGTGGTTTGCAAGGATTCTTTTCAAAAAGCTCGTTACGGAACATCGTACTCAACATCGTACGGCACACATTGTCCAGATCTTCCATATTGATACGACCGTCTTTTGCTGCTTGAATCACTTCTTTATTATTGTAAGTATCACCGCAATTAGTTGCAATACCGGCAGCCAATGCCTGATTGGCAGCTTCAATCTTATCTTTTGCCGTGTAATGTTTACGAGCTGTCAGATTCCCGATAGCACCACAGTCACTGACGATGAATCCATTGAATCCCCATTCCTGACGCAATATCTGTTGCAGCAGTTCTTTGCTCTTGGCAACCGGAACTCCCATATAATCGGAATAGGCCATCATCAAAGACTGGCAGTCATAATTACGGATCGCATGCCGGAACGGAACCAGATGAATCTCGCGCATTTCACGTTCGGACAAGCCTATATCATGTGAATCACGTCCGCCCAACGGGGCACCATGTCCACCGAAATGCTTGGGAGTAGTAAACAATCCTCTGGACTGGTATCCTTTGATCCATGCACCTCCTATTTGTGACACCAATACAGGGTCTTCTCCGAAAGTTTCTTCACAGCGCCCCCAACGTGCATCCTGCGCAACGTCCAACACCGGCGACCATGCCTGTTTGGTATTGGCAGCCACTGTCTCGTCTCCAATCACCATAGCCACTTCTTCTGTCAGCTTCCTGTTCCAAGTAGCTCCCATCGCCAAAGCCTGAGGGAAGATAGTAGCACCGCTACCATAAGAGAAACCATGCACCGCTTCTACCTTTGTGATAGGAGGCACGTACAAATGAGGAATACCGGGAATACCCCATCCTTCACGGATCAGTTCCATTTTATCCTCCGGCGTCATCACTGCTAACAAACTTTCCACCCGTTCTTCTACCGGCAGTGACGCGTCCATATACCGACGGTCGGTTACTTTTCCCTGACTGTCCGTCAATACCTTTTCTGCCACAAGAACTGAAATTTCTTTCAGAGAGAAAGGTTTATCCAGCTTTCCCGGCTTAAAATTCAGCTTGACGTGTGCACCGTATTTAGGAGTGAATTTGACTTTCATCTGTTTGTCGTTCCCTTCGATCCGGTAGTTCACGGGAGTTCCCAGATTCATGGGGTCATAAGTGACAAAGATATCCAGTACTTCTTTCAGTTCATTCTTATTAATACCCTGCATCTGAAGGTCCAGTTCACAAACATCTCCGGGCTGCTGAATGGTAAACATCAGCCATTGTTCAGCCTTTAGTGCCTGAGAAGGGATTGTCCACATCGTTTTTACATTCCTGTCAAAGGCTAAAGCTGCATTTTCTGCATTTGCAGAAGCAGATACCGATAATATATCACTCTGTTGCTGTGCCATTGCTACCGAACATGACAATAATCCTACTGCCAATATCCATTTCATTTTGTTTTTCATGCTATGTTCGTTTTTCAACTATTATAAGGATTCTATTTATCAATTGCCTGTGTATTGATCTATCTGCTATTTAGTTTGCTTCACCATTTTTATAGTGCCGTCCGGATTGTAGTACAGTTTGTCCACACAGATAGAGCGCAGCCAATCATGACCGGACAATGCACTGTTGTGATAGAAAGAATACCATTGTCCCTTGAACTCGACAATAGAGCCGTGGTTGGTATAACTATCGGTGGGTTCCATGTAAATTCCCTTGTATTCCCAAGGTCCCAAAGGCGAGTCACTGATGGCATAACACATCCGGTTATGCTTTTCTCCGTCGTCATGATTATCAGAATAAGACAAATAATATTTTCCATTATACTTATGTATCCAGGTCGCTTCGTGGAAGTCCGACAATCCTTCCATAGCCTGCATGGGGCCATCCAATTCTATCATATTATCTTTCAGTTTGCCACCTTTGCAGGTGCCACCGCCACCATTGTAGATGTAGGCCTGTCCGTCATCGTCCACAAATACACAAGGATCGATCATCGGGTCCATTCCCTCAATATATCCCTGTACTTTAAATTCTTCCGCAGGCTTGTCACTGGTAGCTACACCGATCTTCCAGCTATCATTCCAGTCTGTTTCGCTGGGATGAGGGAAGTAGAAATAGTAGGTGCCGTTTCTGTAAGCACAATCCGGAGCCCACATAAAACCTCCTTCTTTCCGTCCCCACGGCACCTGGTCGGAACTCAGGATTTCTCCATGATCCGTCCAGTTAATCATATCATTAGTCGAGAATACATGATAGCGGTCCATCAAGTCACATCCACGCGGAGGAGCAATGTCATGAGAAGCGTACACATACAATCTGCCATCTTTCCAGACATGCGCTGACGGGTCAGCGGTATACATATGCCGGATAAAAGGGTTCGGACTTTTCGTATCCAGCTTTGTACTAAATGCCACAGCTTTCTCCTTTCTTAAAATCTTTGCGGCTTCTCCCACCAATTTCAAATAATGATCGCTTTCCACGCCTTCTTCAAGGGGCACAAATGTACTTTTACCTACGGGCACCTTCTTAGCACATTTAAAGATGGCCGTCCCTTCATCTATTTCATCAAACATAGCCACGTAGATCATTTCAGCACCCGCCCGAATGGCTCCCATCAATTGTGTCCAAAGGAAAGAACCTTTATTGCGGGGAATAAACGAATTATGATCTTTCCCCTTCAGATTTCCCCATGAGAAACCGGGGAAAACCAGCGGAGCATAATCTACCTGATTCTTTTTTGCCCACTGAATATCTTCTTCCACCAGTTTCTGATACTTGGGATAAGTCGTTTCATTATAACGCCCTACAAACCAAGGCATCATGATATCACATTTTCGGATAAGCTCATGCAGGCGGGGATCTGATTCTGTGTCCCCATTCAGTGTACGCCACTGCGTAGGTACTCCAAGCATCACACTGAATCCCTGTGACTTCAAGCCGTCAATAATATGAGCGGCTTCTTTCAGCCCATAGCGACGATTATCATTAAATCCGACTCCCCAAACCGTAACCAGCGGTTTACCGTTGTGATACAGATAAGAGGGGTTCTTTGCATGGTCTTTTAAAGAATAGCGCTCTGCTATTTCTGCTATGTCTTTCAGCAACAACTGTTCTTCTCCCGGTTGCATGCCGCTCAGGTCGTACATCACACAGATAGCCCGTTCGTATTTATTGGCAGATTTCATCGCTGAATTCAACACCTTATTAAAATGTTTCAATCCGCTTTCGTTCCGTATTTCCGTGATAAAACGCTGCATAAATACTCCGTCCAGTCCATACTCCTGCATCCATTTAAAATGTACATCTACCGTAGATTCATCATGAGAAGAAAAAACATAAGCTGGTTTACCATCAGCAAAGGAAAATTCAGTCTTATAGAGCTTCTTATACTCCGATACTTCCGGCCAAAGGTCCACCGAACATGACCCCGGACGAAACCCATTGCGCCCATTATAATGATGCCAACCACGGCCCGAGCCGTCACCAGGGGTGTTGAACCACCCCTGATAACCTGCCATGACCAATCCCTTGTAAGAATTATACTGTTTCCCGCCGGATTGTGCCATCACCCCTATTGAAAACAATAAACACACCAACAACCAATCAAACCTTTTTACCATGTTATTCTTTTATTTTTCATGTTATGTTATTAAGTCTGCCCAAAAATATTTTTCAGCAAAGTAAAGGGGCATCCCTTAATAAATACCACAAAAACGAATTAATAATGACTTAAAATCGGATTAATTGAAGAAAAAGAAGAGTATTTGTAGAAATATTATACAGAAATATATAAATATCACAGATATAGTCCGCATTCTTCATGCAGACTATCAACAAAACAGGTCATTTATTATTTACTTAGAATTCGAACAGGTTTCTTGCACAGTCGTATCCTTCCTCATAAAATTCCGTCAGTTTCTGTACATCCCGTTCAATCCGGTCCACCATCACCGGTTTCTGCGGACGGATGACGATGATCTTTCCTTCATCTTCCATCTGTTCCACCATTTCCAGCTGTTCATTGTAAACTGCACACCGACGACTCAATGCCTCACGCAACTTCGGATATTTCCGGTAGACAAAGGATGGAATACGGATATCTTTCGTGTCTTTCCGGTAACCGCGATTACGGGTAAGTACAACCACATTACGGGTGTAACCGTCCGCAATAGCTCTCTGCAAGGGAATAGAGTCTACAATGCCTCCATCAAGCATCGGAACACCATCCACGTAAGTGACAGGACAAACAAAAGGCAGGCTACTGGACGCCCGGACAATATCAATCACACGGCTTTTATCCCGTTTCTCTTCAAAATAGTTAGCTTCTCCTGTCATACAATTCGTGGTTACCATCACGAAACGTTCGGGAGAAGCAAAGTATGTATCATAATCATAAGGAAGAATATGTTCGGGAAATTCGTTGAAAAGTAAATCAAAGTCGAGAATGTTACGCTTCCTGAGCAGATGTTTCAGGCCGATATAATTGTATTTCTCCAGCAGGTCAATATTGCTGAACTTGGCACGACCACGCTGACGGGATGCATACGACAAGCCGTTACAGGCTCCTGCCGATACCCCGATCGCATAAGGAAAACGAATATCATGATCCATTAAATAGTCAAGTACCCCACAAGTGAATACTCCCCGCATTCCGCCTCCTTCAAGTACTAACCCCGTATGTTCATCCAATTTCAAGTCTTTCATTTTTTTCTCCCTTATTCTTATTCCGACGAATAACCAGCAATGATGACAATTCCCGCATCACAAGCTCTTCCTCGGATAATTTTGTATAGGAAAGATGGCTCATTACCAGCAATCCATCTCTCTCTTTGGTTACTAATTCTTCTACTCCTGCAAACCATACCACTACTATCTGATCAGCATAATGAGCCAACAAGTCATCTATGCACTGATGAAACTCTTCATCGTCCGTTTCAAAAAGGAAAAGGCGCACCGAATGACCGTTTTGCAACATTATATTCAGATACGAAAGCAGGAATACATCAATCATTCCTCCCAAAACAAAACTAACCAGTGCTCCTTCCCGATAATTACGATTCACAAATACGGCAACAGGACATTTCACCTGTTCCATTATGTCATCAATCTTATCACGGAAGAGCGTCAGCCATAAAATAGCTCCCGGAGTTCCCGGCATTTCGGGACGGTAATGGCTACCGGCTCCTAAAAGCAACATATCAGGATGCTCTTTGCGAATAAAATGAATCATTTCCTGTACCAGCTTATCCGTCACCCGATAGTGATTGTCCACCTGAATATTCAGTTCGACAGCTCTTTGGTTGAGTAAAGCAAAGCTTTCGCTTTCATAATGCTGGGCATCCAACGGATTCAAATCCGTACCCACTGTATAATGCGCTGCAATCACATGTTCTTTCTTCAACTGCTTCCCGAATAACAAATCATAAATGGAAAGCAGACTGCGCCCGGACTCCGGACGACCAAAACAAAATATAAGTTTGCGCTTCAAAGATAACTTTTCTTCCCGATGTACAAAGAAACGTTCGACTAAATGTAGCAGCGGAGTGGTCATAAAGGTTGTAACTAGCGCCATAATGACCAAAATTACGAAAATAGACGGGGGAAGAACTCCCATTTCGTAACCAATATTCAATGCCACCAACTCCATCAATCCGCGCGTATTCATTAAGGTACCCACTGTCAGACTATCCTTCCATGACTCACCTACCAGACGAGCAGCTATGGCACAGCCACCGAGCTTACCGACTATGGCCACTGTCACCAGCAGCAAACACACCATCCACAACTCCGGACTGTTGATCAGACCTATCTCCGTACGCAAGCCTGTGAAAGCAAAGAATAACGGCAGGAAAAAAACCAAAGAAATGTCTTCCACCTTTTCCATCATCACTTTTCGGAAACCCAGATTCGACGGCATCACCACTCCTGCCATGAACGCTCCGAACAAAGCATGAATACCGATAATCTCTGTCAGGCAGGAAGAAATGATCAGAATCAGCAGGATAAATGCCACAAACGTTTTATTGATCGCCTCCTTATTGGCATACACCTCTCCCACCTTTTTCAGAAACGGACGCACAACCAAAAACATGACTGCAATATACGCCACAGCCAATCCCACAGAATAGAGAGCACTGGCAAAGCTACCCGCCTTTGAAATAGCAATAACAACAGCCAGCAAACACCAGGCAGTCACATCATCATTGGCAGCAGAAGCAATCGCAAGAGTCCCCAAAGGAGTTTTGGTCATATTTCGTTCCTGAATGATACGCGCCAGTACGGGAAAAGCGGTAATACTCATGGAGATGCCTATAAACAAGGCAAAAGGCAGAAAGGGAGTATGATCGGCAGCATACGTTTCGTAAATCCAGTAAGAAGACAGAATACCCAGAAAGAAAGGTACTAAAATCCCGGCATGACTGATCACCAGCGTTTCATTTATCTTATTTTTCAGCACACTGAAGTCCAGTTCCATACCGATAACGAACATGAAAAGGATCAGTCCGACCTGACTCAACAATTCAAGATTGGTCAGCGAATGGACAGGGAACAGGAAATGAAAAGCTTCCGGGAAAAAAAGCCCCAAAACAGAAGGCCCCAAGACAATACCGGCTACGATTTCTCCAATCACTCCCGGTTGCCCGATAAGACTAAACAAATAGCCGAAAAGACGCACCATCAACAGCACGGCAATAATCTGAATGAGTAACGTCGTCAGCGGATGATGCAGATTATCTTGCATAAATTGTAGAAACATGGCAAAAGGCCCGTCTTGTACCGTGTTTAACGTATTCGCAGCGTGATGTGAAAACCTGTCGCCCTCTTCAATAGCGACATAAATCAACCCTCCAAACAGAAGGAGCATAAGTACATAAATGATGTAATTCTTCCGGGCTTTATTCTGCATAAACTTGTTTTTTTGCTATTTGTTGCATAATTATAATAAAAACAAACGAAAAAGGCAGATAGTTTGGCAAAAATAGTAAATATTCAAACAAAATCTTGTTTTTTTGCTGCAATCTATGTAACTTTAGGCTAGCTTAATTGTTTTAAGTAGGAAATTCAAAAAAAGTCCTGCCCGCAGGCAAGCACTATGAGAATACAGTTTGAAATTAAAGAAAAGTTGCCGGAACTCATTGAGGAAATTCTGCATTCCGACAAATGGCAAACTTCCGTGAAGGAAGAAATCAGCGGTCGGACGACCGTCGTGATCCGTGACCAAGCGTATGGTTCAGAAGCAACGATTGAGATTTACGCTCAATCCATCGAAATCAAAACCGCATGGTCAAAGTACTTCTATCGTATATTCGTTGCCAACGATTGTATGGTGCGAATATAACGGTGCCTATCGTGGACTATTGGAACAAGTGCTCCTGCCCACTATTACTCCTAAAGAAAGCCTGCTTGATTCTGATGTTACTGAAAGTTCACTCTATGGACGTGAACATAAGAAGTTAAGAGAATATGCCGAAGATAACCTGAAGCTGAAACAATTCCGCCGGGAAAACTTCAACGAACAGAGGAATGGAACCGCAGCATTCGATCATCCTAAACGGGTTTATGATGAGTTTATAAAAGAAGACTATGTAGTGACACCGAAAGGCAATAAATAATAGAAAAGGGTACCGCTGAGGGTACCCTTTTCTATATTATAAATGCTCTCCCTATCCGCCAGATAAAGAAAGTACC
>OCPS01002044.1_pt1 | contig 14512 bp, 8 predicted proteins | sample 1538651 | NCBI WGS metagenome assembly OCPS01 (sample SAMN04571715, study PRJEB22368) | human gut metagenome | biome: human gut; material: stool | host: Homo sapiens | place: Luxembourg | collected 2012-09-21 | reverse complement strand
GATAAAGCACTGGTTCGCGGTGATATCCAGAAATGTGTATCCAGGGTTCTGACTATGATCATGAGATCTTCTCAGTTCGGTAAAATGAATTCTAAAGTAGATGTAAAAGCACACACAGAGACTTATGATAACCTGGTAACTTACTCTTCCGTTAAGAAAGAAGAAGTAAAGACAACCGCAGTGAAGAAACTGGAAGACGAGCTGAAGAAAGCTCAGGAAAAAGCAGACAAACTGGAAAAAGAACTGGGTGAAGCAAACCAGAAAACACAGGCTGCAAATAAAGAAGTAGAAAAACTGCAGGCAAAACTGGATATACGCACAAAGAATATCAGGCTTAAGAGTGCAAAATCTAAAAAAGCAAAACAGGCAACGATTAGATGGGCAAAAGTAAAAAATGTAGATGGATATGTAGTAGAATATTCTACAAAAGCAAACATGAAATCTGCAAAGAAGAAAAATGTAAAGGCTTCCACAATCAGCCTTACTGTTAAAAACCTGAAAAAAGGCAAAAAATACTATGTACGTGTAAGAGGCTACAAAGTCATCGACGGACAGAAAGTTTACACACAGTACAGTGCAAAGAAGGCAGTAAAGATTAAAAAGTAAGTAAGAAACCTCTTACTATATAGCAACAGGGAAAGACGGCGGAGTTTGAGTGATCCGCCGTTTTTTCTTGCCAGGAAAAGTCGCCTGTGATACACTGAACTACAGGATTCGGCATAAAATCAGGAATTTTGCCGGAAATAATCTGGGGCAGATAGGTTCTGCCCTTTCTATCCACTATATTTTATAAGAAATGAGGAATTACTATGGCACAGTTATGGGGTGGACGTTTCACCAAAGAGACCGATCAGCTGGTTTATAATTTTAATGCATCCATATCGTTTGATCAGAAATTTTACAAACAGGATATCACAGGAAGCAAGGCACATGTGAAAATGCTGGCAGCACAGGGCATTCTGACTGAGGCAGAGCGTGATCAGATCCTGGAAGGCCTGGATGGCATTCTGCGTGATGTTGAGAACGGAACACTTAAGATCACAGACAAATACGAAGATATCCACAGCTTTGTGGAGGCAAATCTGATCGACCGCATCGGCGATGCCGGCAAAAAGCTGCACACCGGACGCAGCCGCAATGACCAGGTTGCACTGGATATGAAGCTTTATACAAGAGATGAGATCGGTGAGATCGACAAACTGCTGAAAAAACTTCTTGAGACACTGCTTGGCATTATGGAAGAAAATATTGAGACTTATATGCCGGGATTTACCCACCTGCAGAAAGCACAGCCGATCACGCTTGCACATCATTTCGGGGCTTATTTTGAAATGTTCAAACGTGACAGACAGAGACTGGCTGATATTTATAAGAGAATGAATCTCTGCCCGCTTGGAAGCGGTGCACTGGCAGGCACAACGTATCCTCTGGATCGTGAGATGACGGCACAGCTGCTTGGATTTGACGGACCAACCTTAAACAGCATGGATTCCGTATCCGACCGTGACTACCTGATCGAGCTGCTCTCTGCCATGTCAACGATTATGATGCATCTGAGCCGTTTCTGCGAGGAGATCATCCTCTGGAATTCCAATGAATACCGCTTTGTGGAGATCGATGACGCTTACAGCACCGGCAGCAGCATCATGCCGCAGAAGAAAAACCCGGATATCGCAGAGTTAGTGCGCGGTAAAACAGGACGTGTCTACGGTGCATTGATGTCACTGCTCACAACCATGAAGGGAATCCCGCTTGCATACAATAAAGATATGCAGGAGGACAAAGAGCTTTCTTTTGATGCAATGGATACGGTAAAAGGCTGTGTCGCTTTGTTCAACGGCATGCTTGCCACCATGCGCTTTAACAAAGACAGAATGCGCCAGTCCGCAAATCATGGATTTACGAATGCCACAGATGCGGCTGATTACCTGGTAAACCACGGTGTTCCATTCCGTGATGCACATGGAATCGTCGGACGTATCGTGCTTTACTGCCTCGATAAAAAGATCCCGATCGATGATATGAGTTTAGAGGAATTAAAAGCGATCAGTCCGGTATTCGAGGAGGATATTTATGATGCGATCTCTATGGAAACATGCGTCAATAAACGTCTGACAGTCGGTGCTCCGGGCAAAGAGGCAATGGAGAAAGTCATTGAAAAAGAGCGTGAATATCTGAGTAAGGAATGGATGTAATACTTTTACACACTGACGTGATATTGTGACAAATGCACAAGTTTTCGCCAAAAATACAGGAAACTTTGACAAAATAAGCATTGCTTTTTTTCGGGAAATAGCATAATATATTTACTATGAAAGACACATGTTTGCGACAGACGGACAAACAGAGAATAAGGGACGAGGAGATTAGAGCAAAATGAGCGAAAAGTTAAAAGTTGGTATTCTTGGCGGAACAGGTATGGTAGGACAGAGATTTATCTCTCTTTTAGAGAATCACCCATGGTTTGAGGTGACAACCATTGCAGCAAGTCCTAGAAGTGCCGGAAAGACCTATGAGCAGGCGGTTGGTGACCGTTGGAAAATGGATACTCCAATGCCGGAGGCAGTGAAAAACATCGTTGTCATGAATGTCAATGAGGTAGAGAAAGTAGCAGCAGAAGTCGATTTCGTATTCTCCGCAGTAGATATGACCAAAGAAGAGATCAAAAAGATCGAGGAAGATTATGCTAAGACAGAGACACCTGTTGTTTCCAATAACAGCGCACACCGCTGGACACCGGATGTTCCTATGGTAGTGCCGGAAGTAAACCCGGAACATATGGAAGTTATCAAATACCAGAAAGAGCGTCTTGGCACCAAACGCGGTTTCGTTGCCGTAAAACCAAACTGCTCCATCCAGAGCTATGCACCGGTACTTACTGCATGGAAAGAGTTTGAACCGTATGAAGTAGTTGCCACAACCTATCAGGCAATTTCCGGAGCTGGTAAGACATTTAAAGACTGGCCTGAGATGGTAGGAAACATCATTCCTTATATCGGTGGAGAGGAAGAAAAATCTGAGAAAGAGCCGCTTCGTATCTGGGGTCATGTGGATGCAGAGAAAAAAGTAATCGTTCCTGCAGAATCACCGGTGATCACCTGCCAGTGTATCCGTGTTCCGGTATTAAACGGACATACAGCAGCAGTATTTGTTAAATTTAAGAAAAACCCGACAAAAGAGCAGCTGATCGAGGCTTTGAAGAACTTCAGCGGTGTTCCTCAGGAGTTAGGTCTTCCGAGCGCACCAAAGCAGTTTATCCAGTACTTAGAGGAAGACAACAGACCACAGGTTTCCTTAGATGTTAACTATGAGAATGGAATGGGTATCTCTGTCGGCAGATTAAGAGAGGATACCGTATACGACTGGAAGTTTGTCGGACTTTCCCACAATACAGTCCGCGGTGCAGCAGGCGGTGCAGTACTTTGCGCAGAGCTGTTGAAAGCACAGGGATATATCACAAAGAAATAATAAAAATAGGAAATAACTAAAAGCGCCATCGGATCAGGACGTCCGGTGGCGTTTTATATTGCCTAAAAAGTTAAAAAATGATATAATTTCTCCTATGTGAAATACAAACGGGAGGGCGAAAACATGGTTGTAAAAACGGCTGTTTTAAAGGAATTAGAAACACTGTATGCAAAGTCCGGCAATCAGTTATGCGTTTTATATGGCAGGCCGGATCTGGAAAAAGAATTGTTATTGAAGACTTTCCTGCAGAACAAAAAAGCCTTTTATTATCGTGCACGGTATGCGTCACCGGAGTCTCAAAAACAGATGATGGCGGAAGCGTTAGAGGAAAAACTGCAGGTCAGGCTGCAAAAATATGATTATGAGGAATATTTTAACCGGATCAAAAGCGGTGGACCGGAAAAGCTTATCTTAGTGATCGATGAGTTTTCTTATATTGCCAAAAAAGATACGGATTTTATTAATGCTGTTTTAAAATTAAAGGCAAAAAAATTGTATCCGGGGCCGGTCATGATCCTGCTGTGCAGCTCTGTTGTATCGTGGGTTGAGAAGGAAATGGAAAATTGTATCGGCACAGATGCAGTGAAAAAGATCGATCAGACGATCAAGCTTTCCAATCTGAATTTTCTGGAAGTTGTGCGTGTACTTCCGGATTATCCGGTCAGCGAATGTATCCGGGTTTACGGCGTGATCGGCGGGGTTACCGGTTATATCAATCACTGGAACCCGAAGGTAGATTTAAAGACCAACATCTGCAGGCAGATTTTATCAAGAAACGGCTATATGTATAATAAGGCAGAAAATATTATCGGTGCAAGCCTGCGGGAATTGTCCGTGTATGATACAATCTTAGCTTGTATTGCGGGCGGGTGTGACAAATTAAACGACCTGTACTTAAAGACAGGATTTTCGCGTGCAAAGATCAGCGTCTATATGAAAAATCTTGCCGCTCCGATCTTTATCGAAAAGGCAGTATCGTTTGAGACCGGCGGATGGGAGAATGCCAAAAAGGGAGTTTACCGGATCCGGGATAACTATGTCAATTTCTGGTTCCGCTTTATTTATCCGCATTTGTCAGCTCTCTACATGATGTCTGCGGAAGAGTTTTATGATACTTACATCGAACCGGGATTAAATACCTACTTAAACCGTTACTTTGTGGGTGTCTGCATGGAATATCTGTGGCTTTTAAATCTTACAGGAAAATTGCCGCTTCATATTAAAAAAATGGGAACATGGATCGGCAAGACAGGAAATATTGATATCATTGCCCAGAATGAAGTGCGGGAAAATCTGGTCGGTTTGTGCAACTGGGAAAAACCGCAGGTCACAATGGAGATGTGTGAAGAATTGTTTGCAAATATGAAAAAAGCAAAGATCAGTGCGAATTATTATTTCCTGTTTTCTGCGAGCACATTTGAACAGGCAGTTGTTGAAATGGCAGAACAGGATAAGCGTTTTGTTCTGATCGATATGAGTGAATTATAAAACAGAAACGGAGAAATACTTTAGTGGCAAAGTCTTTGATAATAACGGAGAAACCAAGTGTAGCGCAGGAATTTGCAAGGATTCTCGGCGTGAGCGGACGAAATGACGGATATATTGAAAATGACAAATATGTCATTACATGGTGTGTCGGCCATTTGGTGGAGATGGTCTATCCGGAAGAATACGATGAAAAATACAAAAGATGGAGGTTGGAAGATTTACCGTTTCTGCCGGAAGAATATAAATACAATGTAATACCAAATGTCAGCAAACAGTATGATACGGTGCATCGGATGCTTTTCAGAGAGGACATAGAAACTGTCTACTGGGCAGGCGATGCCGGAAAAGAAGGACAGACGATTGAGGAAAATATCAGACGCTTTGGCGGGGTCAGACCGGGGATGAAAGAGCTCCGCGTCTGGATCGATTCACAGACGGAAGAGGAGATTCTGCGCGGAATCCGTGAGGCAAAGCCAATGGCAGAGTATGATAATCTGGCAAAATCCGGTATTATGCGCACAATTGAAGATTATGCAATGGGAATCAATTTCTCCAGGGCGATGTCGGTAAAGTACGGGAAGCTATTGAATGATGCTGCGGCGACTAAAAGTTATACGGCGATCGCGGTGGGACGAGTCATGACCTGTGTACTTGGAATGGTCGTGATCCGTGAGCGGGAGATCCGCAACTTTGCGGAGACGCCGTTTTACCGTGTGGTGGGAGGATTCCTGCCGGAAGGCGCGGAAACGGAGGAGACAGTAACCGCAGAGTGGAAGGCGGTAAATGGTTCTAAATATTTTGAATCGCCCCTTTTGTATAAGGAAAATGGTTTTAAAAAGCGCGAAAGTGCGGAAAATCTGATCGGTGAACTTGACGGAAAACAGGCGGTCGTAAAATCCTTAGAGCGCGGCACATCCAGAAAGAAAGCACCGTTATTATTTAACCTTGCAGAGTTACAGGCAGAGTGTTCGAAACGATATAAGATCAGCCCGGATGAGACGTTACAGGTGGCACAGGACTTATATGAGAAAAAACTGACGACTTATCCGAGAACGGATGCGAGAGTGCTCTCGACGGCAGTTGCAAAGGAGATCGGGAAGAACTTAAATCGTTTAAAAACCTATGAGCCGACGAAAACTTATACGGAGCGTATTTTAAAAGAGGGTACTTACCGGAACATTGCACGTACACAGTATACCGACGATTCAAAGATCACAGATCACTATGCGATCATTCCGACCGGACAGCTCACGGAACTTGGTTCGTTAAGCGATTTACAGAGAAGAGTGTATGACCTGATCGTGCGCCGCTTCTTAAGTATCTTTTATCCGGCGGCTGAGTATGAAACGATCAAACTGGTGGTACAGGTGGGGGCAGAACAGCTTTTTGCATCTGCAAAGGTGTTAAAAAATCCGGGATTTCTTGAAATCATGGGAAGACCGGGAAATGATGAAAATAAGGAAGAAGAAAGTGCGGGACTCTTAAAACTGGCAGGGCAGTTAAAGACCGGTGATCCCCTGAAGGTAGACGCTTATGAGATCAAAGAGGGAAAGACCGCACCGCCGAAACGCTATACCTCCGGTTCGATGGTGCTTGCGATGGAAAATGCCGGACAGCTTATTGAGGAGGAAGAATTAAGGGAACAGATCAAAGGCTCCGGAATCGGAACTTCTGCGACGAGAGCTGAGATCATCCGCAAACTGGTGCGTATCGGGTATCTGAATCTGAACAAAAAGACGCAGGTGCTAAGCCCGGAAGCGATCGGAGAGATGGTGTTTGAGGTGGTGAGCATGACCGTGCCGGCACTCTTAAATCCGAAGATGACGGCTTCCTGGGAAAAGGGACTCGACGGTATCACGCGTGGAACAGTCATCATGGAAGATTATCGCAGTAAACTGGAAGATTTTATCCGCAAAGAAACGGTTTCCATGATCGAACATGACCTGACCGGCAATCTTGCGACGAGGATTCATCCGTTTGTCGGAAAAGGCGGAAGAGGGCTTGCCACAAAGAAAAAAATAGAGGCAGTCTGCCCGGTCTGCGGCGGGGAGATGGAGACGACACCGTTCGGCTATGGATGCAGCAATTATAAAAAGGACGGAAGCGGCTGTAAATTTTCCATCGGAACCATTGCGGGCAGAGATTTAGCGGAAGAGGAAGTGGTCGAACTTCTGACGAAAGGACATACGGAAGTGCTCTCCGGTTTTATCTCAAAGTCCAGAAAACGTTTTTCGGTGGCATTAGTACTTGAAAAGGATGAGGAAGGAAAAGCATCTGTCAATTTTGACTTTTCCAAAAATGAACCTGAAATATTAGAAGGGGTGAAATGTCCGGTCTGCGGTTCTGATATGGAAATCACTTCTTTTGGTTACAGTTGTGTGAAACACCGTGAAGATCCGGAAAGCTGTTATTTCTACATTGGAAAAATCGCGGGAAAATCCCTTAGTGTGGATGACCTGACTGATCTGCTGCAAAAAGGAGAGACGGAGGTCTTAAAAGGGTTTACCGCAAAAAATAAAAAGAAGTTTTCGGCGGCATTGCTTTTGAAAACAGGAGAGGATGGCAGAAAAACAGTCGAATTTGATTTTTCAAAGAATGAGGCAGAGATATTAGAAGATGTAGTCTGCCCGATGTGCGGCGGACAGATCCAGAAAACATCATTTGGTTATGGCTGTATGAATTACGACCAGCAAAATCCGCAGAGCTGCCGCTTTGCCATCGGTACACTTGCCGGACGTGATCTGACAGAGTCACAGGTGAAATCACTTTTAACCGACGGCAGAACGGAGACGATCCGCGGTTTTAAGTCAAAGACGGGCAAAAAATTTGATGCCTGCGTGGCATTAGAAACCGATGAAACCGGTCGGAAATATTTAAAGTTTGACTTTGATCATGCGGAGGCAAAAAAGATAAAAGATGTTTCCTGTCCGCTCTGCGGCGGTGACATTGTGCAGACACCGTTCGGGTATGGCTGTGCAAATTATAAAAAAGATGATCCGGAAAGCTGCCGTTTTTCCATTGGAAAGATGGGAGAAAAAACGTTAAATGAGGCACAGGTAAAACAGCTTCTGACAGAGGGGCGGACGGCGACGATCCGCGGATTTAAGTCAAAGACAGGAAAGAAGTTTGATGCAAGGATTGCTTTAAAAAAAGACGAATCCGGCAAGGTAATCGGACTAAAATACGATTTCTCGGATGTGGAAGCCCCCAAATTAAAAGATGTGAAATGCCCGGTCTGCAGCGGTGATATGGTGAAAACGCCGTTCGGCTATGGCTGCGCAAATTATAAAAAAGATGATCCGGAAAGCTGTCGTTTTTCGGTTGGACAGATCGCAGGAGTAAAATTAAAAGAAGCACAGGTCAAAGAACTTTTAACCAATGGAAAGACCGGTGTGATCGAAGGATTTATCGCAAAGACCGGAATGAAATTTGATGCTCCGTTAAAACTGACCAAAGAGGGGCAGATCACCTTTGATTTTCCGGAGAAACCAAAACCTGTCGAGACAACAGTAAAATGTCCGAGGTGTGGGGAACTCTTAAAGAAAAGCCAATGGTACTATGAGTGTGACTGCGGTTTTAAGGTAGGGCATACGGTTGCGAAAGTGCCGCTTTCGGAAGCAATCATAAAAGAACTGTTGGAAACCGGAAAGACAAAGGAAAAAGTGACTGGATTTAACTCGAAAGCAGGGAATGTGTTTGATTCCTGCCTAAAATATGAGGATGAGCGGATCAGTTTTGATTTTGACAATCCGGGAAGCCTGTCTCTACAAAAACAGGAGTCAGAGAAACAATCAGAAGTGCAGATGGCTGTGCAGGAAAATGAGACTGAAAAACAGCAGCCACAGCAGGCAGAACAGACACCGGATGGTGCGGATGATTTCTATGCCACTATGGCGGATGAGGCTGCAGCATTTCAGGAACAGGAAGAAGCAGAATGGATCGCTGGAAGTAATTTTTTAGATGAATTTATGCCATAAGAAATCTCCGGCAGACAGAAATTCTTGTCTGTCCGGAAATTTTTTTGCAGTGTTCGAATATTATTTTGACAGATCTGTGAAAACGTTTTACAATAGAACCAGTATGCAAACAGAAATGCCAGGATCACACTGGATTCATATCCATGTGACAGAGACATTCTGGGATGGAGGAAAAGATGGAAAACGCAAAAATCAGCAATTTATATGATTTAGATGAAACAATCGCAAAAGAATATTTAGAACAGTTTACATATCCATGGGAGGCTTTAAAAGGGATCAGTGAGTTCATAAAAAAACTTGGACCAACATTAGATCCGGAAAAGTTTGAAAAAAGAGGCGAGGATATCTGGGTTGCAAAGAGTGCAAAAGTGGCACCGACAGCATGTTTAAACGGTCCGCTGATCATTGATGAGGATGCAGAAATCCGTCACTGCGCATTTGTCCGCGGCAGTGCGATCGTAGGAAAGGGTTCTGTTGTCGGCAATTCCACAGAACTGAAAAATGATATTATTTTCAATTCCGTTCAGGTGCCGCATTATAATTATGTTGGCGATTCCATTCTTGGCTATAAATCGCATATGGGTGCAGGTTCGATCACGTCAAATGTGAAATCCGACAAGACACTGGTTGTGGTAAAAGACGGTGATGAGAAGATCGAGACTGGATTGAAAAAATTCGGTGCCATGCTTGGGGATTTTGTGGAGATTGGATGTAACTCTGTATTAAATCCTGGAACGGTGATCGGCAGACATACAAATGTATATCCGCTTTCAAGTGTCAGGGGAGTGATCCCGGCAAACTCAATTTTTAAGAAACCGGGCGAGGTTGTACAGAAAAAAGAAGCATGATATTCTTAAACTTAAGATCCGGACAGGTCGGATAAGTTATGGCAGAAAATATTGATTATATTTTAAGTACAGGGAGATAAAATATATGGAAGAAGAAAAGAAATATATTTATAATGATAAAGCGGAACGGATCAAAAAGATGAACCGGTTCTATATAGGTGCAACCATATTTCTTGGAATATTGTTTTTACTGTATCTGTGGCTCCGCATGGCAAATCAGAATCTGGTAAATGCAACAGTATATGGGAATACTGTATTAATAATAGGCGCATCAGTTTTGAACACGATTATTTATCATAAAGATCATGCAACAGCAAAATTAAAAGTGATTGCTACGCTTGAGATGGGATTAGAGTATCTGTTAGTCGGAGTACAGACAGATGCACATTTTATTACGTATGTACTGATCGTTTTAGTTGCGTTACAGATTCCGTACTATGATGAAGGTGGATTAAAAAGAACCTGTGTGGGAGTGAGTATTCTCTACGTGATCGTTACGATTGTTCAGGGAATAAAGGGTATTACTGTATTGAACGTGGATACAATATGTTCTGTGGTCGGCGTGCTTGGCGTTTTATTTATGGTTTCAAGAATTGGAAAGATCACATTATTGTTTAACGCAGATGCACTTGGATCCATAGATGAGGAACACAAAAAGCAGAATGAAATTTTACAGGGAGTGCTTGAGATTTCCAAAACTGTTCAGGAAGAATCAGTTAAGAGCAGCAGCCTGATCGGAAAACTGGTCGAGACGACCAATTCTGTAACTGGCAGTATGCAGGAGATTACAACGGCTTCCGGAATGAATGCAAACAGCATCGAAGAACAGAATACCATGACTGCAACGATCCAGGATGCGATCGAGGAAACAAGTGAGCGATCAAAACAGATGGTGGATATCGCAATGAATTCAAATGACAGCATTCAGGAAAATATGCGTGTGATGGATGAGTTGAAAGATCAGGCAGAGCAGATCACAAATACAAATCATGATGTTACTGAGGCAATGACCAAACTTCAGGATAAGACAAAAGAAGTAGAAGAGATTGCAGGTATGATCTTAAATATTTCAAGCCAGACAAACCTGCTGGCGTTAAATGCATCTATTGAGAGTGCACGTGCCGGAGAAGCCGGAAGAGGTTTTGCGGTTGTAGCAGAGCAGATCAGACAGCTTGCGGAACAGACAAAAAATTCGACGGAAGAGATCACGAGAATTACAAACGAACTGAATGCAAATGCAAATGATGTGGTTGTATCAGTAGAAGGTTCTGTACAGGCAACGGAAGATCAGAAAGAAAAGATTCTTGCTGCGTCAGAAACATTTAATCTGCTTAATAAAAATATAGGTGAGCTGGTTGCCCATATTGAAGAGGTCAATAAAAAGGTAAGCGGACTTTCAGATTCCAACAATAAGATTGTGGTAAACTGCTCGCAGCTTTCGGCAGCGACTGAGGAAGTTACGGCGAGTGCAGAACAGGTACATACACTCAGTGAAGAAAACCTTGATGTTGCAAAACAGGTTCAGAATGCGGTAGAGAAAATTCACAGTACGGCAGATGATATAAAAAAGTTTTTGCACTGACAGAAAGGAGTGCATAATTATATGAAAAATAAAGTGTGGTTGTTTACAGCCGCACTTTTGCTTTTTACAGCAGGGTGTGGGAAGACAGATCTGACAGAAAAGGAAATAAACGGAGATGAGCAGAAAACGATAGAAAGCCAGGAGACGGAAAAAACGACAGAAAAGGATGGAAATGCATCCGGAGAAAAGAAATCTGTGACAGAAAATGAAAACGCAGAATTACAGGAAAATGGGGAAAGTTATACCTGGGAGGATGTTACATTACAGTTTCCAAAAAGCTGGAAAGACAAGTATGTTGTTGCGGAAGATGAAAATGGATTTACGGTTTTTCAGAAGGCTTCCTATGAGAAAGAAAAAGGGATGGGATACCTTTTTGGAATTTCGAAGGACACGGAATGGTATCCGGATGCTGCCGGTGTAAGTATTTTAGGATATACCGATGATGGAGTGTTATATGAGGTTGTGAGGCCTACGGATGTGAGCTGCGATGTGGAAAATGAGGATACTTTAAATGAATATCAAGGGATGATGCAGCAGTCAGATACGGTAGTACAGAATGCGGTCATTGATACACAGAACCTGCACAAAGATGCTGACCAGTATATCATTCCGGTCAGTATGACACAGACAATTTCGGCAGACAGTCTTATCAATATGTCGGACAATGATTTATGGTTAGCACGCAATGAAATCTATGCAAGACATGGACGGGGTTTTACCAATGAATATCTGCAGAGTTATTTTAATGCATGTTCCTGGTATGAAAAAACGGCGGAGACAGATGCATTTGACGAGTCTGTGTTAAGCCAGACAGAGAAAGATAATCTGAAAGTGATACAGGAAGCAGAAAAAACATATGCAGACGAACATCCATATCCGAAAGAGTATAAAACAGGACAGAAAGTTATGGAAGATATTGATGGAGACGGCAGGGAAGAAGAAATACGTTATGATGTGAAAGAGAGTGGCGATTATGCAGGGTATTCCTGTATCCTTACCGTGAATGGAACTTCATATGAACTGTGCGAATATGCGGCGATGGTGACACCGGAAACAGATTGCTTTTATGTCACTGATATTAATGCTTATGATGATTCGTTAGAGATTGCTGTCTTAGATGATGGACCGAGTGGTGATTATGTGACATATTTTTACCGGTATGATGGAAACACACTCGAATTTGCCGGAGAAGTTACTGGTTTTCCTTTTAAAGAAAAAAATGGCGGTATCAACGGCTTTACCGGACAAAGCGGAATCTATGGAACAATTCGTACAGATATTCTTGAGACAGCATACTTAAATGGCTACTGGTGGTATGACAGTGATGCGGGGAAACTGGAATATATTGATGGCGGTATGCATCAATACAAGTATTTCACACCGCACAGATTATATGTGGATCTTCCGTTGTGGAAAGCTATGGATCAGAATTCGGAACAGGTAACGGTTTCGTCCGGGCAGGATGTGTTCTTTATCAGCTCTGATGCAAAGGAATGGATCTATGTGCGTGCAAAAGACGGAACAGAAGGGTACATCCATGTGGATGGTGAAAATGTCAGCAACGTCGGCAGACCCGGCACGGAAGTTTTTTCAGAATTGAATTATTTTGATTAGTGTATAAAAACAAATACACGGAATAAAGATAATTTTTTTCGATTAGGACTTGTAGATTTCAACAAAATGTGCGAAAATAGGTAAGGTATGTTAAATGTATAACAAAGTCTGATACATACAGTTCTATTAAGTGAAAGGAGTCTTAAAATGATTTACACTAAGGAAGTCGAAAACATGTGTCCTGTAGCAAAGGGCGCAAAACATGAACCAGCTCCAATTCCGGAAGAAGGCAAATGGGTTCATTCTAAAAAAATTGAAGATATTTCAGGTTTTACACACGGTGTTGGCTGGTGTGCTCCTCAGCAGGGTGCCTGCAAGCTTTCATTAAATGTAAAAAATGGTGTAATCGAAGAAGCTTTAGTTGAGACAATCGGATGCTCTGGTATGACACATTCCGCAGCTATGGCAGCAGAGGTATTACAGGGCAAAACTATTCTTGAAGCATTAAACACAGACCTTGTTTGTGATGCAATCAATACAGCAATGAGAGAGTTATTCTTACAGATCGTTTACGGTCGTACACAGAGTGCATTCTCTGATGACGGTCTTGCAATCGGTGCTGGTCTTGAGGATTTAGGTAAAGGACTTCGTTCCCAGGTTGGTACAATGTACGCTACCAAAGAGAAAGGTGTTCGTTACTTGGAGATGGCAGAAGGTTATGTAACCGGTATTGCTCTTGACGAGAATAACGAAGTTATCGGATATCAGTTCGTTTCTCTTGGAAAAATGACTGACTTCATCAAAAAAGGTGATGACCCTAACACAGCATGGGAAAAAGCAAAAGGACAGTATGGTCGTGTAGCAGATGCTGTTAAGATCATCGACCCAAGAGAAGAGTAAGGAAAGGAGACGAACGAAAATGGCATTATTTGAAGGATATGAAAGAAGAATTGACCAGATCAATGCTGTATTAAACAGCTATGGTATCAGCTCTATCGAAGAAGCTGAAAAAATTACAAAAGATGCTGGACTTGATGTTTACGATCAGGTAAAGAAAATCCAGCCTATCTGTTTTGAGAACGCTTGCTGGGCTTACACTGTAGGTGCTGCAATCGCAATTAAAAAAGGATGTACAAGAGCCGCTGATGCTGCTGCAGCAATCGGTGAAGGTCTTCAGGCATTCTGTATTCCAGGTTCTGTTGCTGACCACAGAAAAGTAGGTTTAGGACATGGTAACCTTGGTAAAATGTTATTAGAGGAAGAGACAGAGTGCTTCTGCTTCTTAGCAGGACATGAGTCATTCGCAGCAGCTGAGGGTGCAATCGGTATCGCTGAGAAAGCAAACAAAGTACGTCAGAAACCATTACGTGTTATCTTAAACGGACTTGGAAAAGATGCTGCACAGATTATCTCCCGTATCAACGGATTCACATTTGTTGAGACACAGTATGATTACAAAGCTGCAAAATTAAATGTTGTATATGAGAAAGCATATTCCAACGGACTTCGCGCAACTGTAAAATGCTACGGTGCAGATGACGTTCAGGAAGGTGTTGCAATCATGCATCATGAGAACGTAGGTGTTTCCATCACTG
>OCPS01002040.1_pt1 | contig 14557 bp, 6 predicted proteins | sample 1538651 | NCBI WGS metagenome assembly OCPS01 (sample SAMN04571715, study PRJEB22368) | human gut metagenome | biome: human gut; material: stool | host: Homo sapiens | place: Luxembourg | collected 2012-09-21 | reverse complement strand
GCGGCGAAAGGGTATTGGAATACGTGCGGATAGCCCGCCATATCGTCAAACTTAGCTAATTTATTCTTTCCCATGTCGCGAAGATAATACTTAAAAAAATGCTTTTTACGTTTTTTCTACTGTTTTAGATAGGGGTTTTTATGCGTTGGCGAGTCTTTTGAACATATAGGCTGTCAGAAGTTTTATTTGAAAGTGGAGTTGTAACGAATAAAAAAGGATATGTTGAGAGTATTTTTTAGACGCCCGATATTTAAGAATCCGAGGTTTGTCGGATTTGTTTGGTTTGCGACGGCCCTTGTCGCTTGCTTATTGAAATTACCTGTGGGAAGGACTTATAATAACTTTATGATTTATAGGGCTTCCTTTTTCCATGCGTTAGAGTTGAAAAACCTTTATGCGTATTATCCGGATGAATACCACGACCGGTTTTTATACGGGATCCCTTTTACGGCTATAATAGCGCCTTTCTCCCTCTTCTCTCCTTATATCGGGATGTTGCTATGGTGTCTCGCGAATAGCTTGCTGCTTTATATGGCTATCCGTAAACTCGGATTGGCGGATTGGAAACAGGCGTTTGTTATTTGGGTATGCTTGAATGAGTTATTTACGTGTGTTCTTATGCAGCAATTTAACATAGCCATAGCCGGCATGATTTTATTCTCGTTTATTTTTATTGAGCGGAAACAGGAGTTTTGGGCGGCGCTAATGATTGTCTTGGGTACGATGACTAAGATTTATGGCATTGTCGGTCTTGCTTTCCTGCTATTCTCAAAACGCCGGATCGCTTTTTTGAAAGGACTTATTTTCTGGGGCATAGTCTTGTATGTTCTCCCGATGTTATATACGTCTCCTCAATATGTGGCAAGTCAATACGTGAAATGGTATGAGGTACTTCTCGATAAGAATGTAGAGAATTTATTTACTCCTTATACAAATATCTCTTTGTTGGGGATGGTTCGTAAGATTTCGGGAGTCAATACGTATAATGATCTCTGGTTGGTTATCCCCGGGCTACTTTTATTTATTGCTCCTTATTTTAGGATAAATCAATATGATAACCGGCGGTTTCGTATGCATTTTCTTTGCTCTACTCTTTTGTTTATGGTTCTTTTTAGCTCCGGAACAGAGAATAGCGGATATTTGGGAGCCATGATAGCCGTCTGCCTTTGGTATATAGGTACGCCTACCCGTAAGACTACTCCTGTCTTGAATACGGTACTATTCGTTTTCTGTTTTATTCTTACATCTCTTTCCCCTACAGATATATTTCCCAGTTATATCCGGAAAACGTATGTTATTCCTTATGCGTTGAAAGCACTTCCTTGTGTGTTGATCTGGTTTAAGATCGTATGGGAGCAATTGACATTGGATTTTTCAGAGCCGCTTCATCGGCCGAAGACTCTCCCGGGTAAAGAGGAGGCGATCGACCTTATCTTGCCTTGTTATAACCCACAAGAAGGCTGGGAACGTTTGATGATCGAGAAACATGCGGAATTGGTAAAGATGCTTAAAGGTCGCTCACTTCGTTTTATCGTCGTGAATGACGCTTCGAAAAGAGGATTCACGAAGGATGCGGTGGAACGTCTTCTGGAGGCTCTCCCTGATACGATGATCGTAAGTTATGATACGAATAAGGGAAAAGGAGCCGCTGTTAGGGCTGGCTTGTCTCATTCCACCTCATCCATTACTTTATATACGGATTATGATTTTCCGTATGAGGCGGATTCTATCTGCCGGATGGTAGAATGGTTGGAATCGGGATATGATGTCGTTATCGCCGTGCGGAATCATACTTATTATACCCATTTAAGTACTCGAAGAAAGATTATGAGTTATGCTTCCCGTATATTGAATTTTACGCTTCTAGGATTAACGCATACGGATGCTCAAGGAGGTTTGAAAGGTTTTAACCAGCGGGGAAAATCGTTTTTGGCCTCAACTCAGGTGAATCGCTTTTTATTTGATACGGAGTTTATTTATAAGGCTTCGCAGGAGTCGGATGTACTTATTAAAGACATGCCCGCTGATTTGCGGGATAACGTTCATCTTCCCAATATGCGTCGTGGAGTCCTTGCGGAAGAATTAAAGAACTTATTTTTAATCGCTTGGAGAGGGTAGGAGGATTACAGGGTTGTTAATAACCCTGTTGAAAACCCTGTGAATAACGGAAAAAGAACAAAAGAAAAAAGAGATACCTATTAATAGGTATCTCTCTTTTTGCTCTTCCTCTTGGACTTGAACCAAGGACCCTCTGATTAACAGTCAGATGCTCTAACCGACTGAGCTAAGGAAGAATTTGCATTTAAGTTTTTCGCTCTTCCTCTTGGACTTGAACCAAGGACCCTCTGATTAACAGTCAGATGCTCTAACCGACTGAGCTAAGGAAGAATGTTGTTTTTTCTCAAATGCGCTGCAAAAGTAATAGGATATTTTGAAATATGCAATATCTTTGCAAAAAAAATATCGAAATGGACAAAATAATTGGAATGGGCAATGCCCTTGTTGACGTTCTTGCTACTCTCAACGACGACCATATTCTTACTGAAATGGAATTGCCCAAGGGAAGCATGACCCTGATTGATGAAACGAAACTGCTGATAATCAATGAATGTTTCAGTGAAATGGAAACAGAATTGGCTACTGGAGGCTCTGCCGGAAATGCAATTCGTGGTATGGCATGCCTTGGTGCGGGAACAGGATTCATTGGTAAGGTTGGTAATGATGCTTATGGAAAATTTTATCGGCAAAGTTTGTTGGAACGGGGAACGGAAGCAAATTTATTAGTTTCTTCTGAGTTACCTTCGGGGGTAGCTTCTACTTTTATATCACCTGACGGGGAACGTACTTTTGGTACTTATTTGGGTGCCGCCGCTACATTAAAGGCTGAAGATCTTTCGCGGGAGATGTTTAAGGGGTATACTTATTTGTTCATAGAAGGTTATCTGGTGCAGGATCATGATATGATACTTCGTGCCATTGAACTGGCAAAAGAAGCCGGATTGCAAATCTGCCTGGATATGGCAAGCTATAATATTGTGGAGCAAGATCACGATTTCTTCTCTTTATTGATAAACAAGTATGTGGATATTGTGTTTGCCAATGAGGAGGAAGCAAAAGCATTTACGGGTAAAGAACCGGAAGAAGCATTGGATGTGATTGCTAAAATGTGCAGCATCGCTATTGTGAAGTTGGGTGCCAGAGGATCGCTCATTCGTAAAGGGACAGAGGAAGTGCATGTTCATGCTGTCACTGTGGATAGAGTGATAGATACGACCGGTGCGGGTGATTATTTTGCAGCCGGCTTTTTGTATGGACTGACTTGTGGATATTCATTGGAGAAATGTGGCAAGATAGGTTCTATCCTTTCAGGAAGCATCATCCGGGTGATTGGTGCAGAAATGCCTGCCGAGTGGTGGGAAGAGATTAAAACGAGAATCAGTGAACTATAATAAATAGGATATGAAGAAAATACTGAAAGTACGCTGGATAACTACCTTACTGTTAGTAGTAGGTGTAGTTGTCTTTTTTAGTTTCAAGAGTGGTGATAGCCGCAGTTTCCAGATTGCAAAGAACCTGGATATATTCAATTCCATCGTGAAGGAACTGGATATGTTCTATGTAGATACATTGGACCCGAATAAGACAATACGAGAGGGTATCGATGCGATGTTGTATTCTCTGGACCCTTATACGGAATTTTATCCGGAAGAGGATCGGAGTGAGTTGGAACAAATGCTTAAGGCTTCTTATGGAGGTATAGGTTCCATCATCCGATATGAGCCTAAATTGAAGCGTACAGTAATTGTGGAGCCTTACGAAAATATGCCTGCTGCCGAAGTGGGATTGAAAGCAGGTGATATCTTGCTTGAAATAGATGGAAAAGATTTGACCGGAAATACGGATGTGAGCAAAATACTTCGTGGACAGGTAGGGACAAGTTTCCAACTGAAGGTTGAGCGTCCCGGTGAGGCAAAGCCATTGGATTTTACAATTGTCCGTAAAAATATCCAGTTGCCGTTTATTCCTTATTACAGTAAGTTGGATAACAATATCGGTTACATCAACCTGAGTACTTTCTCAGGAAATCCTTCTAAAGAGTTTAAGAAGGCTTTTCTTGATTTGAAGAAGCAGGGTATCACTTCATTGGTAATTGATTTGCGCAACAATGGCGGTGGGTTGCTGGAAGAGGCTGTAGAGATAGCCAACTACTTTCTGCCCCGTGGTAAGACGATTGTAACAACGAAAGGCAAGATAAAACAAGCAAGTAATACGTATAAGACCTTGCGCGAACCGTTGGATACAGATATTCCTATTGCTGTATTGGTAAATAGCGGTACTGCTTCCGCTTCGGAAATCCTGGCGGGTGCATTGCAGGATTATGACCGTGCAGTGATTGTAGGTAACCGCACGTTTGGAAAAGGTTTGGTGCAGGTGCCGCGTACATTGCCTTATGGCGGTACGATGAAGGTGACTACTTCCAAATATTATATTCCCAGTGGCCGTTGCGTACAGGCAATAGATTACAAACATCGTAACCCGGATGGTAGTGTAGGGCGTATTCCTGATAGTTTGACTACAGTATTCCATACAGCTGTCGGACGTGAAGTGCGTGATGGCGGTGGTGTGACGCCAGACGTTGCAGTGGAACAAGAAAAGTTACCTAATATTTTGTTTTATCTGGTAAATGATAATCTGATCTTTAATTATGCTACTCAATATTGCCTGAAGCACCCGACAATTGCTTCTCCCGAGAATTTCGAAGTGACGGATGCTGATTATGCAGAGTTTAAGGAAATGGTGAAGAAGGCAGATTTTAAATATGACCAGCAGAGTGAGAAGATTCTGAAGAATTTGAAAGAAATGGCAGAATTTGAAGGTTATATGAAAGATGCTTCCGAAGAATTCAAGGCTCTTGAGCAGAAACTTAGTCATAATCTGGACCGTGACTTGGATTACTTTGCAAAAGATATCAAGAATATGATTGCTCAGGATATCATTAAGCGTTATTATTTCCAACGTGGTGGTATCATACAGCAGTTGAAAGATGATGATGATTTAAATGAAGCCGTGAAAGTGCTGGGTAACTCGGAGGAGTATAAGAAAATGCTGAGCGTACCGGAAACTACGGTCATAAAAGAGAAGGGGAAAGAAACAAGCTTGGTGAATTTTAATTCATACCGAAAAAGCAGTCTGATGATTTTTGACTATGTAGTGTAGGTTATAGTTTGTAGCTTCTTAAAATAAGTAACCGGATAACTTTATGGATTATCTTTACCTTTCCGGAAAAGATAATCCATAAAGTTATCCGGTTTTTTGGTGGAAAACAATTACCTTTGCTGGCAGGTTACTTGTAAATCAATATATATGAGAGTATCTCTGTTGCTATTTTGTATATTTTCTCTTTTTAGTAGCTTATCACGTGGTTCCTCTATTCCTTTTTCTCCCATCGTGAGGAGCTATTCCGTATCAGATTATAATGCAGGTATTCAGAATTGGTCTATCGCTCAAGATGATAGGGGAGTTATGTATATTGGCAATAACAAAGGTCTGTTGGAGTTTGATGGAAATAGCTGGGAACTTCATGAATTACCTTCCAGGAACATAGTACGCTCTGTATATATCGGTAAAGACGGCAAGATATTTGTGGGCTCTTTCGAAGAGTTCGGATATTTCGAACGTAATTCATTGGATAGCCTTGTGTACCACTCTTTAAAAGATGAAGCGAAAGATTTCCGGTTCCATAATGATGAAATCTGGACGATTACGTCGGCACATGGGGAGATTGTATTTCAATCTTTCGGTTCTCTGTTCTTTTATGACGGGCATACTGTGAAGGGGATTCGTACAAAAACTCTTCCTTTGAATTTATTTCAGGTAGGTGATACGGTTTATTCTCAACAGATAAACGGAGGGCTTTTTGTTCTTGCAAAGAATGGGCTGGAAAATCTGATTGAACGAAAATCATTGGGCAACAGTGATGTGGTGGCAGGACTTCCGTATAATGATGGCGTTTTATTCCTGACACAAAAGAGTGGCGGTTTTGTTTATCAAAGCGGAAAGATACTGAAGTGGCATACAGAATGTGATGCCGAGCTTGAAAAGTATTCTGTGAACCGGGCTGTAATGACCAAAGACAGTTGCTATATTATCGGTACGCTTTCTAATGGGATTTATGCAATAGATAAAGAAGGACGTTTACTTTGGAAGGAGAATACGGACAGCCGCTTACAGAATAATACTGTATTAGGGCTGTATTGTGATGCCGATAACAATGTTTGGGCAGCTTTGGATGAAGGTATAGCCTATATACAAAATAACTCCTTGGTATATTATTATGAGCCTCCTTACCGGAAAATAGGAATGGTCTATGATGTGCTGGTGAAAGAGGATGAGGCTTATATCGCTTCCAATCAAGGACTTTACAGGATTAGGAACAGAGTCCCCGAACTTGTTCCGGGACTGGAAGAGCAGGCATGGTTCGTTGGTGAATGGGGAAAACAGATTTTATGCGGACATAATAAAGGAACTTTTCAGATATCAGGTTCGCAGGCATCGCTGATTTCGGATGTGAGAGGAGCGATGTGCATGAAAGAAGTCAATCTGGAAGGACGTTCGTTCTTATTGCAAGGTACCTATACGTTTCTGAATTTATACAATGAGGAGTCTTCGGGCATCTGGAGGTTTCTGCGGTCGTTAGGTGGGTTTACCCACATGGTGCGGGAGATCGAGATGGATCCCCAGGGGAATATCTGGGTGAAGCATTTACGAAAAGGATTATTCCGTTTTCGGATTAATCCGGATCTGAAACGGGTAGAAGATGTCAGAACCTATATGGAACTGGGTGATGTGAAAGATGGGGACTTCTCTTTGTTTAAGATCAACGGACGGGTTGTTTTTTCAAATGGGGAAATGTTTTACACTTACGAAGATATGAATGATTCTATTATTCCTTATGAATCGATGAATGAGCAATTGGCGGATTTGAAAGGAATACATAGTGTGAGTCATGCAAAAGGCAATCTGTACTGGTTTGTAAACAGCAAGATGGCATATTTGGTGAAATGTGAAATGAATGTTTTCCGGATTGAACATAGAATTCCGTTTTCTTTGTTTGATGGTTTGTCTATAGAGGAGAGAGCAGCGATGGTTTATGACAAGGCGAGTGGCAGTTCTTATCTCTGTTTGAATAATGCTGTTGCCCGGATTGATTCAGATAGTTCTCTTTTGTACAAGTCCTCTATTAGGCGCTCTTTGTGGATATCGGCTATAACGACTGAGTCGGAGTGGACGGGAAAAATAAAAAGATTGTCGGTGCAAAAAGAGAACAAGATTGATGCAGATTTGAATACCGTATGCTTCTCTTTATGCTATCCGGTTTATAATGACTATACTTACAAGGTAAGGTATAAATTGGAAGGACTGTCCGATCAGTGGGTGGAAGGTGACCGCAGTCTGCAGAAGAAATATACCCGTTTGCCATTTGGGTCGTATGTTTTTAAAGCTGAGATTTATAATGAGAATGAAGTATTGGCATTGGTAACGCTACCTTTTGAAGTCTTGAGACCTTGGTTTCTATCATATTGGGCTATCACCGGTTATGTTCTGATTGGGCTGTTGTTGTTATTGTTGTTGCAATACATCGTTTATCAGTCTGTGAAGAAGAAGAAAGACAGGGTGATTGAACAGCAACGCATTACCCATCAAGCTGAGATAGAAATACAGGAAAAGAAGATTATCGAATTGGAGAAAGAGCAACTGGAAGCTGATTTACGTTTTAAGAGTAAAGAACTGTCCGGAGTTGTGATGACCAATATTGCCCATCAGGAGTTTTTGAATTCGTTGAAAGAAGAAATACAACAACAGAAGTTATCAGGGCAGTATACGCGGAAGAATCTGGATAAGCTCTTGGTATTGATTAATCAAAGTATCGTTTCGGATGAGGAAAACTGGAATATGTTCCAGGCGAATTTTGACCGGATACATGAGAACTTCTTCCGAAACCTGAAACAACAGTATCCGGATCTGACGGCGGGTGATTTACGTTTCTGTGCTTTACTCCGCTTGAATATGCCGACAAAAGAAATTGCCAAGCTGCTGAATATATCGGTGAGGGGCGTAGATGCGGCAAGATATCGCTTGCGTAAGAAATTTAATCTATCTCAGGAAGATAGTCTGACGGATTTTATGATTAATTTTAAATAGTTGATTATTAGCGTTATAATGTGAAAGGAAGTACTAAAATAGTACCTCCTTTTTTTGTGTTTTGCACTAAAGGTACTTTTGTTGTAGCTCTGTATTGTGGCAGTTTAAGGTGCTTTCTCTTTATTTGCAGCGAAATCATTTTTCTCCAAAAATAATAAAGAATGAAAAGCATGAGACAATTAATCCTTAAGGTACAATCGTTTTTAATTTTATTGGTGCTGGTATCTGCCAATGTGCAAGCACAAAAATCTCCTGTCGATATGGATCGCTTTATTGATGATCTGATGAAGAGAATGACGCTGGAAGAGAAAATCGGCCAGTTGAACTTACCTGTTACGGGTGAAATAACCACCGGACAAGCCAAGAGTAGTAATGTGGCTAAGCGTATCCGTGCCGGTGAAGTGGGCGGACTCTTTAACTTGAAAGGCGTGGAGCGTATTCGTGACGTTCAGAAACAGGCAGTAGAAGAAAGTCGTCTGGGTATTCCTCTTTTATTTGGTATGGATGTAATTCATGGATACGAAACTGTATTCCCTATTCCTCTGGGATTATCCTGTACCTGGAACATGAAAGCTATTGAAGAATCTGCACGTATTGCTGCTATCGAAGCCAGTGCTGATGGTATTTGCTGGACATTCAGTCCGATGGTGGATGTTTCCCGTGATCCCCGTTGGGGACGAGTTTCCGAAGGGAATGGTGAAGATCCTTTCTTGGGAGCGGAGATTGCGCGTGCTATGGTACGTGGTTATCAAGGGAAGGATATGAGTAGTAATGATGAGATTATGGCTTGCGTAAAGCATTTTGCTTTATATGGGGCATCAGAAGCAGGACGCGACTATAATACAGTGGATATGAGTCATCAACGTATGTTCAACGAATATATGTTACCTTATCAAGCTGCCGTGGAAGAAGGTGTGGGTAGTGTGATGGCTTCATTCAATGAAGTGGATGGTGTACCGGCTACCGGAAATAAGTGGCTGATGACCGATGTACTTCGTAAGCAGTGGAACTTTGATGGGTTCGTTGTGACGGACTATACCGGTATCACTGAAATGACCGATCATGGTATGGGTGATACACAAACAGTTGCAGCCTTGGCTCTGAATGCAGGTGTCGATATGGATATGGTGAGCGATGCTTTTACAAGCACACTTAAGAAATCTCTGGAAGAAGGAAAAGTTTCAGTAAAGGCTGTTGATGCTGCTTGTCGCCGTATTCTGGAAGCTAAGTATAAGCTGGGGCTTTTTGATAACCCCTATAAATATTGTGATATAACCCGTCCTAAAAAACAAATCTTTACGAAAGAACACCGTGCTATAGCCCGTAAGACAGCTTCGGAAAGCTTTGTTCTCTTGAAGAATGAGAATGGTGTACTCCCTCTGGCAAAGAAAGGTACCATTGCTGTAGTAGGTCCTTTGGCTGATAGCCGTAGCAATATGCCGGGCACGTGGAGTGTGGCTGCTGTGATGAACAAATATCCTTCTTTGATTGAAGGTCTGAAAGAAGTAGTGGGAGGCAAGGCTAAAATTCTTACGGCTAAAGGAAGTAATCTGATGAGTGATGCCGAATACGAAGAACGTGCTACTATGTTTGGCCGTACCCTGCATCGTGACAATCGTACAGATAAGGAACTGCTGGATGAGGCACTTGCTGTAGCTGCCAAGTCTGACGTGATTGTTGCTGCTTTGGGTGAGTCTTCCGAGATGAGCGGTGAAAGTAGTTGTCGTACAGACCTCGAAATGCCGGATACGCAACGTGCACTTTTGCAGGAATTGTTGAAAACCGGCAAACCGGTGGTATTGGTGTTGTTTACCGGTCGTCCGTTAGTATTGAATTGGGAGCAGGAAAATGTACCTGCTATTCTGAATGTGTGGTTTGGTGGTAGTGAAGCTGCTCTTGCCATTGGTGATGTACTGTTTGGAAATGTAAATCCGAGTGGTAAACTTACTGCTACTTTCCCGAAGAGTGTAGGACAGATTCCTTTGTTCTATAATCATAAGAATACCGGTCGTCCTTTGCCTCAAGGGGCTTGGTTCCAGAAGTTCCGTAGCAATTATCTGGATGTAGATAACGAACCGCTTTATCCGTTTGGATATGGCTTGAGCTATACTACTTTCTCTTATAGCGATATTACATTGGATAAATCGTCCATGAATATCAATGGAGAGATTACGGCAACTGTAACGGTAACCAATACAGGTAAGTATGACGGTTCGGAAGTAGTGCAGCTATATATCCGCGATCTTATAGGCAGTGTAACACGTCCGGTGAAAGAACTGAAAGGCTTTGAAAAAATCTTCCTGAAAGCCGGTGAATCCAAACAAGTGTCTTTCAAGTTAACAGCTGATATGTTGAAGTTCTACAATTACAATCTGGATTTTGTGTGCGAACCGGGCGACTTTGAAGTAATGATAGGTGGTGATAGCCGTGATGTGAATAAGGCCCTATTTTCGCTTCAATAAGTATCTGCTTGGTAGTAGATAGATAAAGAACGAATACAGAAACTTTATTAAAAATAAATGTCTGATAACTAATTAGTTCTGCGAGTATGTAGTAGTTATAAAGTAGTACCATGTTTAGGCGTGGTACTCTTGTGGTAGTCTGTTTTTTGACTTAAATCAATTATTGCTATACGTTTGCAGAGTAATTTTAAATCAATACAAAATGAAAAGAAATCTATTAATTACATGTGTGATGTTACTGTTTGCTGTCGTTTCGATGGCGCAGAACAAGATTACAGTTTCGGGTGTCGTTACAGATAAGACAGGCGAAACTGTTATAGGTGCTTCTGTTCGGGTAAAAGGACAGGAGAATATGGGAACTATTACGGATATCGACGGAAAATACCAGATTCCTGGCGTACCGGCGAATGCCACTTTAATATTCAGCTATATTGGTATGAAGGAACAGGAAGTGGCGCTTAATGGGCGTTCTACAGTGAATCTTATGATGGAAGAGGATAGTCAGCTCATTGAAGAAGTTGTAGTAGTAGGTTATGGTAGCGCCAAGAAGCGTGATTTGACCGGTTCTATTGTAACGGTGAAAGCTGCCGAGATTGCTTCAAAACCATCTACCAATCCTTTGGCTTCTATTCAAGGTAAGGTCGCTGGTGTGCAGGTTATCAATACAGGACGTGCCGGGCAGGATCCGGAAATTCGTGTTCGCGGTACAAACTCTATCAATGGTTATACTCCTTTATATGTAGTGGACGGACTGTTTACGGATAACATCAACTATCTGAATACAGCGGATATTGAATCTATGGAAATCCTGAAAGACCCTTCTTCCTTGGCTATCTTTGGTGTGCGTGGTGCTAATGGTGTTATTATCATTACTACTAAGAAGGCGAAAGAAGGTAAGACTCAGGTCAGCATTAATGGTTCGGTGGGTTGGAAAAAGGTTACAGACCGCGTTAGCCTGACTAATGCAGAGCAGTTCAAAATGCTTTATAATGAACAACGCATGAATCAGGGTGGCGATCCGTACGATTATACAGTATGGAATGCAGATACTGACTGGCAGGATGAGATGTTCCAAACAGGTTTCCTTACTAACAATACAGTTAGCATTACAGCTTCGGGAGATAGAAGTAAGTTTTATCTGGGCTTGGGATATGTAATGGAAGAAGGTTCCATCAAGAGTGAAAAGCTGAATAAGTTTACTGTGAATTTGCATAGTGAACATAAAGTGACCGACTTCTTACGTTTTGGTTTCCAGGTGAACGGTGTACGTGCATTATATCCTGATGCAAAAGGTGTAGGCTCTGCTTTGAAAGCAGCTCCGATTGCTCCTGTTTATGATACGGAAAGCGGTCTTCTACATACTCTTCCTGATTTTCAGCGTGCTCAGGTTTGGAATCCTATGATTGAACCCGTGTTGAGAGGTGCTCATAATAAATCTGCAAATTATCGTATGGCAGGAAATATCTACGGAGAACTTGATTTAATGAAGAATCTAACCTTTAAGGCTACTTTCTCCCTGGATTATGCTTCCAGCCAGTCACGTTCTTATTCTCCGCTTATTTATGTGTATAACCCGGATGTAGAAGGTGGTAAAGAAAGATTGACGGATAAAGAAAGTATTAGTCAGTCGAAGTCTACATCAATGGCAGCACAGTCCGATTATGTATTGACTTATATTAATCAGTTTGGTGATCATGGTTTAACTCTGACTGCCGGTCTTACTACGAATTATAATGAATATTCTGATTTATCGGGTGGCCGCAGTCAATTGCCAGGTTATGGTGTTTCCATTGGCGAAGATATAGATAAGTGGTGGATTACTATGATTGATGATGCTACATCAGCTACTAATGGTGGATCCCAATATAAACGGTTTACAATGTCCTATCTGTTCCGTGCATTGTATAACTATAAAAATCGTTATTTGCTGAATGCTTCTTATCGTCGTGACGGTTCTTCCGTATTTAAGAGAACAGGAAATACATGGGATAATTTCTATTCATTCGGTGCCGGTTGGGTTATGAGTGAAGAGGCATTCATGAAGAAACAGAATGTAATCGATTATCTGAAGCTGAAAGGCTCATGGGGTGTTTTGGGAAGCCAGAATACAGGAGGTTCCCGCTATCCGGCCTATCCTAATATTACAAGCTCGGGTTCTGCTGTCTTTGGTGATAATGTTATTGCAGGTAAAGGACCGGATAAACTGATTTCACAGACATTGGGTTGGGAGCGTAACTATTCATGGGAAGTTGGTTTTGATATGCATCTGTTGGATGGTCGCATGCAGATTTCTCCTGTTTATTACAATAAGACAACCAAAGACTTGCTGACAAGTGTTCCCGGTCTTTCAGGTACGGTTCCTGCATTGCAGAATACAGGAGAGATTCGTAACCGTGGTTTTGAGTTGGCAGCATCCTGGAGCGATAAAATCGGTGAAAACTGGCGTTATGGTGTTTCAGCCAATCTAACGACTATTGATAATGAAGTTGTATCATTGATAAGCAAGGATTATTCAATAATTAATGGCGTTTCCCGTGTATCTGAAGGATATCCTATCGGCTACTTCTATGGATACAAAGTGGCAGGTGTTTATCAGAATGAAACCGATATCGAAACTTCAGCACCTAACCAGGTAGCTTCTGTGAAGCCGGGCGATTTGAAGTTTGCCGATGTAAATGGTGACGGTATTATCTCAGAGAAAGACCGTACTATGATTGGTAATCCTACTCCGGATTTTACTTATGGTTTTAGCGTAAATCTGGGTTACAAGAATTTTGATTTGAGTGTAGATATGATGGGTGTTTATGGAAATGAGGTTTATCGTAACTGGGATAGTAGTGCTTATGCACAATTCAACTATCGTACAGGGCATTTGAACCGTTGGCATGGTGAAGGAACATCCAACTGGGATCCGATTCTTGATCCATCCCGTTCTGTAAATCTGGAAGCTTCTTCTTACTATGTAGAAGACGGAAGTTTCTTCCGTATCCGTAACATAGAGTTGGGATATACCTTTGATCCCCGTTTGTTGAACCGCATTAAACTGCAATCTTTACGTATCTATGGTAATGTGCAGAATCCTAAAACATGGAGCCGCAATACCGGATATACTCCTGAAGTTGGTGGTAGTGCAACAGCGTTTGGTGTAGATGGTGGAGGTTATCCGATGCCTGTAGTTTATACATTAGGCTTTAACTTATCATTCTAAACATGAAATCTAATAAAAGAAAAACGATCAGTATGAAAAAGATATTTTGTTATGTGATGGCTTTGGCACTGGGATGTTCCCAGATGTCATGCAGTGACCTGTTAGATCAGAAACCGCAAGGAGTATTGACTGAAGATGACCTGACAGGTGGTACTTACGAAACACAGATTTTTAACATGTATGCTTTGCTTCGTGGTTATCATATTGTTTCCGGAAATACGGCATTGGCTATTCATGGTATGCGTTCGGAAGATGCAGAAAAGGGTAGTACACTGTCTGACGGATCTGCTACAGGAAAAATGTTTGATGATTTTGAATATGCTGCAAGTAATGGCATGGTAAAAAGTTACTGGAATGCCAATTATACCTTGATTCATAAAGCAAATGATGTATTGGAGGAGATGAAGTCGAATCCTTCATTGACAGGCGGTGATTTAGTTAATAAGGGAGAGGCTTTATTGATGCGTGCTTTCTGTTATTTCAATTTGGTACGTGCTTTTGGCGAAGTGCCCTTGATTGATTTTAAAGTAGGGAGTGTAGCAGATGCCAATATTCCTAAATCTTCTGTTGCTCAGATATATACTTTGATTGATGAAGATCTGACGAATGCAGAATCTTACCTGCCGAGGACTTGGGAAGCACAATATGTCGGTCGTCTTAGCTGGGGAGCGGCTCGTGCCTTACA
>OCPS01002027.1_pt1 | contig 14614 bp, 6 predicted proteins | sample 1538651 | NCBI WGS metagenome assembly OCPS01 (sample SAMN04571715, study PRJEB22368) | human gut metagenome | biome: human gut; material: stool | host: Homo sapiens | place: Luxembourg | collected 2012-09-21 | reverse complement strand
TGAAAATCGAACGCTTCGTTTCGGATTCTGCGGAAATTTGGATTTGCGGATTATATATATTAACGCTTAAATCCAAATATAGTATCTAATAATTAATATATTTACCATTATACTCAAAAAACTACTTCTGCAAAAAGAACCTCTCAGGCGAAGTATACCGAACCCATATCCGGCATATAACATTTTTACAGATACTCCGAATGAATATTATTGATACATTGCCCCCCCAATAAACGTGAAACGTAGTCTCGGCGGAGCTTTCCGAGTTGAGACTCGACGAACTGGCGGACCGGCACGGATTGGTCGTGGAAGACCTCGCTTCCAGAAGGAAGAAAAACCGCGGTGCGCTGGTGCTATTAAAGGAGGCATATTTGGATGATTTTCTATGGTTTATCCCTGAGAATACGATGACCTATGAATAGAATTCCGGTAAAATGCCCGTTGGCTGCTGTCGTGATTCTCGGTGGTGTCGTATGGTTGCAACACAGTCATGCCGTGCGGCTGAGGACGGAACGGGACCGTTACCAATCGAATAGTACGCGCTGCTTTCGGAGGTGAAGCACATGCGGGTGGATTCGGTCACGATGGCGCTCGACTCCAAGACATTGCGGCTGACACTCGACGAGTACAAGCGGTTCAGGGTGGAAAGAAGGAGAAACTCACAATGGCACTGCTGCAGGAATGTCTGAAGAAAGTTAATGTCAAAATTAAACAGATTACCTATCGTCCTGCTTACGATGAAGGTATCCATACTAACAATATGCTAAACCTATTGTTGTCAATGATTCCAAATCGTAATAAAACCTTGAGCTATGCCCATGGTAAACTAATTTGTGGCACTTGCAGTAGCATATATAATAAAGGGAGAAGTGCGGGTGAGGAGTTGGGCCTGCATATTAGTTTCGATTACGATAATCTCTTGACTGCGCGCACATTGACTTTTGCCGAGGAAGATAAGGTAAAAAAGAATAACAAGAAAGATTCTCCGGTATATCATTTGGAGTTTGATGAAAAACGAATCTATTTTTCTTCCAAGAAAAAGAAGGGAACGAAGGAATACTATAACCATCCGTCTGTTTTTAGAAAAGGTAACAAGAACCACATACCTTTCCTAGGATTCAGTGATATAGAACACTTTGAGGAATCGCAGGCTTATCTTATTCGAAGTGTGCTGCAGGACTTTCTTACAACCTATTTGAAGTACGTGTCTGTTAATCCAATAGAGTACAAAAAGCCTACATTATTGAAAGCACAGGATGCAGAGTTCAGGAAAGAAGATGAACTGTTGCGTGATATGCTCTCTACCTCATGGATTGAGATAGCCTGTCATACCACCGAAACAGGTGTAGAAAAGTTACGAAATTTGATAGAGCAGAAATCAAGGGAGTACATCAAAAAGCTGTTTGGCAATAGCTTTGAAGGTTGGCATGAGAAGGACAAGCGTAGAAAACAAATCTGCATTCGTATCGTTGGTGACAAAGACCAGGAGGAAAAACTTTCTGATAGCGAACACCAAACTTTGGATTATAGACATTTGAAAGAGAAAATGGAACTGATAGAAAAGAAAATTCCTACCCAAGATGTGATGATTAAATCTGAGATTGAGGCGGCCACTATCAAGAATATCTTCCGTCAGATACTGATTAAGGACTATTGTATAAGAGAGGCACTGCCTCAGTATATGATAGAACGTTTCAAAGGATGCGTCATCACGTATGCAGAGAAAAAGAATAATAATCTGTATTACTTTGCACAACTTACCATAGCCAAAGACGGATCGATAGCTTACAAGGTTGGAGAACCTCGATTGGCTCACGATGGCGTGATTACAGTTTTGGGAGAGAATTTTGAATCGCACGAATATCATATTCCTGCATTTAAGAAGGGATATAACGAGAACTTTATCTATTGTATTGAGAAGGATGGTATCACATACAACATTTATGACACTTGTGAGTTTGTATTCCCTGAAATGGAGGAAATACACCAGGCACTCGTGAGATTAAAGAATGTACAAGTACCAGTTGAGGTATACCATGACCTTATGGATATGGTGCAAAGCAATGAGTCGAAGGTACTATGCAAGCAGCGTATTCGCGAATATGCAGATAATGTGTCCCATGACTTGTTCTATTCAGACATTAAGAAACTAGGTAAGGAAGCTCCACCGGAAGAGAAACTTACCCGGAAACTGATGCGACTTGTAACTAGTAAGTATAATATCAAGAAAGGGCAAGACTTCAGAACTGCAGGTCGCAGCGAGGAAACATTGGCTGCATGCGTTAATGTACATTACTGGAAACAGGATGCGAAGTTGTGGAAGTATTGCGCTGGTCCAAATACAAAGGGTAATTTTCATTCTATTAACCACAAAGTGTATGTGCGAGAAATACTCAGCGACATAACCCCTGACGAGGCTTTTGTCAACGAACTGATATACTCGCTGGGGGATGGTTGGAATAAGATAAACGAGTTCTCCGTTCACCCTTCAATTTTTTAATTTCTCAAGGAACGTTTGGAAATATATAAAGCTCAAGAACAATTAAATGAATTAACAAAAAAGGTAAAGTAGAAATACTTTTAGGGAAGATAATGACGACAAAAAGTTCACCATACAGTTTTGTTTAATAGGAAGTGCTCAAAATATTATATAAATAAGAAACAGGATTCAGCTATAATTATCTTATATCTTACGCCGTCCACTATTTTGTGTAAAGTGGGAAACTACAAGATGCGAGTTTTATAATTGAATCCTGTTCCTAAGCTTAGATAAAAAACAAGACTACTCTCATCCTTGTTGGTGAAGTGGTCTCAGTGTGTGAGCCACAAATACTTTTTTATTTACCGTGATCTATGCCATAAATCTTATGTCCCATGAGAAAAATTGTGGTTGAAGTTCACAATGATAGTGTTTTTGTGTGCATATTAGGTGAGAATGGAGATAAAATTCAAGAGAAGTTTGGTATCTTAACTAGTAAATTAGACAAATTTCGCAATTTATTAATTGAAAATGCAATAGGCGAAGTTGCAATAACAAAGTACCAGAGTCTATCGGATACCTATTTGGCGAGTTCATGAAAATTATTTTTCACTAAAGTTAGAGAATTCCTATTATATTAAACAATTTCCTGGCAGGAAGAGTAACGGGAATTCAGCACCTTTGTCAGTATGACCGTCGGATATTCGACTTAAACAAAAAATTTGTCTATAAATTTCCCAAGTTGAATGTCTGTCTACAATGGTGTAATAACAGATTCAAAAAGTTATAAAAATGCATTGGAGTGTATACTTAATGGCGTGACAGCCCCGAAGTATTATTAGAGCAGATACATAGACGTACTCTTAACCGTGTTGGACCGGATATTATAAAAGATGCACTAATCGGAATTGTCAATGAAACGGGTGTGGATGTAATACGGCAGTTGAAGATGGAAATCGATTCAGCAAAAATACACAAGGTAGAATGCCTATTGAAAATGAATGAGCTTAGCAATAAGTACCTTTCAAAATAACTCACAAACAATCCCCTAGGGCAAACAGTGGTCAGCTACTACTATTATTGTAGAACGCAAAGTGGATATGAAATCGTCTCTCACGGCTTCCGCATTAGTCTCTTAGCAGGGATTTAAGCTCGTAATGAAGAAAGTGCCAATAAAATTAAATCCCGAAAGGTAATACATGGAAATAAATATCTTAGAAAGACACTGATAGGATGCATTTGAGACGCAAGTAACACCCGAGGGTCTTCCTTCAATAAATTCTGTTACACCCAAGTTATATAAAAAAAGTAAATGTGGCTATTCTTTGTTCCATTCCCTGATTATAATTCATCTCTACCTATTTTGACACTACAATCTGATTAACTGGCAAAGCCACCCGTTGTTAATTCTCCCTGTCCGTCAGTTCATTGTTTCATTGTGTCTTTATGTATTCATTTCCTTATTCGTCAGTTCGCGGCTAATTCTCTACTCATCTGTCACAGCTTTCAACATCGAAGTGCCTCCATCTATTAGATGGATATTGCACTTTGTAGCTGAGCATATCGTCATTTTCGTATAAAGAGTTTTCTAATCCAAATAGATAGTATATCAGACCTGTGATACCATGAAACAAGGATATTAAGTAGACACTTTACACCTCTTTTTTACCCTCCCAAGAGAAATAATCATCCTCTTTTCTCTTTTTATAGCAGATTGTTTTATATCTTTGTTTAACAATTAAGAATTTTGTAATGGACAAAACCATGAATCGGATAAAAAAAGTATTTGAAGAAAAGGTATCAAACAAACCTAGCTGGCAAAAAAACTGGAAAAAGTTTCTGTATTGTCAATTCTTATGTTTGCAATAGAAGACAGCCCAGTTTGGAAGTCTTATTTCAGATAGCAGAAGTCCTTCAAATGGACGTAAAAGATCTTATAAAATCCTCTAACAATGATTGAAGTCGGCAATATAATAAAGAATCTAATACCAACAGAAGCTGTTGTTGTTAACAAAATACAGAAATTAGGAACTATGTATTCGCTCAAATTTACAGGAGTAAATACGAATAAAAGCAGTTCCAAGGTGATTACAGAAGAACAGTTCAGTTCTTTAGAAGTATTGACATCTGATGGAGAGTTCAATTTCAAGGGCGATCCCGATAAATTTGTATTATTTGCAGAAGCAGAAAGAATAAATTCCGCTTATCAATTTGATCCTCTATTTGCCATCAATTGTAGTGTTGTAGATCCACTACCCCACCAAGTAGAAGCCGTATACAAATTTTTGCTTCCCCAACCTAAGATACGTTTTCTGCTGGCAGATGATACAGGTGCAGGAAAAACAATTATGGCAGGCTTATTATTGAAGGAACTATTAATGCGAAAGATCATTGAGCGTATACTTATTATCACCCCAGGCGGCCTGACCAAACAATGGCAAGAAGATGAAATGGGAGTAAAATTTAATATTCCGTTTACGCTTGTCAATAGAAGTATTTTTAATGCTGACCCTACCATTTTTCGCTCGGCAAATAAAGTGGTAGCTTCTATTGATTTCATTTGTCGGGAGGATGTGTTGAACATTGTCAGCAATACAAACTGGGATATAGTCATCTTTGATGAAGCTCATAAGCTATCGGCTTATGAATATGGGCAAAAAACATATAAGTCAAAGCGATATGAAGCTGCACACTTACTTTCTCAACAATGTGAACACATCTTGCTGTTGACAGCTACCCCACATAGAGGAAGAACTGATACGTTCAAAAAACTTCTTCAATTATTAGACGAAGATATCTTTGCAACAGAGGATATTGCTGCCGACAGAGTAAAAGAATTAAGTAAAGATGGGCTGAATAAGTTTTTCATACGCCGATTAAAGGAGGACATGAAAGACTGGAATGGCAACAATCTATACAAGGATCGATATACCAGAACAGTATCTTTTCAATTGACACCAGAAGAGAAGCGACTCTATGACAATGTTACCAACTATCTGACCAAGCAGAAAGAAGAAGCAGCCGAAACAAGGAACATTCATGTATCTTTGGCTTTGGCTGTAATGCAACGACGATTAGTCAGTTCTATTTTTGCCATCAAAAACACATTATACAAACGTTGGATTGCGTTACAAGGCATAGTGGATGAAGTAGGCAAGAATCCTAACATATGGAAACAACGTCAGAAGTTAGAAGAACTGGATGTGGATAGCATCGACCAATACGATGACCTGGAAGACGATGAACGGGATGCGTTGGATGGTATCCTATCTGACCCTCGAAAATTCAAACTGTTCACCACTTCAAAAAGTTTAGCAGAGATACAGACCGAAGCTCAAGAAGTGAAACGTCTTTATGAGATGGCGAACCACCTGTACAATCAAAATCAAGAAGAAAAGAAATACATTGAGCTAAAAGAGCTCTTGAAAAGTCAGGGAGTTATCAATGGTGAAAAACTGGTTATTTTCACAGAGCACAAGGACACATTGCTCTATTTGAGAGAACGTTTAAGCAACAACGGCTATAAAGTAGCAGTCATTCATGGAGGCTTATCGGTTGATGAACGCCGCCAGGCACAATGGGATTTCATGTCTCCTGAAACCCAAATACTCATTGCAACTGATGCTGCCGGCGAAGGTATCAATCTTCAATTTTGTAGATTGCTAATAAATTGGGATATCCCATGGAACCCTAATCGCTTAGAACAACGCATGGGACGTATCCACCGCTATGGACAAAAAAATGATGTACTGGTATTCAATATGGTGGCGGACAACACTCGGGAAGGACAAGTATTGTCCCGTTTACTGATAAAGTTGGATATTATTCGTCAAAGCATGGGTGATGACCGCGTTTATGATGTTATTCAAGATGTACTGAAGGATGTTAGTCTGGATGCTATTATAGCTTCCGTCTTTGATGGAAAAGAATCTTCCTTTGATAAGTTTATAGAGCAGGATGAAACCATCATTGAGAAAGTATTTCGGAATAAGATAGAAGAACAACAAAAAGTAATCGCCCATAGTGAAGTCGATTATAAAGATGCCCGTATCCTCAAAGAACATTCTGACGAGAAACGATTGCAACCGATTTATATTCATCTGTTTTTTGAAAGGACTTTCAGCTACTTAGATGGCAAATATAGGATGATACAGGACGGAATTTATCAAATGGAAAACATTCCGGATGTACTTTCCAAACGTCTAAAAGATGATTATAATATCTATGCTGAAAATATCAATAAATTATTGTTCTGCTTCGATAAGCACATATTCCTGGACTATCAGAACACCAATGCCATATTGGGTAAGGTACACTATATCAATCCGGGTAACGCTTTGTTTGATGCACTCATTGATTGTGTACGCGATTCTTTCAGAGACGAAATGCTGAAAGGTACGATTCTTGTTTCACCAGAAGATACTGAAGACTATTTTGCTTTTTACGTTAAAAATCAAATTACAGACAACCGTCCCAACAAAGGAGATGACAGTATAGCAAATGAACAACTTAGTTTTGTTTATCAAAATAATAATGGAGTGTTTCATGTAACTTCACCAGCCAAGTTTCTGGATCTGCATGCCCCTCTTCAATTTGCCAAACAAATCACTCCTCCTGCTCTTATAGGTAATGAAGAAGTCACCGAATGGGCATTCGAGAATATCACTTTACCTCTGTTCACCTCTACGCAAGAGATTGTAGAATCAGATGCTGCAAAGCGGAAAGAATATCTGCAGACTGCATTCAGTCAGATTATCATGGATCTGGACATTGAAATTAATGAATTGCAAGGTAAGGTGTTATTGGGAGACATAAAAATACAGGAAAAGCTGCTGCATAAGATGGAACGAAAAGCAGAACTACTCCGCAAAAAAGATGAACGCATACGCGAAATGGAGCAAATGGTTCAGATAAATCCCAAAGCTCCGGAAATATTGGGATGTGCTTATGTCGTCCCCCTCAGCCAAATGGAGTATGAGCAACATTATGGTATGAAAAGAGACGATGAAGTAGAAGCCATAGCTATAAACATGGCTATCGAGTATGAGGCTGCCAATGAATGGCAAGCGGAAGATGTTTCCAGCCAAAACTTAGGATATGATATCCGGAGCATCAACAAGTTGGATATTAAACGGTATATTGAGGTCAAAGGGCGTTCAGGAATCGATGGAGTTATGCTGTCGGAGAATGAAATGAACCGGTTGGCACAACTAGGAAACAGTGCATGGCTTTATATTGTAGTGAATTGCAAATCTAAGCCACAATTGCACCGTATTCAAAACCCAGCCAAGAAGCTCATCTTTGAACGGAAAGATAAAGGAGTACAATACTACCTGCCACTGGATGAATGGAGAAATAAAACTGAAAAATAAGAAAACATAGATATGACAAAAGCAAAAAAGCTAATAGAGGTAGCTATGCCGATTAAAGAAATATCGGCTGAAAGTGTACGTGATAAATCTATTCGTCACGGGCACATTTCTACTTTACATTTATGGTGGGCACGCCGTCCACTTCCTGTGTGCAGGGCTGTAATCTTTGCCAGTCTGGTACCAGACCCATTAGATGAACAATGTCCGCAGGCTTTTAAAGATGCTATACAGGAGTTGTTAGGAAACGATCCACTTTATGCACCTTATCCGGATATTCCATATACTGCCATATACGATCCAATGCCGGACAATCTGCGCAATCGTTTGCTGATGTTTATAGGCAAGTTTTCTCCAGTCTGTCAAGCTAATATGTTGAAAGGCAAAAATACAGCTTCGAAAGAGCAGTTAAGTGAAGGTTGCCTGATAAAATGGGAAAGTAAGAATGATAAGGTTGTTTTGACAAAAGCAAGAAAGTTAATCTGGGTTGCATACAATGCAGGACAGAATCCTAATGCTTCTTTTATTTCGTTAAGTCAATCATTTGATGCTGCCTATCAAGCTATTGAAGAAGCTGAAAACAATCTCTATAGTTGTATAGACCGTCATTTAGAAACTGATATCATAAAAGAAAAGGAGACTGCGCTACAAACTGCAATTGATTGTTTTCAAAAACAGATGCCAAGTGTGTTTGATCCATTTGCGGGTGGAGGTGCTATACCTTTAGAGGCAGCACGTTTGGGATGTCGCAGCTATGGCAATGATATTAATCCGGTTGCCCATATCATTGAAAAAGGAAGTGTAGAGTTTCCGCAAAAATATGGTAAGCCCATACGATATACAGAAGAGGAATTTCGTCGTATTTACGGGAAAGAGGGTATAGATATACTCATTGCCAAGGGAATTTCTATTAGCAACGGCATTATAGATATTCCCAACAGACTTTCTTTTGATGTGGAATACTATGCCAAACAATTGTTGGCTATGACAGAGAAAGAGGTAGGACATTTATATCCTGCTGATGAAAATGGGAACAAACCAATCGCCTACTATTGGGCAAGAACTGCTACTTGCTCTAATCCAAGCTGCAAAGCAGAAGTGCCCTTGTTGAAACAATTCTATTTGGTGAATACTTCATCGAAGAAGGTGTATTTGAATCCTATCATTAATGGGACAGATATTCAATTTGAGATTAAGGAAGGAGTTTGTTCAATAAAAGAAGGATAGAATAATCGGGGAAACATGACTTGCCCTTGCTGTGGAAGCATTACAGCTGTAAATCAGGTTAAACAACAGTTTAAGGTAAAAACATCTAAAGAAGTTTTATTAGCAATCATTTCTGAAACAAATAGTGGAAAGCTGTATACATCATCAAGTAAAAATGAATACATTAAGCCACAATCTGAAAATATAGATAAGCCTACAGATAGAATGGCTGTTGAAAATAATAGAAATTTCAATACTCCAGGATGGGGAATAGAAATTTATGGAGACATGTTCTCTGACCGTCAGCTATTTATGCTCCAATCATTTACAAAAAGCTTCTCTCTTTTAAAAAAGAGAATAGAGCTGACACAATATACTCAAGCTCTTTACACTTACCTAGCAATCTGGATTGATCGAATTGCTGTAGCTAATACTTCATTGGGAAGATGGCATAATGGCCGTGAAACTATTGAACATCCATTCAGCAGACAAGCTATTGCCATGGTTTTCGATTATCCGGAATCCAATCCTTTCTGTAGTAGTTCTGGCAGCGCAACAAACCAACTTGAATGGATACTGCGATATATAGAATCAGAAAGTAATTCTTCTTTTTGTACTAATTTAAAAAATGCATCAAGTGGAGAAAGAAGCCAATTTGGAGGTAAACAGCTGACTGCTGTGGTTACAGATCCTCCATATTATGATGCGATTGCGTATGCTGATATATCAGATTTTTTCTACGTTTGGCTAAAGCGAACATTAAATGATACATATCCATTAAACTTTTCAACACCGCAAACACCTAAATCAGAGGAGTGTACTGCGCTAAAACATCATCATAACAATAGCGAACAAGAAGCTAAATTATACTTTGAAAAGAAGCTCACAGATATATTTGATGCAATAGAACAACAAACGTCTGATATAGTCAGTATAATGTTTGCTCACCAAACAACAGAAGCATGGACCACGTTGTGTAATTCTATTCTAAGTGCCCGCATGAACATAACAGGCAGCTGGCCTATGGATACTGAAATGGCAAATAGAAGTTTGGGACTGGCAAGTGCCGCACTTGAATCTTCTGTAACCGTTTCCTGTCGCCCCTCCGAACGTTCTGGTTATGGCAGCTTCAAACAAGTGAAACGAGCCATTGAAGAAAAAGTTAATAAAGAGGTAGAAAAACTTTATGGGTTAGGTTTCCGCGGCGCCGATCTATTAACAGCTTGCTTTGGACAAGCAGTAAGTGAATTTGGCAAATATGAAAAAGTAGAAAAAGCTGATGGAAGCGAAGTAACTGTAACGGAACTTTTAGAACTAGCAAAAACAGCAGCTTTCAATGCTTTGCTCAGAGGTTTTGAAGGAGATGAATATACCAAATTCTACATTGGCTGGTTGCAAATGAACGATATGGAAGAAACAGATTTTGATGATGCTGCAAAATTCACACGCATCGGAATGAATATAGATGTTAGCGACATATTCCATCATCATTTACTTATTAAAGATGGGAATAAGCAGCATTTAGCTTCCTACACAGAACGAATCACGGGCGAAATACAAGGTACTAACATCAATGATCCATTGATAGACCAAGTTCAACAGGCTATGATGCTATGGTCTAAAGAAAATCGTCCTAAACTATTGCGTCTTATTAAGCTGGTAGGTTCTGAAGCTAACAATAGTTTTTGGCGTGTATTGGCCTCCCTAAAAGAGTTACTCCCCGATGGAGATGACCTTAAACAAGTAAATGAGCTACTTGCTAATAGTGAGGAACTAATTCAGTCTTGCCAGAAGGATATAACCGGTCAAGCTACACAAATGAATTTAGGATTTTAATAAATACAGAATGATTATGAATGATAATTTATCCAAAGCACTCAGTATTTTTATTGAAGCCATGCGTCCGTTCGTCGTGGGTTTCTTACTGGAGAAATTTAAGGATGAGCCTTGGGAAGGCATATTCTTTGCACGGCTTAAACCGGACAAACAAAACACCTGGAATAAAGCTGTTCAGTCGCTATCCGCAGATAGTGACCGTAAGCAACTGGTAGATTATAGCAATCTATCAAGCTTTGCCATTGCCTTTAAACAAGAGCTAACCGATGAATTGGGAAATAGCAAAGAAGCAAATAAACTTATCAGCTATCTGCAAGAGATACAGGAAGTACGTAATAAATGCAATCACTATCAGCCATTGGATGAAGACGAGATAGACAGAGCTTTTGGCACTATGAAACTAGTAGCCAAATTACTTCAGATGCCTGATTTAGTAACAGAAATAGATACAATAAAAAATAGAGAAAATGAACCGACTATTCAAATAGAGACACCTGTCACTACAGAAGCTTCTTCTACAGTTTCTTTCTCCGAAGACTCCCCTCTACCGGCCTGGTATACGAATGTATATCCCCATTATGATATCCGCAACGGCTCACTGGATGAATCTGTTTTTGCAGCAAACCTTAGTGAAGTGGCTATGGGCATCGGACAAGAAGTGTATAGCAACCCGACCATGTTCTTTGAAAAAACCTATATCACAGCCGGATTGCGCGATATAGCCAACCGAGTTGTTCGTGCGTTGAACGGCGAAGAAACCGATAATCGAGTAATCTCCCTGCAGACAGGATTCGGAGGTGGTAAAACACATACGTTGATCTCTTTATACCACATTACAAAAACTGGAAAATCTCTGCTCTCTTCAGCCTATACTCAACATATTTTAGATAGTAAAGTAGCCCCTCAGTTTGAGAATGCGCAAGTGGCAGTGTTTACCAATAACACCACTGATGTATCACAAGGCAGAACCACCGATGATGGAATCACTATTTATACCTTATGGGGAGAACTGGCTTATCAATTAGGAGGTTTAGAAGGATACAACTTAATTAAAAAGAATGACATAGAACGGATTTCACCGGCAGCCAATTTATTTCGACCTATTTTGGAAAAGTCAGCCCCTGCTCTTATACTAATTGATGAGTTAGCAGACTATTGTAATAAAGCATCGGCAGTCATGATAGGAAAAGGAAGTCTATCCGATCAGACTATTGGTTTTATGCAAACACTGACTGAAGTGGTATCTTCTGTACCTCGCTGCGTATTAATTGCCACATTACCCGCTAGCGCAACGGAAGTTGCTTCATCGGCCATCGGTCAACAGATACTGACTGCTTTAGAAAACCGTATTGTCCGAGTTGGAACAAGTATAAAACCCGTCGAAGATGAAGAAATATTTGAAGTCGTTCGCCGTCGTTTATTCGACAATATTGGGAATCCGCAAGTGATAGAGCTTGTTTTAAACCGTTACAAGAATACATATCATAATCGGCGTTCCGATTTACCCAATCAAGCCGACCGCATGGAATATATTAACAAGATGCGCAAATCTTATCCCTTCCATCCGGAATTGATTGATATGTTTCGTTTAAAATGGGGACAGGATTCTCGTTTCCAGCGTACGCGTGGAGTATTACGATTATTAGCATCCATCGTGAAGGATTTGTGGACACGACGGGGATCATTAACTGGTACCCAGGCATTAATCCATACCTCGGATGTCAACCTTAGTAATCTGCCAACATTAACAGGTACTATAACCAGCTTGATGGGAAGTCAGTGGGAAACAGTGATTCATGCCGATGTCATAGGTACCTCAAGCAATGCTTATAAAATAGACAATGAAGATCCTAACAACAATATCGGCAAATATAACTTGACCCAAGGTATAGCCACTACCATATTAATGGCTTCATTGGGTAACTTGCAAAACAAAGGATTGACTATTGAGGAACTAAAACTATGTATTTTGAAACCTAGTGCATTTAATCATAGTGAAGTAAATAGTGCATTAAACAAATTGGAACAAGTAGCTCATTATCTCTATTCCACCAATGTTGGTTCACGCAGTTATTGGTTTCAATCCAAACCTAATATCAATATTTTGGTAAATCAGGCTAAAGCTGAAATAAGTCAAGCGGATATTTCGGGAGAAATTATTAATCGACTAAATGCACAAACCCGTAATGTATCAAAAATCAAGGTACTGGTTAATCCAGCCAATGATATTCCTGAACAAAAAAGTCTTACATTGGTGATACTCGGTCCTGAGTATGCAACACAACCAGGAAGTATAAATACCAAAACCAAAAAGCAAGTTGAGCAAATAGCCCAAAATAAAGGTTATAGTAGTCGAATATACAGAAATACTATATTATATTTGGCATGTTCTGAAATAGGTCTAGGTATGCTACATAGTAAGCTACTTGAGTATTTGGCTTGTGCGAAAATACAAGCTGAATATAGCGGGCAGATAGAACCAGAACAGAAGAAAGATATTTTAGAGCGTAAAGCCGAGTACGATAAACAAGCAAATGCTTTACTTATTGCAGCTTATAATATTGTATGTAAATACTCTGTTAGCGAGGGGATAGAGAAAATCGAGATTAAAGATTTTGCACAAGATTTTAACACGCAACTAAGTAGCAACCTTTTTAACAATATAAAAGAAGAAGAATGGCTGCTTGAAAAGTCAATTGGCCTCGGAACTTTACGCAGCAGTGGCTTATACCCTACAATAGAGCAACCCATACAAGTTAACGACTTATATGAGGCCTTTCTACGCTTTGATGACAAACCCATGATTTGTGGAGTGGAAACTGTCAGCAAAAGTATTCAAAGGTATTGCGAGAATGGTGATTTTAATGTAGCTTGTGGTGAACAAGGAAACTACAATCACATTTATCATCATGAATCTGTTCCATTCTTAGATGTTACCGATCCGCAATATTGGTTAGTGGACAAATCTATTAATAATCAACCAAAATCTGAAGAAAGTTCTACCGATGAACAGTCAAGTGCTTGGAATTCACCCACAGGAGAAAAATCGGAGCATACAGCCCCCTCCCAACCTGTAGACGAGTTACGGAAATTTAAATCCATCAAAGTCTCTGGAAAAGTACCGGTTGAGCGTTGGACTGATTTATTCTCCAGCTTTGTTGTTCCTCTCAAAAATAATGGTTTGGAAATAGAAATCTCTTTTAAGGCTAAAACCACAAGTTTAAATCCATTGGATGAATCGGCACAAATTTACAAAGTAGTAAAGGAATCGGCAATGCAATTAGGGCTCAATTTGGAAGAAGAATAGAATAAATAAAATAAAGTAAGAGCCATGAAATCTGTGACTCTTACTTTATTTTCGCTACTTATTATTGTACCCCTTTGAAATTAAGGAATGGATAATAAAACCGGACAAGCATCTACCAGTCAATCATATTTATTGTAAAAAAACGCAAGTAAAGATACAATTCGTGCAGAGATAGACTATTCAATATTACCCAGAAAGACAACAAAGTGAGTATTAAAATTTAATATAGATAAAGATGTTAATTAAAAATCATATTTTCACATAATAAAGCGCGTGACAACAATGTGGCAAATATAATGCAAACATATATAAATATAACATAATAAACAGAGGAAAAACATAAAAACAAAGAAGGTGTGTCAAAATGCACACCTTCTGTTTTTTACGCACAAAGCCCCGACTTTCACAAGCTGGGGC
>OCPS01002012.1_pt1 | contig 14711 bp, 9 predicted proteins | sample 1538651 | NCBI WGS metagenome assembly OCPS01 (sample SAMN04571715, study PRJEB22368) | human gut metagenome | biome: human gut; material: stool | host: Homo sapiens | place: Luxembourg | collected 2012-09-21 | reverse complement strand
AGTAAGTTGCAATTTGATTAAGGTTATTACCGCAAGCTCCCAGGTTGCGGAAAATCTGCAGAATCTCAGGATCATTGAAGAATATTTCGGTACATTTTTTGATAGTGGGTTTTCTGCTAGTGAGAAGCTTGCGAACATAATCAGATAATGTAATATCTGCAGATACAGCTTTTGTCTGAAGCACCTCATACAGCTCCTTTGTCATTAGAAAATGGAAGTTCACTTCCTTGGATGGCGGAAATTCTTTCTATCCATGTGTTTTCCTCCTTTTGGTAAGCTGAAGGCTTCCAAAGACCGCATCTATAATGCGTGGAAGTGGGGAATGGAATCCCCAACAAGTTGCCAATGCTCAAAAATTCATTTTTGTAGCACAAGGCGAAACTTGCTCTAGTTATACCGAATTTTGCAGCTATGAAAAGCCTTCTATATTATCTGTGGTCACGGAAAATGAGATGATTTTCCCGAATAGGGTAAATATTTCTTAGAGGGTAATTGCTTTTAAATTCTTATTAGTAAAAAACTAGACTGTTTTGACATCAAGTACGCATTCTGAAAGAGGGGGATAGTTTGGTGTAAAAAGCTTGCAACAAACTTTTTACACCACCATTGTAGATGCGAGGTACTTCGAGGTTTTTGTTTTGATGATTATTTATTACGATACAAATTCAGAACATTTACGAAAATGGAATATCAAATGAAATCATTAGATCTCCAAAGTTTTTTACAAAATAGTTGTATTGAGCCGGATGAGTTTGTTTTAAACGTTGATAGCGATTTTTTCCGTCTTCTTCCAAATTTACTCCAAAGCCACAATACATGCAGCCATTTCGTTTGTATCCCATGTAATATAAATCTGAGATTCTTACGTTGTATCTATCAATATATTCTTGAATGTCTTCTTCGGTCCAGAAGGAAAGTGGTCTTGACTGGTTGTCTTTACGTTCATGAAAAACATTACATCCATATTCTAACCAATCCTTTTCGCGTTGGTAACTTTCAGAGGCTAAGATTCCTATAATTGAACATTTTAACCCCAACTCTCTGGCTTTTCGTTTGAGAGGGTATTTTTTTAGCTTTTCGCAACATTTGTCTGAGATAGGATCGTCAATGTACTTCTTGTATTTTTTGAAATTACGATCTATATACTCAAGAGAATTGTTCTGGGTTCTTTCTGTCAATGCGTGTTGACACGTGCGAATAGCGTTTGCAATTCTTTTTGAAAACATTGGATATCCATAATGACAAACAACTTTTTTGAAATTCCAGGATTCACCATGTCCATCGATGGGTAAAACAGAAATAATGTTTGTACCATTGCAGTCTTTTTCCCATTTTATGTGTTGTAATGTTTCCGGATATTCATTAGTCGTGTTAGCAAATAGATGTAGTATATCTGGATAAATGCTTTTTGCAATGTGCGAAAGAACGGTGGAATCTTTTCCGCCAGAGTACGAAATATAAACATGATCCAATCCGAATTCAGCCACAGCTTGTTTGATTAAATACTTTGTTTGGATAATCTTCGATTCCAAATTCATTTCTCTTAATGACTGTAAAGTATTACGTCTGTCTTTTATATATTCCGAGTGCTTTGTACCACATGAATCACAAAAACGCTTATCTTTTGAGTATAGGTTATTAGGTGTTAATTTCTCACCACATACTTTACAAAACATATTTGTTTTTCTCCTTTCGTTAAAATATAAAATAACAATATTGTTGTACAAATCATTATATTATACAATAATATTGTTAGTCAATGATTAAAATATATAGTTTTGTTGTATGTATACGGGATTTTCGGTATAATAAAAATAGTATGTTTATACAGTCTGGGCATATGCCCTATGGTGTTAAAAAATGGAGAGAAGCATGCAGCAAATAGGCAAACATCTAGCAGATTTAAGGAAAAAGAATCATTACAAACAAATCGAATTGGCAGAAAAATTGAATGTATCGCAACAAGTTATAAGTAATATTGAAAGAGGTTTGACAGAGCCAGATATTGCTTTTTTAAAAGGCGCAGCAGATTTGTATAATATCTCTCTTGATCAGTTAGTAGGTAGAGTTTATTGAAACAAAAAGCGATGATCTAGAGAGTAGAATAATTAGTTGTATTAAGCAGATGGATGAAAGAGGAAAGGAGTTGAGTTTAGGCTTAGTAAGTCAAGTGGCTCAACATCGAGGTAATAAAAATGGCGATAAATAGCTATTTCAACGAGAATACATTGGAAGAATTAATCGAAGAAATAAAGTATGTATACAAATCAGATGAACGGCCTTGGGTAATTGGTTATAGCGGTGGAAAAGATTCAACGACAGTGGTTGAGCTAGTCTATAAAATGTTACTTTCTCTTCCAAATGAGCAACGCAAGAAAAATGTTTATATTGTTTCTTCGGATACGTTGATCGAGAATCCTTTAATAAAAATTTATTTGAACAAGATGAATAAGTTGCTTGGAGAAGCTGCTGAAAAGGATAAACTTCCTATTATTTCGACTATGGTTACGCCTCCAGCAAACAATTCTTTTTGGGCTAATGTTATTGGCAGAGGTTTTCCTACACCGCGAATGAATGGATCTTTTAGATGGTGTACAGATAGATTAAAAATAAATCCGAGTGCTGATTATATTAGAAGTGTAATCAAAAAAGAAGGACAAGAGGTTGTTGTTTTATTAGGCGTTCGAAAAGCTGAAAGTATTGCAAGAAAAAGGAGAATTGAGGGAAGGGAGTTAGCAAATCGTCTGATGAATAGACATGAAACTATCCAAGATGCATATGTTTATAATCCGATTGTAGAACTTACAACGGATGATGTATGGGATGTTTTGTTGAGGCTGGATGGTGGTAAGACTCCTTGGGGATCAAACAATAATGAATTGGTTTCACTTTATGCAGGTGCTGATAGTGGAGAATGTCCTTTTGCTGGAATTCAAGCGGGTGGACAAACTCAATCATGTGGAAATTCTCGTTTTGGATGTTGGGTTTGTACTGTAGTCAAAGAAGACAAATCATTAAATGGATTTATTCGTAGTGGGCATAGAGAATTAATTCCTCTTGCTGAATTCAGAACTTGGATTATGAGTATTCGAGATCAGGATGAATATCGTGAGAAAAAAAGGCGAAATGGAACAGTGTATGAAACTAAAGCTGGAAAAATGGGCTATGGTCCATTTACTTGGGAGGCGCGTCAATTAATACTTGAAAAACTTCTTTTAACACAAAAGAAGATGGGGTATGAGTTGATTACAATAGATGAACTAAAAGCAATTGACGAAATATGGGATGATGAATTGGATCTTTCGAGAAGAACTTTAGTTGAATTGTATGAAAAAATCACTGGGGAAAAACTGCCTTGGTATCATTATAAAGAAGCGTTAATTGATGCGGAAACAGTTAATGAATTAGAGAAATTAGCAGAAGAAAATAATGTACCGTTTGACTTGGTAAGGAATGTTATTTTGTCTGTTTATCATAACAAAAACTATTCTAATCAGAAAATTATGAAAGATGAATTGGAAAGGCTGTTAAATCAGCAGTGGTTACATCATAAAGTACTGAAGGAGATTGAAGATGAAGATAAATAAAATAGTATTATATAATTTCAACTCCTTTGAGGGGATGAATGAGTTTGATTTTTCATCTACTTGCGATCAAAAGAATATAGTTCTTATAGGTGGAAAAAATGGCGCTGGAAAAACATCATTGTTTACAGCAATCAAAATTGCTTTATACGGACCACTGACTTATGGATATATGGGGATTAATCCTCATTATATCTCAAAAATCAAAGATTGTATTAATAGTAATGCTTTTCAGACTGATAGGGTTAAGTCTAAAGTTCAAATAAATATTTCACTTTTGATTGAACGAGAAGTAAAGAAATATGAAATTACAAGGGAATGGACTTATAAAAAACAAAGATTAGAAGAACATTTTTCTGTTAAGTGTAATGATAAGCTTCTAGATGATAAAGAACAGTCATATTTTCAAAATTATCTTTTAAGTATTATTCCACCAGATTTATTTGATTTCTTTCTTTTTGATGGTGAAGAGGTTGGAAATATTTTTTCTACAAGTACGTATAACACGTACGTGCGCAATGCTGTATATACATTATGTGGATTGGATATTTTTGAGATAATACGTAAACAAACGGGGAGATTCGTTGGAAAAGCAACAACAGAAAAAGAAACAATCCTACTCGATGAATACAAAGTATTAAAAGAAGAGGCAGATTCTTTGCAGCTTGCTATTAGTAACGCTGAATTAGAAATAGATACATTGCAAAAAGCGTTGGAGGAGATTGAAACAGAAAGTTTGGAACACGAAACTGTTTTCAAAAATGCCGGTGGAATCACAGAAGCAGAGAAGGAAGAACTATCAAAACAGTATAGAGAGGCGGAACAAATTAAAGTTGAGTCTGCAGTAAAAATTAAAAATTTTGTTGAAACTCTTATGCCCTTTTACATTGTAAAAGAATTTGCAAAAAAAATATCAGGTCAGTTAGCAACTGAATCAGACAGGGGAATATATGAATATTTTCAACAAAAAATCAAAGTGGACGATATACAAGAAATCCTTCCAAAGAGTGTGCCAGATAAGGATGCCATCAGTATAGCTGAAACGTTGTTTGAACGACTTAAGCCAGTTGGATACGATGAAAGCAATGTTCAAATACATGACTTGTCCCAGGAATCTACTGCAAGAGTAAATGCTTTGATCTCTATGCTTGAAAATTTTGATTCTTCAGAAATGGTAAGAACAGTAATGAATCGCCAAAAGGCGGCTGATGTTACCATGGAGATAAACAAGTTATTAAAGAGTGCGATGTCAGACGAGGATGTTGCCAAATACAAAGAAAAAGAAAATGCTCTTTTACGAAGAAGGGATGAAATTTCTAAAGAGATTTTTGAACAAAAGAATCGGCTGGTTGAATTAAATAACCGAATGTCAATTGTTGCTGTCCAGAGAGAACGAGCGTTTCAGGCGGTCAAAGAAAATACTCAAAATAAGAATGTGTATGAATTGAGTTCTGGATTAACAGCAATGATGGAGGCATTACTATCTCACAAATCAGAAAAGATAAAAAATGGTTTGGAGAATCTCATTGTTCGAAATTTACGACGTATATATAGAAAAGATAACCTTATCACTCACATCGAAATTGATGAGAATTTTAAGTTTAACTTATATCAAGACGCAACATATACAGCAGTTGAGCTAAGTAATTTAATGAGAAATGTCGGAAAGAATAATTTCTATATCACTATCGGACAGAAAGGCCTTGATCAATTGTTTTTGAAATATGATGTTAATACAATTGCGGACTTAGAGAAGATACTGCAAATTAAGGAAAATGATTCTTGCGATTTGTATAAAAATATTGATTTAAGTAGATTATCTAAAGGGGAGAGACAGATATTTATTTTAGCCCTTTATTGGGCCATTATTATTCTGTCCAATCAGAATATTCCGTTTGTAATTGACACACCATATGCAAGAATTGATGCAAATCATAGAAAAGAGATATCAGAGAAGTTCTTTCCTAATATTAGCAAACAGGTAATAATTCTTTCCACTGATGAAGAGATTAATGAGGAATACTACGGAATTATTAAACCATATATTGCTAAAGAGTATTTGCTGATTAATGACGAAAATCAAAACAAAACAACTATTGAGAACAGATACTTTTTTGAGGGATAGATATGATTTTTAGATTAAAAACGTCAAAAAGAACTCAAGAAATTTTTCATGAGTTAGAAAACAGAACAAATTATAAGCCATATACGTTGGTAAAGCATGCTATTGCTTGGTCATTAAAAGAGAACACATCTGTTGCTGAATATAAATCAGATTCAGATGGACTGGACTTAAATAGACAAACAATTACAGGCGATTATGAAACATATTTTAAAGTGTTGATTGAACAGGTAGAAGGACGACACTTAACTGAAGAAGAGTTCTTTCCTAAATATGTAAAAGCACACATTGATAGAGGAAGTGAATTGCTTTTAGATATGTATAATCATGCCGGCAGTGTTGATAAATATGTATTACAAGTCTTAGGAGTAGGTGATACCGTATGATTTATTTTGATAACAGTGCAACATCACCCATTGATGAAGAAGTATTAGATGCTATGATTCCTTATTTGAAGGAGGAATATGGGAATCCATCGAGCAAATACTACTGCAAAGCAATAAATGCAAAGGCTGCGGTAGATAATGCAAGAGCGAATGTGGCTAAACTGCTTGGGGCTTCCGAAGAAGAGATTGTTTTTACTTCGGGTGCGACAGAAAGTACAAATTTTATTATCAAAGGGTATATGGATTACAGAAGGTTTTATGAAGATGGAAAAAATCATGTGATCACATCGAATAGCGAACATAAAGCCACGTTAAATACGTGTAAGTTTCTGAATGGAGAATTATATTCTAACAATGATCCAACAGTGGGACTTATGGGTGAAAAAGTATTAATCGATAGGGGATACGAAGTTAGTTTTATTCCTGTTTCAAGAATAGGTGAGATAGAGGCTGCAAGTGTTGAAAAAAGTATTAAAAATAATACTGCTTTAGCATCTTTCATATATGTAAATAATGAAGTTGGAACAATAAATAATATAAAAGAATTAGCTGAAATCTGTAAGTCGAGAGATGTGAAAATTCATTCTGATTTAACACAGGCACTTGGTAAGTTGAGAATAAATGTTAGTGATCTGGGATTAGATTTTGCATCATGTTCAGCACACAAAATATATGGACCTAAAGGCATTGGTGCGGCTTTCTTGAAAAGTGATGCATATGGTATTCCTCCGATAACAGCCCTATTGCATGGAGGAGAGCAGGAATATGGATTGAGAGCAGGCACATTGGCAGTTCATAATATTGTAGGATTCGGGAAAGCTGCTGAAATTGCCCTACGAGACATGGATAATACTGAGAAGCATATAAAAAGAATGGATGAATATGCTTTAAGAAAATTGCAAGAAATAGAGGAAGTCGAGCTTTGTAATCCCACGGAAAAGAGAATTCCTGGAATTATAAGTATTTTAATTAATAAAACTAATTTTCATAATGAAAGATTCATTAAAAAGGTTAGTGATCAATTAGCCATTTCATCTGGTTCTGCATGTAGTGCAGGTGAACCATCATACGTAATAAAAGCGATGGGACTGGAGAAAAAGGTTACAAAAGTACTAAGAATTACTATTAATAAACATACAAGCAAAGAAGATATAGATCAATTAGTAACGATAATTTCGAATACAATTTGAGTGACCAGAAAGCAGGGTGAAAATATGGATAGTTCAGAAAAAACTATGAAGCAGGAGTGCTTTGTTAATACGTTGTCTCGTTTAAGAGAATCTTCTAAAACAGCTGTTGTATCTGCGAATTTTTCAGATCCATATACAATGTACATGCATGTAAATAGACCTGTACAAGAAAAATTTGTCTCAGTATTAAAGAATACATATAATACGAACCATTCAGAATTAATTCTGCTTTGTGGAAGTGTCGGTGACGGAAAATCACATATGCTTTCTTATTGCAAACAGACATATCCGGAAATGATGGAATCATTTTACGTTCATAATGATTCTACTGCTAGTTTATATATTGATAAGCCAGCTTCCTACACATTAATGAAAATAATGGATGCATTCACGGATAAGAATATAGAGACATCAAATTCAAAGGTAATACTTGCAATAAATCTGGGAACATTAAGCAATTTTTTGGAGGCAGATACAGAGAATAACTTTTTGCTGTTAAAAGAATACATTGATAGAGCAGGAATCCTTGATGATAAGCAGGAAAAGCAGGACGATGACAGGTATTTTCATTGTGTGAATTTTGCAGATTATCATCTCTACGAGTTGTCATCAAAAGGGATATCCTCGCAATATATCAAAGGGATTTTTGGTAAGATCGTGCAACAAAAATCAGATAATATTTTCTATAACAAGTATTGTGCTTGCTGTAAAGAGTGTATATCTAAAAGCATTTGCCCGATAAAAATCAATTATGAGTTGCTGTCTAACGAGGCTGTTCAAAATGGAATAATTAGGTCTCTTATAGAAAGTATTGTTAAAAATAAACTTATTGTATCGACTCGTTCCTTGTTGAACATGATTTATGAAATATTGGTAGATGAACGTCATTTTGATAGAGGATCTTTAGAACCGAGAAAAGAGCCTCAGAAATTGACTAGCGTTGCATATTGTCAATCACTTCTTCCAAATACGCTATTTGGAAAGCGATATTCCTCAGAGGTATTAGATGCAATGAGGGTGGTTGACCCTATGCAAATCAGAAACGAGAAAATAGATGATTTTATTGTGTTTTTTGAAAACACAGAAGATATCATGCAAGTCATTTTAAATGACTTAGGTGAGTTCGATTTTGTGCTCAATCGGGTTGAAAAAGAGGATTTTTCAGATCCGTCTATGCATATGGTAAAAGAAGCATTATTAAAGCTTTTTGTTAGAATGTGCTGGATTACAGAAACTCGAAAGGATCTTTTGCCGGACGATGAAGATTATTATGAATACATGGATGCACTCTATGCATGGAATACAGGAGATGTTTCAAAACTAAAAAAGATTTATGCAATTGTTGAGAAGGGTATTCTTTCGTGGAATGGTCATGTTGAAAAGAATGAGATGCAATTATCGTTTGGCAATAGCAAAACGCCATATCATCTTGTTCAAACAGTAAAAATTAAGAAGGTTATAGATAATCTTCCAAAAGAAAATAGAGATACATTGTATAGTTTTAAAGACGAACTTAAACTTCGTTATGGATACAATACTTCAGAGGTTGCAGAAATCGATGTGGATTATACTTTGTTTTCGCTGCTAAAAAGAGTATTAAACGGATATGTGCCAAGTATAAATGACAAGCGAGTGAATGTTAAATGCATGGAGTTTGTGAACAAGATTTCAATGGGGGGCTCAAAACAGAATGAATTGTTTATTCGTGATTTCTCTCAAAAAGAATCAAAAGAATATATTTTGGAATATGATGAAGCATTTGGATATACCTTTGAGGTGAGCTAATGGAAGGAACATGGTTAATATTTGAAGGGAATAATGGTATTGATAGTATCTTCGACGATCAGATTAATAAAGGGAAAAAGCATAAACGTGACGATGCATTGATACCATTTAAAACAAAAACAGACAAAAATCAATATGAAAACTTTAATGGTGTAGTTGGTGAGTTTTCACGTTTAATGTCAGCAACGACTGTAAAAAATGGATTAGACAAAGAAACTCTTAAGTCCGCAATGCGAAATAAAATGAGTGATGACTGCACGGATGAAGAGTTTAATATGTTGTTTCATATTGTTGACTCAATGTACTTTGAAGACGGGAAACTATTACCTATAAATGTTAAAGCATTGAATTCTATAGAAAGTAATATTTCTCAGAGGCAGGTTGCTGAATATTTGTATAGCTTATTTGTAGATGGAACGGATTTGGTTTCAAAATATAAGAAGATGTCAGCAGATGAAGATACAAATGTTTTAGAAAAATTGGTGTTTGATTCTTTAGAAGATCCCGACGCAACAGGAACGGGAGTTGTTCAAAATGCAGATTGTTTTTTACCTTATGTGAAAGAAGTTTTTTACAAAGATTTTGATATACTAATCCAAAACCCAGGGGACTATCAGAAGTATATTGATAGATTTCTTGCATACTACTATATGTTCTATGTATCACAACTCGCTGTAAAACTGAGCAGGTTTGAAGACGGACAACGGGACAATATCGAATCAATATACATGACTTTATATGACGAAGTTGTTACTAGAGTTCGACCAGGGTATGAGTATGGTTGGAAATATGTGAAAGAAAAATTAGGACACATGTTTTCTCATTCAGTTGTGCTAGAAATGTTATCACATAACATTGATGGAGTCCATTTGGATTATATTGGTTTTTATGACAAATTTAACAATTCTGATCTTGATAATACGGTCGCTATCGAGATAGAACGGATTAATAATAAATATCAGAAGTGGATTCCTATGGATTATAGAGGCTGTGTTCATGATGTTTCCAAGGACAAAGGATGTTCAGCTTCTACAGAATTGAAAAAACTATATGAAATCATAGATTATCAGTTCATTAATGGTGGAAGAAAGTCTCATTATAATGGTTACAACAAAAAATTTATAGATTTTGTTCAGAAAAATTTTGGGAAGTTCCGAGGTATGAACGGGTATACTGTCAGTTTGCATGATAATGATATTATCATGTTTACACAAATAATCTTGAAAGAAAATGATGGACGAATTCGTTTGGCAAAACTGTTTGAAGAGTTCGAATTGAGAGGATTATTGTTTGACAGAGAATCAAAGAAGAAGATTATTGAACTATATGAAAAAATGAATCTGTTAGAAAAACGATCAGATAGCGGAGATGCGCAATATGTCAAATATGTTTTATGATTATTTATCAGAAAAGATTATTAAATATTTTCAAACAAATATACCAGATCCAGGAGAAAAATACTATATACAGTTCGAAAATGATGAACAGGTGGGAGAACTGTATTCTGTATTAGAGAATAATATCATATCTTCTTCGTTTGTCTATAACGACATCGTTCGTGGCCAGAAGTATGGTACTTATGAGTTGAATTTCGGCAAAGTACAATTGATAGTAGCAGCATCGAGAAGTAATGGACCTCATCCTGATTTCTTAGCGACACTTAGAAACTTGGTTGGTGTTGATGCTGAGTATATAAATAAAGCAATATTATTCATACATTGTTCTTCGTTAGATAGTATTTTGGGTGGGGCTGGAAGCCTGAGCAAAGAAGGTATGCCTTTGAATATCTCTATTATAGAAAGAGATATAAAAAGAAAGATTAATGAAACAGGATACAGCGATGTAGACAAGGCTATACTAGAATATTATTTAGATAATAAACGTAAGGAATTGGCCGGAAGTATTGCATCTATATTTGAATATGAAGATATTATTCAATGTTTAAGTGATTCACAAATCACTTTTGAAGAGTATAAAAATTTTGAATTATTTCCGGATGATAAATTGTCTACTCTGACCGGAAAAAAACTTAATACACGTTTAGAAGAGAATCATTCAAATTTCGTTAAAATTGCAGAAATACATAGTTATGGAGCGGATAATAGCAAACTCGAAAATTTATATGGCGAAGATGGCGCAAAAGCTCTTTCTAAACCAGAGTGGGAGAAGGTTCCGTATTCTGAAATTGAAAAATATATTTCAAGCAAAAAGAATAAAGCGACTATTGAATATTATCCTATCATATCTGATGAGAATTTATGGGATCGTGAAGAAGGAGATACAAAAGCAAAAAGCAGGATCAGAAACATCCTTTCTTTTGTATCAGATACTCAGGAAGAGGTAAGTTTCACACTTAGCTTCTCTGAATACACAAAGAGTGTGGGGATTGAAATTCCAAAAGCATATCAAACATTTTTAAAATGTGTTAATAATGGAAAAAAACTTTTGGTTACAATTACTGGAATTGAAGATAAAACTGTATTTGGCCACTTTAAATATAATGATAATGGCGTGAAGTATGATTTTAGAATTGCTGTTATACGTTGTAACCCAGGGTTACTTGAAAATATCAAGACACAGTATTCTGTTGAAATCAAAGGAACGGATAAATCAGCTATTCGTATCAATACTGATTCAGATGATGTGGTATTTTACAACGGAGAAAACGAAAAAAAATATTTCATACTAGAGAATAATCAAGTTGTTTCTGTTGGACAAAATGAAACTATTTCGTTGGAGATTGGAGAGGATTATCCGTATTCAGAGAATAGTGAAGATGTTTGCTTTGTTTTGTCTACAGATAATTTTGTTATCCCTATGATTAAAGCATTTGCTATAGAAAAGCCAACTGTGATCGAGGGGATGAAACTTTGGTATTTAAAGCGTACCCAAAAAAGCAATTTTGAAATTCTTGGAGATAACAGTCTTATTTTTGGAACAAAAAAATATTGGACAAGAGATGAATTTAGAAAAAGCCTTGATTTAGAAAAGAAATATATTAAAGCAAGGTCTCCTTTTGTTGTAGAAAAATCTGTAGATGATGAGGAACTGGTCCCTGTTAATATTGAATTACCAAACTCTGTTCAAACTGTATTCGCTCATCTTATGGACTATTTTAACTCATTGGGTTCTATTCCAAGTTTAGTGTACGTGAATTCAGAGGTGGAAAGCTTATATAAAGAATATTTAGAGGCTGTATTTAATGAAATAAAAGACATTCCAGAAGGGGCATATTTATCGGAAGAACAAAAAGGCTTATTTTTCTTGGGTGCGGTAAAAAAATTACATGGTGATCAAGAAATTATGCTTAGTCCGTTACATCCAATTAATGTAGCATATCAGTTATTTATGAATGCTCAGAATATTGATGGTTTATCGGATGGTGAATATGATTTATTAAGAAAATTTCAGCAAACATCGCTGCTTCCATATATTAATATGGATCCATATACGAAAGAGAAGAAAATATATATTCCAATTGAACAGGTACATACGCCAGAATGGAAAGTCTATGTGGATGAAGAACTACCTAGGTATAAGGGATCGAAGGATTTTGTTGCTAAATTAGTTTCTGAGAAAATGAGGGAGTTTGTTGAGCATTTTAGTTATTTGTTTTCCGTTGAAACAAGAACTCCTTTAAGAATTAATCTTGTTAATACAGGTGATTGTCGCGAAATAGTGCAAGGCATTGTCAGGTATTATGCACATTGTTTGAATTCAGGAGCTACTAAAGAAGTGATTCCTGTACAGATTGTGATGTATGCAGATGAAAAAATGGATAATGCCTTTGAAACCATGTCTAAAATTGACGATATAGAAACGTTGATTCACACGTTAGGACTTGATATTAAAACAGGGAATGTGTCATATGAGGAACTTATTGACATATATCGAAATAATGTGAGTTTCTATTTTAAGGCTATTGGCGAATCATTTGAATATGCGCATGTAACCTTTATGGAATTAGATGATGATCATCAAGCTATTTCTACAAGAATGGAAGATATTCCTTCTGGTATGGTAATGAATGGTATGGTATCTGGTGTGCCGTCAGAAATGTTGGGAGATTCGTATAGAACAGGTTTCGGAATTAAGTATTCAAATAGTGATTCTGAACTAGTGAATGTTGCTGTTTATTATAACACGCTTAATGCTGCCATTAATGGGGAGGCATATAGAGATGATACATGTTACGCTTTGAGAATGGGATTGAATAAACAAAAGATACTGGATAGATTATATGATGCAAGTAATTGGGTCACTTTTATTAATCCAAAGGTTGATTTGAATTATTTTAAGAGTGATCCGAGTGCAAAAGACTTGCTAATAATTCATTATAGTGATCAATATAATATGACATCCAGTGGATATGATGCCATTACTGTAACAAAAAAATCAAAACAGTATCAAAATGCAATTTGCAGGTATTTGAATGCTAACGGAGTTGATAACGCACAAGATCATTCAAGAAAAATCATTAATATGTTTAATGCATTAAATGGTGATTGGTTGCTTCGAATGCTTTCTTATAAGTCTCATTTTCCTGTAGAAAAATTGAGTATTCTTTCGGCGATGAAACTTGCCACAAAAAGATATTCTGTCGAGAATTGTATTTGGATACCAGTGTCTCTAGAAGAAATTCTAAGAGTTTCGGGTGCTGTTGGTTTATCGCAAAAAGGTTCTGCTTTATCCGCAAAGAATCTAGGATTTGACGGTCAAACTAGTGATGATTTATTGCTTGTTGGTATTAAACCGGGAGAAAATGTAAAAGTGACTTTTTACCCGATTGAGGTGAAAATTGGAAAAGTAGAATCTGATTATCTCGAAAAAGGTGTGAAGCAGGCTCTTAAGACGCGCGGAATTATCGATACAATACTCGGAAATGGCCCTTGCATTGATAAGAATATAAAGACTCGCTTATACAGGAATTTCTTTATGCAACAGATAATGATCAATGCCGGGAAAATGTTATTATACGAAGTTGGAGATGAGAGTCAAAACTGGGAAATAATTACCCAGAGCGATCTTAGAAGAAAACTTTTAAATGAAGAATATGAGATAGTTGATACATTGATTCCGCAAATGGGAAAAGCTGGTGTCATTTCTTTTAGAGAAGAATGTAAAAAAGAGCGAGAAATAAAGGCACAGAATGTTCTTATTGTTGAGAAAACAAAAAAGGAAGGAGTTAACCTTCTTGCTAAAGATTTTTGTGAAATACCAATTGTTGAATGGTCTCTTATTACTGAAACAGATACATTAGAGAATGATGATTTCGTTCAAGATGAAATTCTAGAAGATGGAAATGTAAGCAATTCAAACGAAAATGTTGAACAAAGTAACAATGATGATTTGCAGCAGAATCGTATTGAGGTTGAAGATGAAGCTGAAGAAGCAACAGAAATTAGAGTTCTGATTGGCGAAGATGAATACATGCATAATGTATACTGGGAATATGGTAACAAGGCATTAGCTAACAGACATTTATTGATAACAGGAACATCTGGTCAAGGAAAAACCTATAGTATACAAACTATGCTGTATGAATTAAACAAGCATAATGTGTCAGCTGTAATCTTTGATTATACAGAGGGATTTATGCTGAATCAGCTTGAAGAACCGTTTAGAACTTCTTTGGGAGATAAAC
>OCPS01001993.1_pt1 | contig 14821 bp, 9 predicted proteins | sample 1538651 | NCBI WGS metagenome assembly OCPS01 (sample SAMN04571715, study PRJEB22368) | human gut metagenome | biome: human gut; material: stool | host: Homo sapiens | place: Luxembourg | collected 2012-09-21 | reverse complement strand
GATCATCGGTCAGATGCCAGTGAAGACGGTTGATATTGTGTAAAGCCATCATATCAATAAAGCGTTTGACAGAGTCGGCCGGGAAGAAATGGCGTGAAACATCTAAATGTACTCCGCGATAGGAGAAACGTGGATAGTCGTTAATTTCGGCAGCAGGAAGGCTTATGTCTCCTTTGTTTGTAATTGGGAGTGACTTCCGTAAAGTCTGTATGCCATAAAAAGTTCCTGCTTCTGAAGTACCTGTGATGGTTACGTTGTCTTGGGTTACTTTTAGTTGATATGCTTCGGCATTGTCTGCATTCAGACCTGTTGCTAAGATTATTGCGTTTGAAGTGACTGGCTCGTCAATGACTTTCAGCTTTTTGCCGGACATCTGATGAATGTATTTCGCCAACAGATTTGCATTTTGCTGCATTTCTTTGTTATCTTTCGGATAGACGATGGAAGTACGGTCATTTAGTACAAAGCTTCCGGTCGTAATTTTGATTTCCTGAGGCAGAGGAATAACTTCGTAGTTTGCCTGCTGAATAACTCCTGAAGAACAGGAAAATAGTCCACTGCATAAAAGAATGACTCCTAATAGATGATGTTTTTTCATTTTATCTAATTTATGTTTGCTAAAGGTGGATTGTAGCTCTATATAAAAACAAGAGCAAACTTATACATTTTTCTTGTAAGTCTGCTCTTGTCCGGTATTTAATTGATGGAAAACCTATTCCATACGCTTATTACCATGCATAAATATAGAACCTTGTGATATCTACGCGGCTGGGAACAGTAATCATCTGATACTTCAGGTAACGTGTCTTAACCCGCTCGTCGAATGTGATAGTCTGAGTTCTTCCTTTAGTATCCCATTGTCCGATGGATACCCAGTCATCTCCATTCTCCGAAGAGAATATTTCCACTTTTGAAGGAGCATATCCGGCTCCCCAATGGGTTGTTTGAACGCCTGTGACGTTTTTAACTTCTTTGAAGTCAACTGTCAACCAGAAAGGTACTCCATTTGTAGCAACGTCATTCGTTCCTGTTCCTGCGACAGAGTTTGATGCCGAATTTTCTACTCCGGTCATAAAGGTGAATATCCAGTCTTTGACGTTGGTCAGTAGCACACTTTCCTTTTTCTTTTCTGCGGTTTTAGAGATTTTCAGAACTATTTCCTGATAGTATGCTGCATTAGTAACTTCCGCCGATGTTGATTCGATATCTGCGATTTTTATTTTCAGAGTATACTCAAGCGCTTCTTTGGTATTTTCCAGATACTTCCAGTCTGTGATGCTCAAAGTAATCGGTTCTGAAGCTGTAGAACCAGCTTTTATCAACAGATTTTTGGCAGACAGATTGATTTTGTCTGCATCTATACCATCACAGGTGACACTATAGTGTACATTTATATCCTGGGTAACAGCTTTTTGTGTTGTAGCCATAAACTGAAACTCAACACTGCCTTCAATACCTTCTTCTTCCACATGCTTCAGTGTAAACGAAGGAGTCGGTCTCAAATAATCAGCCGGCAATAAAGAAACATAGCTCATATCCCATTCGCTGACCGAATCATCATCGCTGCAAGATGAGAAGAAGGGGATCATTGCACTCATGAGTGCAATGATTATTGGTTGAAATACTTTATTCATAGTAACTATATTAAAATTGTACCATCGTTTTATTTCCATGGAGTAGCTTCATCTGTAGACAAAATCTTATCTATCCACACAGGAGTGACTGTTGTGGTAATTGTATGTCCTTTACCGGTAGCATCTTCAAATACATTACCTTTGCCTTCATTGAATCTCCAATAAGCTTCTAATCCCGGAGATTTAGGGCTTGTGATAGTCATGTTGTTCTGAATCTGAATTTCCGACCGGCATACAGACCAGATACGGGCTTCGCTTACCAAGATTTTACATCCGCTCCACCAGCTACCGCCACTGAACCAACTCATATTACCAAATATACAAGGCCCGCCGGCAACGTCTTTTGAACCTCCGTCTTTACCGTTAATATAGATACGATATTTAGAACCGTTGTATGTCACAGCAAGATGTTGCCACTTATTAGGTTCGAAAGAGTAGGTCGGGTTCAGATAGGTTTCATGAGTCTGAATCTGAACTAATGAGTGAGCTTTGTGGTCACTATTGTCGCTTTGCGGATCTTCGAAACGCAATAACAAGCTCTTGCCGTCGCTGCCGGATGTGCTGAATACTGCACGGTTACGATTGGCAGTATTGCTTACCTGGAAACGAACTTCGACAGTAAACTCGTTGTAGGTTTCAGGAGCTTCAGAGAATTTCTGGGCTACGAGTTCTGTACTTCCGACAAATTGCGGGGCGGAAAATTCCATGATACTATTGGCAAGAATCACCAAGCTGCCGGTAACAGGCATTACATCAATACTACCTTGTTTAGCTACCAGGCGCACCGGTAATGCATATGATTCACCGGATGCATTCATTTCCTCGGAGAATGCTTTGATATGTATGGAAATGGGATCTGCATTATAAGCGCCTGCCTTAATTGTTATATTGTCCGGAAGGGTGTAATGGGTTTCCGGCAATGCGATGTAATTTGTACCATTAGCCTTGTTGTATGCGTCAAGAGCAGCCTGATCTATCGCCAGGCTATAGCTGTTGTCTTTCTGTTGTGTATTGCTGATATGCGCGTTCAGTGTGACATTGGTTTCACCGCTGCCCATAACAGTCACTTTGGTGCTTGTAGCAGTTAAAGCTTCTTCGAAGAAGACGTGCGTATCCAATGTATTATAATTCGCATCGTCACAGCCGATCCATGCACCGCCAGCGATAAGTGATATCAACAAGAAGTTTCTTATGTTCTTAATCTGTTTCATAGTGAATTAATATTTAATTAACGGTTTGGTAGAAGGATTCATAATTTGGATGGCTTTGCGTAGATTCTTGTATTCCGGGTTTGTCGGATACTCCGCTTCCATATGATAGCTTCCTACTCCGCCTTTACGGAAACCATTTTTTGGTTGCCAGCGTGCCATTCCCTCCAAAGATTTCATGCTGTTGCCATAACGGTCGGTATAAGGATATCCGCCATCCATAGCAGCATCTACGGCCTCAAAGTTTTCGGTCATGATGGTCATCTTTGTGATTTGCTCTTCGGACATTACGCTGCCGTAAGTCTGAACGAGTCCTGGACCTGCTACACCACCGTCTATCAGACGTTTATCCAGATTGTTGTCATTGCCGGGTTTATAGGCCTGAATGATAAAGTAATCAAAGTAAGGACCTACATCGGGTCTGTTCTTTATACTTTGCGGTTCGCCGTCAATGATCAATAACTTGCCGGTTCCCGATTTAGGACCGAAATGTTTGCCAAGTTCGTCTACGAATATGAACATTCTGTCATCATCGTCCACAATGTTACCTTTATTACCATAGTTTGGTTCGTAGTCGATATCGAATCCGTCATAGCCGTATTTGTTGATCGTATCAGCGATAGCATTTGCATATTTGCGGATAGATGCTTCGACGGCTTCTTTATCAGACTCGTCCGAAGGCCAGCCCCAGAAATCATTAACAGCTTCTTGTTGGCTTGCGAATCCCATTGATTCCCAATTGTCATATATATGTTGCGGAGTGACTTGCGTACCTACCGAAGTGATGATAAAGCACATGGTGAAACGAGTCCCTTTTACTTCTTGACAGAACTTGAGATCTTTCTTTTGCGCTTCTGTAATATTCGACCAGTTTCCCCAAATGGATACCACATCCACACTATCGGGTATTCCCGCCATACTGTTCACCAGTGAAGCACCTTCGCCTGTCCAGTTGCCGAACCATCCGAAAGCTTTGGGATGATCAGACTTTTTATATGCACGCAGGGCCGCATAGTATTCTTCTGAAGGACCTTCGAAGTAATCTTTTGCTTCTGATTCTGTCCAGTCATTACAGCTCACCCATATCGGGGTGCTCAACGCTAACAATAAAAAATATAGTAAATAATTCTTTTTCATATTAATTCTAGTTAGGAGGTTATATTAATTAGTTTTTCCCCACGACAAATCTGTGGCTTCATTATCCGGACCACCATTTTTCAGATACGAAACACCTTGCTGATAATTGGAATGGTTGTTCTGTACTTCCGTGTAAGGGAATCTCAGACGACGCATACCACGCTTGCTGTCTACTCCTGATGGAGACAGATTGTCGATGCAAGGATAGAGTTCCGGATAACCGGTACGGCGATATTCAGCCCATGCTTCCAGTCCCAACGGATAGTTGGCTATCCATTTCTGAGTAATGATACGCTGAAGATTTTCTTCTTCATTGTTGTCATTCCATGCAACGGCAACGGTGTTGGAGATGGTATATGCATGGCCTCTGGGATCATTATTATGTGATACTGTCGGTTTTTCGGTATTTGTCAGATAATTGTCAGGCATTGTTGTGCCGTACTGTTCCATGGAGAGTTTGATTCCTTCTTCATAGTACTCTTTAGCCGATTTATTGCCGACAGACCAGTTCTTCAGTTTGCCTTCCGCACGGAGGAATGCTGTTTCAGCAGCGCAGAATACCAATAGCTTTGAAGTTCCTGTGATGGCCGGTATGGAATAACCTGCAACGTCACTTTTGGCAAAACCATCTTCTCCGGAGCGCATGCCCACATATTCCTGAGTGTGACCAGTGAATGTTGAATGGTTGAAGTATTTAGACATACGCGGATCACCGTATCCGTTCATATAATCAACGATATTGGCATTGACACGCAAATCACCCCAGCTTACAGCTGCCAATTGGTAAGGGTTTGTCTGCGAGCCGCAATCCATCATGGCATTGTCATTATTTGCTTCGATCAGTCCGGCTTCATGAGATGCGGCAGCTTCCGCATTTTCTTTTGCCATCTCCGGATATGCTGTACTGATGCGGATAGCCACCCTCAGTCGCATGGAATTTGCGAGTCTTGCCCAGTTGGCATAATTGCCGCTGAATACAGGGTCGTTGCTGGCGAGCGGTGCGTTACCATTGGTATCTTTATAATAGTTATAGAGTACGTTGGCAGCGCTTGCAAAATCTTCCATTATATTCTTGTAGACTTGTTCTTCTGTGTCATAAGCTACATAGAAGTTACCTTTTTTCACTTGACTGTAGGGCATCGGACCGTAACAATCGGCAACACGCAGCATGGTTATGGCCCGTATCATACGTGCAAAGGCATAATAGTGACCGCTTTCATTAGTTGCTTCCTGTATCTGGAAGAAATTACCGTATATTTTCTCGAAATTAGTATTCCAGGGACCTGCATTCCAGGCATCACTTTGATTGAATGTGCCGAAATTAGTGCCGCTCCATACATTCGCACACGTCAGATAGCCTCCTAACTGACCGACCATCTGATCCATCATCTGCGAGTCATTCTGCTGAATGTTTACAATCGTCTCAATCATTGACTTCATCAAAGTAGAAGGGTCAGCTTCATGAATCTGGAATTGATTGGTGTTGTATTCTTCAAAATTACCAGTACAACTCCCGGCAACTAATACCAAAGCAGTACCGACTGTTATATTTCTTAGATATTTCTTCATAATAATTTTCTCATTAATTTAGAATTGTACTTTTACATTAAATCCTATATTGCGCATGCTCGGTTGCATGAAGTAGTCCACATTCATATAGTAGTTACTGGATGTAGAAGCAGACAATTCAGGGTCAAACGGTGCTTTGCAATAGATCATCCACAGGTTGCGTCCTACAAGTCCGAAAGTTACATTGGCTACATTGTTCAGCCATTTCTTGGGAAGTGTATAGCTAAGACTGAGTTCCTGAAGGCGGACATTGGTGGCACTGTATAAATAGTATCTTCCGTAACCGCCTTCACCGGTACCGATGGTCTGATAGTATTTCTGTGTATCCACTTTTCCGTTATTCATCGGCACACCTTTATTGTCACGTGCATTTGCTGTGATACTTGACACACCATAGTAGTCTAGAACACCTTGCGTGGCTGAGTATGCCAGACCGCCTACACGTGCGGAAAGTACGACTCCCAGATTGATTCCTTTGTAAGTGAAATTGTTGGTCCAGCCTAAATTATAGTTGGCGTTCAAATTTCCGACTTTGGTAGGAGTCTCTGCCGTATGCATACTAAGTCCTCCGGTCTGAGCATCCACTTTTATATTTCCGTTATTATCTTTGGTTAATTCATTGTACACGTATATGTCGGTCATTGTACCTCCTTCTGTCAAGATTACTCGGGGAGCTACATTCTCTTTACCAAGCCATCCTACAGGCATGTTTGGCATATCGATCAGTTCGCCCGTTACAGGGTTGGTGCTACCGCCTGCCAGACGTTTTACCTTGTTGCGGTTCAGAGTGAAAGTAGCATTTGATGCCCATCTGAATCCTGCCCATTCGTCGGTGAAGCCGAGCGCCAGTTCGATTCCCTGGTTTTGTACATTACCAGTCTGAACGATTGCCTTATTATATCCGGAGGAAGAGGGAATATCTACTTTAAATGTCTGGTTTAAAGTATTGGAACGATAATAGGTTGCGTCCAGATTGAAGCGGTTTTCCCAGAACTTCAAGTTCAGACCGATTTCCCATGATTTGGTTTTCTCCGGTTTCAGATTGTCCATCGGGTAAACTGTCGGGTTTGCCCAGTTGTGAGTCTGGCTGTTATATTCATATCCCGGGTTAGTCAGGTAGCGGTCGAAAGAAGAGGCTACAACTGTGTAAGAACCACGTACTTTTGCATAAGATATGATTTTAGGCAGAGCGAACATTTCCGTCAGTACAGCCGATAAGCCGACAGAAGGGTAGAAATATGAAGACTGATTGGAGAAAGCCAGTTTGGAATCCCAGTCATTACGTCCGGTCAACGTGAGGTAAAGTTGACTTCTCCATCCTAATTCGACATTAGCGAATATACTTTGTACTTCGTCATCGTATCCGTCCGGTAGTGGTTTATAGTTTGCAGCGTAATTAATATTATTCAGTGCAAAGAAGTTAGGTATAATCAGGTCACCAGCAAAGCCGATTGTCTGCATGGAAGTGTGATAAAGTGACATACCTATATTGGTATTCAGACGGAAATCTCCGAATGTTTTATCAACAGTAGCCATTAAATCGGTATATAAAGAACGTTCCTGACGCATAGCATCTTCAAAACCACCATTGACAGAGCAGAAAGTGGCAAGTGTTGAAGCGTATTTTTCTGTTTTGTTACGATAATCCGAGTTGTCCAAATTGACACGTCCGGTGATATTTAACCAGTCTGTAACTTTCCATTTCAGAGAGGCATTCAGCATATAGCGTTTTTTGTCAGAGGTACGTCTGATGCGGTTTTGAGTCCAGTAAGGATTCTGCAAAGACAGTCCGCCGTCGCCATAAGGCCAGTATTGTTTCATAAATCCGTAATTTGTATCGTAACGTTCGGATTTCATCAAAATTATCTCCGCGTGGAAACAGATACAAAGCGGGTAGGGGATTGTAATATTGTCCCTGAGATACCATATTGGTATTATTCTGTATGATATATTGCGCACCGATATCCAGTGTCAGCTTATCATTCAGGAAGTTAGTTGTATTGCGTGCGGTAAAGTTATAGCGGTTGTAGCTGTTATTTGGTAAAATACCATCTGAATTTGTCGTGGAAGCTGAGAAGTAAGTCTGATTTTTATCGCTTCCTGTCGATAATGTAATGGAGTTTATAATATTACTACCGGTATTGAAGAAGTCTTTCGGATCATATCTTTTATCTGTCAGATCTCCCCAGCTGAACAAGCCTGAACTTGTTCCGTATCTGTTCTGCATCTCAGGCATAATATATGCCTTGGAGAAGGTCGTACTATTGGAAACAGTAAGTGATATCTTTTCTTTTTTCCCTTTCTTTGTGTTAACCAGGACTACTCCATTGGCTGCGGCAGAGCCATAAAGGGCAGCAGCTGACGGTCCGGTCATCATACTTATACTTTCTATATCGTCCGGGTTTAAGTCTGCTACTGCATCAGAACCACCCATTGATCCGTACTGACCGTCACCACCACTTGAACCTGTGTTAAACATAGGTACACCGTCAATCACATATAAAGCATTGTTATTCTTGGTCAATGACTTCATACCACGCATTACAACACGTGTAGCACCACCGGCACCTGTAGCACCGCTGCTTATCTGCACACCGGCTACTTTACCTGCAAGCGAATTGATAAAGTTGGCATCTTTCACCGCTGTTAAAGCTTCTCCCTTTACTTGCTGTACATTATAACTCAACGCTTTTTGTTCACGTTTGATACCCAACGCAGTAACTACTACTTCGTCCAAGGTTTGCGTGTCTTCGCCCATTGTTATTTTCAATGGTTGGGCATTGTCCAACGTGATTGCTTGGGAGATATGCGGAGTAGTATGAGAGAAGAACATCTCATACTAAATATAACCATTGATATTTGTATTTGATAATTTGTATATTTGTGTAAATATATGAATTGTTGAGTGGATAGTTCTGTCTCTTTATTTATGTTGTTATTATTTACAATGTATAGTAAAAACAAAGGCTGCCTCATTCCAAAGGCAGCCTTTTCTATATGTACAATTTATTGTAGTTTGTTGCTATTCTTGCGGTGGGAATATAAACCCGTTCCCTTTGTTATCATCAAAAGAATAACTTGATGGCTTGGGTAAATTCTTACCATTCTTACTCCAGTCCCAAAGCAGAGTCTCATCCTCTGTAATTTCTCCGGTAGCACTATCCCTCTTCTTCCCATTCAATGGATAATAAAGCAGTAAATTGTCATCGTCAGGATTTACCATCTTCCATATATTCGAAGCTATCTCTTGCGAAGTTCTGGCCGTTTTCCAAAAACGAACCTCACGAATCAGCTCGTTTGAACCACCAATCCAAAAGCCAATCAATCCATAAGGACCTGTTCTGATTTCCCGGTCAGCAACCAGCACTCCGTTCACGTATACATAATTCTTTTGACCATCATATACGAAAGCTAACATATACCAAGTGTCAGGCTGTGCAGAGAATTTGTCAGCGGGAACATCAATCTGAGAGCTTCCCGTCTTAATTTGTAATTGATTAGGGTTAATAGTTACATCACCGAAACGAGTATAAATCTCATCCATGGGACCAGCATTGGCAACCAATTTAGTTCCACAAATAGAACGATTGTTACTTTTGTAACTAGCCCTATTGACCATAACTTCCATTGTCCATTGATCAACTTTGAAATCGTTAGGGAACATTTTATCATCCTCGCTCCCCGAACCACTTCCACTTGTACTTATCCGGAGCGCTTTTGTATTCACTCTTTGCTCAAGTACAAGTAAAGTCTCTTCTTGCCCTCTGATAATATTCACGTCACCTCCTGTAATACGTATAGGCAAAGCATAGTTACCTTCTAGTGAGAATTTTACATTCTTCAAAGAAATAGGAACATCCATCATTGCATAAAGAGGCATAAATGTTATTTTCTGTGAGATCTCATACATCTCTTTAGGAAGTACTATATAGTTAGTTCCATTTTTAGCATTATAAGCATCTAACTGAGCTTGATTACCAGCCTCCAATGTAACTTTTATTTCTTTAGTATCTTGAACAGCTAAAGCTACTTGCAGCCCTTTAATTTCCACATCTTTGCCTTCTTCCACAAAGCTTTGTAATACGCTGTTATTAGCTATATATACTCCTTGCTCACTTTGAAAATCATCCAAAGGATTTTTATATAACTCATTTTGACAACCTGTTAAGAATAACAGAACAGCTAAATAAATATTCTTTTTCATAATAGTCATTCTTTAATATTAATCGAACTTACCAGGATATACCTGATTACCAAAATACAAGGCTTTTCTCAACCATTTGTAAGGAGGGTCATTCGGGTAGTCATACTCCATATGATAAGTACCTATACCACCTATTCTCTTACCACTGGGCAAATCGAGTGTTGCATAGTCAAGAATCTGATTCCCTTCCATACTGTTCAATTCAGGACGCACACTTGTATAATAAGTTATGCCACCAGTTTTCCACCCTTGTTCAAATTCAACGGTAATAATTGTTTTACGCTCCCAGTCGTCCAGATTCGGTTTATTTATTTTATAAATTACAGAACTAGTACTTGATTCCCAGTATGCCTGATAGATGTAATGATCAACCAATTTTGAAGTTTCTGTAGATAAGAGATCCGGCTGACCATCCATAACTAACATTCTTCCAGTAGGACGTAGGCGGGCACTTAAAGTTTCAATGAAAACCTGCATCTTATTATTACCGCTAGGACTGATTGTCTGGTAGTTTGCTAAAGTTCCGGAATGTCCATATCCAGGTTCGTAGTCAATATCAAAACCATCAAGATTGTACTTTTCAATACTATCACAAATAGCGTTTGCATATGCTTTTACCCCTTCAATGAAGTTACCTTGTCCCTTTTCTTCTACCCAATATTGCGTTGCATTCAATCCTTTAGGAGTCAGCTGATCTCCCAAATCTTGAATAATCCAACATAATAATGCCTTTCCTCCTTTCACTTCCTGGAAGAATTTCAAATCTGCTTTCTGTTCATCAGAAAGGTAACCTCTTGTTCCCCAGAGAGATACAAAATCTACACTATCGGGTAACATCTTCAAATAATTTTGAGCGTTGTTTCCTTTTCCAGTCCAGTTACCAAACCAACCAAAGCCTTTCACATGAGGAGTTTTTCTATATTCTCTTATTTGAGCGAAATATTCACGCATGGTCGGTGTAAGATCTTCTTCGGTTTGGGCTTCTATTAGGGGAATCAGACGGTGCATTCCTTCTTGATTCTCAAAAACCTCTCTTTCTTCAGATGTCCAGTCAGAACAACTTAGTATACTTAAGGCAGATATACCTATACACAAATACTTTAATAATTTCATAATTTTCTTTTCTTAAAAATGAATATCATTATTACTGATTAGGTTGTTTGGGCCTGTTTGAACGTACCCACCATAATTTAGTAGCTCCTATATCTCCACCTCCCAGCAATGTTGGAATTTCAGCCATATTAGGATTGGAATTATAGGCTGTAGGAGCAAATCTAAAGCGTTCAGGAACTCTGCAATCTTCTATTGAGGCGCCAATTCTTCCAGGAGCAGCTTCATCCATAGGTTTCATTAAATATGGGAAACCGGTTCTGCGATATTCGGTCCAGGCTTCCACAGCGTTCGGATATAGTGCCAGATATTTTTGCGTAATAATTTTCTGTAACTGTTCTTCTTGCTTACTCAAATTTCCTGTGTAATCATCCCATTTGGGTGAAGTATTTCCAATGCTTAAATCATGGTTATAAGTGCCATATTTGTAATTACTACCAGTGAGTCCGGTTGGTTTACCTGTTCCTGACAGGTATGTGGCAACTCCACTGACTCCTTGCTCTTGAAATGAAATATTTATTCCTTGTTCATAGAACGTTTTGGGGTCACCACCTATCAAATTGTATAGAGCAGCTTCTGCTTTCAGAAAATAAGTTTCGGATGCTCTGAACCAATATAAAGGAGAATTGGAATCTACTTTCGGACGCGATGCAAATTTTGCAGAATATGAGGTTTCCGATTTAGATTTACTATTCGTCGGTGCAACCGGAAAATAACCTGTTTGCGCCCAACTGCCAGAACCATATGTTCCTTCAGTAAAATATGCACTTAACCTAGGGTCTTTATATCCATCCAAATATCCCCAAATAGTGGCGCCCATTCTTGTTTCGTTATATTCATTGACAGATGCTAACATTGAATTCAGCAATGGCATTTTATCAGAACTTTTGATCTTTGCTTCACTTGAAATATCTTCGATAACACCGCCATTTTTAGGATCTAATGCTTTCGTAATATATTCTTTAGCCAAAGTCTCATCTATAAAATGTACTCTGACAGCTATTCTCAACATTAATGAGTTAGCCAGTTTTACCCAGTTTTGAACATTGCCATTGTATATCAAATCGTACTGAGCCATCACACTATAAGATATTGTATTCAGCAATTCTACTGATTTTGACAGATCAGCCAGCATGCTTCTGTAAACAACTTCCTGGCTGTCGAATTTTGGCGCAATACTTCCATCACCTGCTGAGTTATAAGCAATAGGACCGAAAACGTCTGTAGCTCGCAACCATGCTATATTTCTGACAATATTAGCAATCTCCAATATAGCTTGTTCTGATGGGGAATCCGAATCTTTAGCGATTTCATATATTTCATTCCAGGGCAAAAAGATTTGCGAGTAAAAGTTCTGATATGCATAATTCATTCTACTATCTGTAAAATTCCAATTAGCCTCATTATTAAATCCCCAATTATTATTATTGCCAAAATAACCAATATAGTTACCGGAAGATATCAAATCAGTATTTTGTAAATCATTTCCAGGTCCAGTTGTCAAACTAGGTGAACCTATAGGGATCACTCTTTGCTGCATATTCATGAAACGGGCACCATATTTAAGAGGACCTAATTCCCCATCGGAGACACCGTAAGGATTGGTATTGACAGCTTCATAATCACAAGCTGACATAGAACAAAGTGCCAAAAGCAGAATTATATATTTTTTCATATTCAATTCCTTTATTTATTTTAGAATCCAAATTTCAAACTCAATCCATAAGTAGACTGGCTGGGTAACATAAAGTAATCGTATCCTTGACCAAAAGTACCAGTGGAAGCTGTTAGTTCAGGATCATAAGGGGCCTTATTGTATATCATCCATAAATTAGTACCGTATACTGACAAGCTCAAATTATTAACAGTTCCTTTAAACCATTTATTGGGGAAAGTATAAGTTAGTCTGGCTTCCTGCAATCTCACATTAGTTGCTGAGTATGTATAGTAGGCATCCAAATTAGAAACTGCATCATAATAAGTTTTTGGATCAACTTTGAAATATCCTAATGATACACCACCTGCATCACGTGCATCTGCTGATGCTTCAGATACTCCATATCTGTCTAACATAGCTTGTGTTTTAGATATTACGATTCCTCCAATACGAGCTGTGAACAACAAGTTAAGATTAAATCCTTTGTAACTAAATCCATGCTGCCATCCCAAATTCCATTTAGGGTTCACGCTACCTAGCTTGTAGGGTGAGGTGGTTTCTGTAGTTAATGCCTGACCTGGCTGATAGTCTATATAATTATCACCATCTCTTTTTAGCCATTCATTTGCATATACAGTACCAATTTCTCCTCCTTCTCTCAAACGGAAACGCCCAACCTGAATATCCGTTAAATCTATCAAGGTATTTGTTACCGGATTCAAGACATCACGTGCCAATTGGATTATTTTATTTTTATTTGTCGTCGCAGTGAACGTTGTATTATAATTAAAATCACCAAATTTCTTGTCAAATCCTAAACTTAATTCAAGTCCTCTATTCTGAACATTACCGGCTTGTACAAACATATATTCAAAATTACTACCCAATGTAGCTTTCAGTAACTGATTATATGTATTTGAATGATAATACGTAACTCCGAAAGTTATTGTATTATTAAACCATTTGGAATCAAGACCTACTTCATAAGAACGAGTTCTTTCAGCTTTCAGATTGGAAATCGGATAATATTTAAAAGGTTTAAAGGTTCCTCCTTCAAGTTCGTGAGTGAGAGTTCCAGGAGTTAACCCTGTATAGGGGATCGGCGAACCTACCTCTGTATAGGAAGCTCTGACTTTCAGGAAACCTAAAGTTGGCTCTAATTTCTCTTTAATATTATTGGGTAACAGTTCAGTAACGATGGCAGACAAACCAACCGAAGGATAGAAAATCCACGGATCATCACTGTTTACCAATTGAGAAGGCTTATCGGCTCTCCCTGTCAAGGTTAGGTATAAGGCCGAATTCCATGATAACTCAGCAGAAGCAAATACAGCAAAATTTCTCCTGCGGCTGTCTCCACCAGTTTGACTTGCGGTGCTCTGCGTCGGGTCTATATTACTATATACAAATTTATTCGGTACTAATAGCAACTGCCCTCCATATCCACGTCCTTTTGTATCATATTCTTCGAAAGAAGTTCCTGCATTGATCGTAGCATGATAGATTTCAGCAAACTGTTTATCGAAGTTTACCATTATATCTGCATATTTCTGTCGAAACGTCTCGTTAGAGTATGTATAGCGTCCGTTTGTACTAGCATATGTGTTTATGGTAGATGCATAACGTTTATCTTCCTTTTCAGTATAGGTATTATCTAAACGTACACGACCTGCCACATTCAAATAGTTGGTAATATCGTACTTTAAAGAGGCATATAACATATAACGGTCTTTTACTTCCGGACGAATGTTACGATAGGCAATCCAATATGGATTTTGTATATCCATACCAAAATCTCCGGGACTCCATTGCTGTTGAGAATATCCGAGTTCACTATTATAGCGTTCAAAATACTTCTCTTTCTCAAAATCTTCACCGCGCGGATATAAGTATGCGCCAACAATTGGATTAAAATAAGTTCCATAAGAAATCATATTGTTATAATACTCACGTATATAACTTGCAGATGCATCTAATGTCAGCTTATCATTCAAGAATTTAGCAGTATTTCTCAATGTCACATTGTAACGGTGGTACTTGTTATTGGGGACAATACCATCAGAATTTACAGCAGCAATCGAAAAATAAGTCTGATTCTTATCGTTTCCGGTTGAAAGATTAAATGAATTATTAAAGGTTGCCCCTAATTCAAAGAAGTCTTTAGGATCATACGATGATTGATTTTCCAGTTTATCTCCCCACGAATAATAGTTTCCTGATATTCCATATCTATTTTGGAATTTAGGCATTGTGAGCGGTGTCATAAACTCTACTGAAGAAGATACATCTATACGCATTTTTC
>OCPS01001969.1_pt1 | contig 14998 bp, 10 predicted proteins | sample 1538651 | NCBI WGS metagenome assembly OCPS01 (sample SAMN04571715, study PRJEB22368) | human gut metagenome | biome: human gut; material: stool | host: Homo sapiens | place: Luxembourg | collected 2012-09-21 | reverse complement strand
GACCGTACGTATCCATGAGATCCATATGGAGGAGGATGCCGGTAAGCTGATCCATGATGAGTGGGAGGACTGCTCCCTGGTTGACTACAACCGAAGCGGCGTACCGCTGATCGAGATCGTATCCGAGCCAGATATGAGAAGCTCCGAGGAGGTTATCGCATATCTGGAAAAGCTCCGCTGCACCATGCAGTATCTTGGAGTTTCTGACTGTAAGCTCCAGGAGGGCTCCATGCGTGCCGATGTCAACCTTTCCGTCCGTGAGGTGGGAAGTGAGACCTTCGGAACAAGAACAGAGATGAAGAACCTGAACTCCTTCAAGGCCATTGCGAGAGCGATCGAAGGAGAGAGAGAACGTCAGATCGAACTTCTGGAAGAAGGAAGAGCCGTTGTACAGGAGACAAGAAGATGGGACGATAACAAAGAGTCTTCCCATGCTATGCGTTCCAAGGAGGATGCAAAGGATTACCGTTACTTCCCGGACCCGGATCTTCCGCCAATCCACATTTCCGATGCATGGATCGAAGAGCTGCGTACTTCCATTCCGGAGCTTCGTGAAGCCAAGATGGATCGTTATCAGAAGGAGTATGAGCTTCCGGCTTATGATGCAGGGATCCTGACTGAATCCAGACATCTGGCAGGACTTTTTGAGGAGACAGCAGTTCTTCTCGGAAACCCGAAAAAGGTGGCAAACTGGTTTATGGTGGAGGTTCTCCGCCTGACAAAGGACAAGGGCCTTGATCCGGAAAAGGTAAGCTTTACCCCGAAGCATCTGGCAGACCTTCTTTCCATGGTGGAGAAAAAAGAGGTCAGCGCACAGAATGCCAAGAAAGTATTTGAAAAAGTGTTTGACGAGGATATTGATCCGGTTGTATATATAGAAGAGAATGGTCTTAAGATCGTAGAAGATACAGGACTTCTCACCGAAACTGTGAAAAAGATCGTAGATGCAAACCCTGGACCGCTGGCAGAGCTTCTGGGCGGCAAGGATAAGGTTATGGGATTTTTTGTAGGACAGCTGATGAGAGAACTGAAAGGCAAGGCAAATCCTGACAGCGTCAGAAAAGCACTGGCAGAGGAAATTGAGAGAAGGAGATAAAATACTATGGTTACAGTGAATCAGAATTATTTAAAACTTCCGGGAAGCTATCTGTTTTCCAATATCGCAAAGAAGGTAAGCGCATATAAGGAGGCCAATCCGGAATTTAAGGATTCTGTGATCAGTCTTGGAATCGGTGATGTGACACAGCCCCTTGCACCGGCGATCATCGATGCCCTTCATAAATCCGTAGACGAAATGGCACACGCAGAAACCTTCCACGGATATGCTCCGGATCTCGGATATGAGTTCTTAAGAAGTGCCATTGCAAAAAATGATTATCAGTCCAGAGGCTGCGACATCAGCGCAGACGAGATCTTTGTTTCCGATGGAGCAAAAAGTGATTCCGGAAACATCCAGGAGATCTTCGGACTGGATAACAAGGTTGCAGTCTGCGACCCGGTTTATCCTGTATATGTAGATACCAACGTTATGGCCGGACGTACTGGTCTTTATAACAAAGAGCGTGAGAACTTTGACGGTGTGATCTACATGCCCTGCAAAGAGGAGAATGGTTTCCTTCCGGAGATACCGGCAGGTGAAGTACCGGATCTGATTTATCTTTGCTTCCCGAACAATCCTACCGGCGGTGCGATCACAAAGGCAGCTCTTCAGGAGTGGGTCGACTACGCCAACAAAAACGGCTGCGTGATCATCTATGATGCAGCATATGAGGCATATATTTCTGAGGAGGATGTCCCGCACAGCATTTATGAGTGCGAGGGTGCGAGAACCTGTGCCATCGAGCTTCGAAGTTTTTCCAAAAATGCAGGCTTTACAGGCGTTCGTCTTGGCTTTACCGTTGTTCCGAAGGAACTGGTGCGTGATGGTGTAGAGCTTCACAGTCTCTGGGCAAGACGTCACGGAACCAAGTTTAACGGTGCTCCGTACATTGTACAGAGAGCAGGCGAGGCTGTTTACTCTCCGGAGGGAAAAGCACAGCTGAAGGAGCAGATCGCTTATTACATGCGTAATGCAAAGACGATCCTGGAGGGACTTTCCGCAGCAGGATTTTCCGTGTCCGGTGGAAAAAATGCTCCATACATCTGGCTGAAAACACCGGATCAGATGACCTCCTGGGAGTTCTTTGATTATCTCCTTGAGAAAGCACACATCGTAGGAACACCAGGTTCAGGCTTTGGTGCACACGGCGAGGGATATTTCCGTCTGACTGCATTCGGAAGTTATGAGAATACACTGGAAGCAATTGAGAGAATTAAAAATCTGTAATATGAGTATAAATTGCGGAGCAGGTCTTTGGAAAAGAGCTGCTTCGTTTTTTTACCGAATCAAAGAAATATTCTGCTTCATTGCGAATATCCACTTGATCTGGATCAAAGAAGCTCCCGGCAGGGTTGCGAAAAGCAATAAGCAGTGGAAAAAAATATGTCTGTAAGTTAATTTGCGAAAATAACAATAAGGATTGCGAAAATTTATCATATCATTTATAATTGTACAGGAAGTAAGGCACAGGCCGCAGAAAGCCTGTGTTCATAAAATTTCACAAATTTACGCAATCACGAAAGGGGATTTTATCATGGGTATCAGAAGAGTAGAAAATATGTGCGGCGGTAAAGGCCATGTGATCATCAAAGACATTCTTGAGGGAGACGAGCTGAAGGGAAAATGCGGACTTTACGCACAGGTTACCATCGAAAAAGGATGTTCTCTGGGATACCATGAGCATCATGGCGAGACAGAAACCTACTATATCTTAAGCGGTGAAGGCGAGTACGACGATAACGGCGTGAAACGTCCGGTAAAGGCCGGCGACATCACCATCACACCAGATGGAAAAGGACACGGTCTTACCAATACAGGCGACACAGATCTTGTGTTTATGGCACTGATCATTTTTGACTGATCCATATAGAAGAAAACAGAAGTGAGACAGAAGGGCGGCCTTTTTGAAGAGGCTGCTCTTTTTACGACTGAGGCGTAACCTGTGTCGGAGTATAAATTCTGGGATGAAAGATTCTCTGTCTCAGATTGTTATTAAACGAAATGTATTAATTGTATAAACAAAAAATATTTTTGGATTTTTTTAGAAAAAAACTGTTGACATACAAAAAGCACTTTGCTATACTATCACTTGTCGCGAGGGAGAAGATAAAGAATCCCGAAGAAATGCGATATGCGGAAGTGTCGGAACTGGCAGACGAGCAAGACTAAGGATCTTGTGAGCATTGCGCTCGTGTGGGTTCAAGTCCCATCTTCCGCATTTTTTATTTAGGAAACCTGCATCTGGAAACGGATGCAGGTTTTTTTGCTACCTAAAAATATCTGTAAAAAAGGAATCCGGATAGAATATATCGTGTTTATATGTTATGATAGAAGAAAATGGAAGGAGCATAGTCATATGAGAAGAAAAAGTGCAGGAAAAAAGCTCATGGCCGTACTTATAGCGGCAAGCCTGGCGCTGACTCCGGCAGAGCTGACAGTGGCGGCAGAAATGGAACCAGAGGGTGAGAAAGCAGCATTTTGGGCAGAAGAAAGTGGAGATACTGCATCCTCAGATCCGGAAGATATTGCAGAGGCGGAAGCAGATATCACAGATGGATCGGCTGCTATAGAGGAACAGGAAACCACAGATACAGATACCGGGAACAACGTACAGGAGAATGCGGAAACAGGCGTAATGGAGTCTGGTGAAGAAGCGCCAGAGGGTACTGCGGAAGAGGAAGAACTGGAGGCTCCGGAAGCGGCAATGGATGAAGAGGAAGCGTTGGAGGAATGCGAACAGGCAGAAGAAAACGCAGCTTTTGATGATGGAACGAAGGATGCAGTGCAGGCATCCGCAGAATACTCTGATGGAAAATTTACGTGGGTACTGGACGGGAATGGAACACTGACCATTACGGGAAATAACATGGAGTTGACAAAAAATGAGATATCTGAAAGTGCTTTGGAGAAGGCAGGCATCGATTTTTCTAGAGTAAATAAGCTTGTAATCGGGAATGGGATCACAGGCTTTGATAGATGGGGCATGTGGAATCTGAAAAAATATATTAAGGAACTGGAAATCCATGGAAATGCAGGCATGAATATGCCGGAGCAATGCTTTTACGATGTGCCAAATATAGAGAGTGTGGTGATATCCGGTGCAGTGGATGTGCCGAGAGATATGTTTGGAAAATGTACCGGGCTGAAAAAGGTTACATTAAAAAATGGAGTGAGGTCTATTGGAGAGGATGCCTTTCGAGATTGCAGCAGTCTGGAGGGTGTGATATTTGAGAATACAGTATTGGAAAAAATCAGTGACGGAGCATTTTGGGGCTGCAGTGCGCTGAGTTCTATTGCGTTACCGGATTCCGTAACAGAAATAGAAAGGAATGCATTTTTCGAGACCGGACTCAGAAATATCCAGCTTCCGGAAAAACTGACGCTGATAGGAGGAGGGGCATTTTGTAACTGCAAAAATCTGAAGCAGGTACAGCTTCCGCCTCAATTAAAAGAGCTGGGTGAGGGTGCATTTTTTAACTGCGAAAATCTGGCACAGATCCAGCTTCCGTCTCAGTTAAATAAATTAGGGACAGATGCATTCAGAGATTGTACATCCTTGGATAAGATTGACATACCTGCCGGTCTGAAGCAGATCGAGTCTGCCACATTTTGCAATACCGGGCTGACCAGTGTGACCTTACATGAGGGACTGACTAAGATCGAAGATTGGGCGTTTCATGATTGCCTTAAGCTGAAAAAGATCCGTATTCCGAAATCAGTTACAGATATTGGCGAACTGGCATTAGGAATACGTTATAACATGGGAAATGGTGCAGAGGAAGTTATTCCCGGTGGTTTTACAGTAGAAGGTTATACAGGCTCGGCAGCGGAACGATATGTAAAGAGAATGCATCAAAGTGAAAATTTATATCATGTATTTTTTAAAGATGTGAAATTTGTTTCCATTGGTGGACAGACTGCAGCGGTTACCAATATCAGCAAAACAAAGATATCCGCACTTAAGACCAGGGCCTTTACCGGAAAGCCACTGACCCAGGCACTCACCATAACCTATGGCGGTAAGAAGCTTGTAAACGGAAGGGATTACACCCTTACCTGGAAGAATAATAAAAATATCGGAACTGCATCCGTTACTATCAAAGGAAAAGGAAAATATAACGGTTCTGTTACAAAAAAATTCCGGATCACGGTTCAGAAAAACGCGGTCTATACAGTCAGCAGGCTGAAATATAAGATATCCAGTGCAGACACATCCGGCAAGGGAACCGTAGTCTTTACCGGAGCTACGGACAAGGCAGCAAGAAAGGCCCTTACGATCCCGACGACAGTAAAGATTGGTGGAAAGAGCTTTCGTGTAACAGCCATTGGCACCTCTGCAATGTCCGGAGCGAAGAAGCTGACAACAGTGAAAATCGGAGCGAATATAATGACAGTAGGTGCGAAAGCCTTCTACGGCTGCAGTAAACTCTCCAATGTAACGATCTTCGGCACAAAGCTTACGACAGCGAAGACCGGAGCCAATGCATTTAAAGGAATTCGCTCCAATTGCAGATTTAAAGTACCGGCTTCCAGGGTAAGTGCATACAAAAAACTCCTCCGTGCAAAGGGTGCCGGACCAAAGATAATCGTGACAAAATAACAGAAAAACCGAAAAAATAGAAAACTTTTGAAAAAAGGTGTTGACATACAAGATCCACTTTGCTATACTATCACTTGTCGCGAGGGAGAAAATAAAAAATCCCAAGGAAATGCGGTCATGCGGAAGTGTCGGAACTGGCAGACGAGCAAGACTAAGGATCTTGTGAGCATTGCGCTCGTGTGGGTTCAAGTCCCATCTTCCGCATTGGAAATTTCCAATGAAATGCGATATGCGGAAGTGTCGGAACTGGCAGACGAGCAAGACTAAGGATCTTGTAAGCATTGCGCTTGTGTGGGTTCAAGTCCCATCTTCCGCATGACTTTAAAACAGAGCTGTGAATTGCAGCTCTGTTTTTGGCTATATGAAAGTAAATTATTGCATGCCTGCACTGGTGAGAAGCTGAAATGGGAAGATCTGCGTGATATATTTGTATTCGTTTCATATACAATAGGATAATTTTGGACATCTTAAGGGCTGATCAGACCGTAACTCCAATATTTTTTGAATTATTTTTTCAGAAAAGAGGAATTTGTGGTTTTGTGTAGAATATAATTAACAGAGGGTATTTTGTCGCCGCTGTTTGTCAGACTGTGGAGGAAATGCTTATGAACATCAGAGAGAGCATGGAACAGAGAGAACGGGAGCTTTTGAGCCCTTATGCTTCTCACAGCGCAGATACCAGAGGCCGGGAGCACCCGGAAGAGGAATGCGATGTGCGGACAACGTATCAGAGAGACAGAGACAGGATCCTTCATTGTAAGGCTTTTCGCCGTATGAAGGATAAGACACAGGTGTTTCTGGCACCACAGGGAGATCATTACCGTACCAGGCTGACACATACACTGGAGGTATCACAGATCGCCCGGACTATTGCCAAGGCACTTCGCTTAAATGAAGATCTGGTGGAAGCGATCGCTCTGGGACATGATCTGGGGCATACGCCTTTTGGACATGCAGGAGAGAGAGCACTGGATCAGGTACATCCGGGTGGCTTTGCACACTATAAGCAGAGCGTCCGGGTTGTGGAAGTACTGGAGAAGAACGGAAACGGACTGAACCTTACCTGGGAAGTCCGCAACGGGATCATGAATCACCGCACCAGCGGAAATCCTTTCACACTGGAAGGACAGGTGGTACGTTTTTCTGACAAGATCGCCTATATCCACCATGATATGGACGATGCCCAGCGGGCAGGGATCATCACAGAAGATGATATTCCTGTCACAATGAGAACTTTTCTGGGCTATACCACGAGAGAACGGCTGAATACTTTCGTACATAATATTATAGAGAACAGTATGGGGAAAGACAGCATCTCCATGTCGCCGGATGTTTTTGAGGCGATGATGGAGCTTCGGGCGCTGATGTTCCGGAATGTCTATGAGAATCCGGTTGCCAGGAAGGAAGAGGATAAAGTGATCCAGATGCTGAGTGAACTGTACGGATATTATACTGACCATCCGGAGGCAATGTCCCGGGAATACAGGGAACTGGTGGAATACCGGGGAGTACCTAAGGAACAGGCAGTATGTGATTATATTTCGGGAATGACGGATCAGTATTCCATGGAGAAATTCAGGGAGATCTATATACCGAGAGCCTGGGAGGTCTATTAAATGGAAAAGAGGGATAAGCATGCGTTATTCAGATGACATCATAGAAGAAGTCCGAATGAAAAATGACATTGTAGACGTGATATCCCAGTATGTGAAACTGACACGGAGGGGGAGTTCCTATTTTGGGCTGTGTCCCTTCCATAATGAGAAAACCCCTTCCTTTTCCGTAACACCATCCAAGCAGATGTATTACTGCTTTGGCTGCGGAGCAGGAGGAAACGTATACAATTTTATCATGGAATATGAGAATTACTCGTTTGGTGAGGCACTGTCACATCTGGCTGACCGGGCAGGGGTAGAGCTTCCGAAGATCGAGTATTCCAGAGAAGCCAGAGAAAAAGCAGAACAGAGAGCAAATCTTCTGGAGATCAACAAGCTGGCAGCGCAGTACTTTTATTATCAGCTCCGGAGAGAAGGCGGAAAGGCGGCTTACAGATATCTGACAGGAAGAGGTCTTTCCGAGGAAACCATCCGTAAATTCGGTCTTGGATATTCGGACAAGTACAGTGATGATCTGTACAAATATCTTAAGGGTAAGGGCTACAGTGATGAACTTCTCAGGGAATCCGGCCTGTTCAATGTAGATGAGCGGCGAGGCATGTATGATAAGTTCTGGAACCGTGTGATCTTCCCGATCATGGATGTAAACAACCGGGTCATTGGTTTCGGAGGTCGTGTCATGGGAGATGGCAAGCCCAAGTACCTGAATTCGCCGGAGACGAAGATCTTTGATAAGAGCCGGAATCTTTACGGGCTGAATGTGGCCAGGACCACCAGGAAGAATTATCTGATCCTCTGTGAGGGATATATGGATGTGATCGCCATGCATCAGGCAGGCTTTACCAATGCAGTGGCGTCGCTTGGAACTGCACTGACCTCCGGACATGCAAGTCTTGTGAAACGTTACACCAAGGAAGTCCTGCTTCTTTATGACAGTGACGGTGCAGGGATCCGGGCGGCACTTCGTGCGATCCCGATCCTGCGGGAGGCGGGAGTCACGTCCAGGGTAGTAAGCCTGAAGCCCTGGAAGGATCCGGACGAGTTCATCAAGAATGAAGGAGCGGAGGCCTTTGAGGAACGTCTGAACCGGGCCATGGACAGCTTTATGTTTCGTGTACATATTGCGGAACAGGAATTTGCCATGGATGCACCCCAGGGACAGAATCAGTTTTTTGAGCGGTGTGCCGGGATGCTTCTGGAGCTTTCCGATGAACTGGAGAGGAATCTTTATATAGAAGCCATTGTAAAGGAATACGGCCGCTATGGAGTGGGCACGGAGGATATCCGGAAAAGGGTCAACACGCTGGCTCTGAAGGGAACGCCTGCAGAGAAACGGATCCAGCCAAAGTCCGGGACTCCGGAAACAAAGAAAAAGGAATCCGCCGCAGACAAAGCACAGAAGCTGATGCTGACCTGGCTTGTAAATTATCCGGGTATTTTTGAACAGGTGGAAAAATACATTTCCCCTTCCGATTTTGTGGTACCGCTGTATAAAGAGGTAGCCCAGATGCTGTTTGAACAGCATAAGGAGGGAGAGACCAATCCGGGAAAGCTTCTCAACGCCTTTACAGACAGTGAGGAGCAGCGGGAGGTGGCATCTCTTTTTAACGCCACCATTCATCTGGAAAACGAAGGAGAACAGCAGAGGGCTTTTTCCGATGCGCTGCTGCGGATCAAGGAAGAAAGCCTCAAAGAAAAAAACCGTACCTGGGACCCGTCAGACATGGCCGGGCTTCAGGAACTGATAAAAGCAAAAAAAGAACTGGAAGACCTTGGAAGAAAGAGGCAGCAGCTGCATATTTCTTTCAATTAAGGATAAAATATAAACACTATATGGAGGTATAGAGCACCTATGGAAATGAATATGGCAAAATTCAGCGAGAAACTTGTAGAGCTTCTTGAACTTGCAAAAAAGAAAAAGAATGTGCTGGAATATCAGGAGATCAGCGACTTTTTCAAGGACTCTCCACTGGAAGTGGATCAGATGGAGAAGGTTTTTGACTTCCTGGAGGCCAGCGGTGTGGACGTTCTCCGTATCACAGAAAACAGCGGTGACGAACTCCTCCTTGATAACGATATGGATATGGATGGGATGGAAGATGAAGAAGAGGTAGAGCTTGATAAGATCGACCTCTCTGTACCGGAAGGTGTCAGCATCGAGGATCCGGTCCGTATGTACCTGAAAGAAATCGGTAAAGTCAGTCTGTTAAGTGCAGATGAGGAGATCGAGCTTGCCAAGAGAATGGAAAAGGGGGATGAAGCTGCCAAGAAACGTCTGGCAGAGGCCAATCTCCGTCTTGTTGTCAGCATTGCAAAGCGTTATGTTGGACGTGGAATGCTGTTTCTCGACCTGATCCAGGAGGGAAATCTTGGCCTTATCAAAGCTGTTGAAAAATTTGATTACAGAAAAGGCTACAAGTTCAGTACCTATGCAACCTGGTGGATCCGTCAGGCTATCACAAGAGCCATTGCGGATCAGGCACGTACCATCCGTATCCCTGTGCATATGGTTGAGACCATCAACAAGCTGATCCGTGTTTCCCGTCAGCTGCTCCAGGAGCTTGGACGTGAACCTACGCCGGAGGAAATTGCTGAGGAGATGGACATGCCGGTAGACCGTGTACGTGAGATCCTTAAGATCTCTCAGGAGCCGGTATCTCTGGAAACTCCTATCGGTGAGGAGGAAGACAGTCATCTTGGCGATTTCATCCAGGATGATAATGTTCCGGTACCTGCAGATGCAGCTGCATTTACACTTCTGAAGGAGCAGCTGGTAGAAGTCTTAAGTACGCTTACTGACCGTGAACAGAAGGTTCTCCGCCTCCGTTTCGGACTGGACGACGGACGTGCCAGAACTCTGGAGGAAGTTGGTAAAGAGTTCAATGTCACAAGAGAGCGTATCCGTCAGATCGAGGCAAAAGCTCTGCGCAAGCTGCGTCATCCCAGCCGCAGCCGCAAGCTGAAGGATTATCTTGACTGATAAAAATATATCCGTACAGCTTTCCATGCGTCTTTGTGCCATTGCCGGTATGGTAACAAAAGGAAACCGGCTGGCAGACGTAGGATGTGACCATGGCTATCTGTCGATCTGGCTTGTCAGTGAAAAAACAGTTCCGTCAGCCATTGCCATGGATGTACGTCCGGGACCGCTTTCAAGAGCCAGGGAGAATATTACCCGTTATGGCCTTGAAGATTACATAGAGACCCGTTTGAGCGACGGGCTTGCGAAGATTGAGCCGGGAGAAGGTGATACCCTGGTGATCGCGGGAATGGGTGGTCCTCTGATGGAAAGGATATTAAAGGATGGAGCGAAGGTCCGGGAGGGGTTTCAGGAACTGATCCTGCAGCCTCAGTCGGACCTTCCTCATTTCCGGCATTTTCTTTCTGAGATCGGCTGGGAGATCGTAAGGGAAGAAATGATAAAAGAAGACGGAAAATTTTATCCTATGATGAAAGCGGTACGTAACAATGCGGGAGAAAAGACTGTTTACACAGAGGAAGAGGCCTGGTTTGGACCTCTCCTTCTGAAAAAATGTCACCCGGTCCTTAAAGAGTATCTTCTACGGGAGGAAATGATCCGTAAGAAAATACTTGCCGGTCTTTCCGGGGCAGAGTCTGTTTCCGCAAAAACTCGTCTGGCAGAAGTAAAGGAGGAAATGGAGCTGATCCATACAGCTCTGAAACGATATGAAAGCATATGAACTGATCGAATGGCTGAATGAGCACCATCCGCAAAAATTTGCGGAGGACTGGGATAATGTGGGACTGCTGGTGGGAGATGACCAGAAAGAGATTTCCCATGTATTTCTTGCACTGGATCTTACGGAACCGGTGTTGGATGAGGCGGTGGCTGCTGGTGCGGATATGATCCTTACCCATCACCCAATGATCTTTTCTGGAATCAAAAAGATCAACAATCATACCTTTACCGGAAGAAAGATCCTCCGTCTGATAAAGGAGGATATCCCGTATTTTGCCATGCATACCAATTATGATGTGATCGGAATGGCAGATTTAAGCGCAGAGCATCTGAAGCTTCAGGATACAAGGGTGCTTACAGTTACCGATGGATCCGGGGAGCAGCCGGAGGGGTTCGGAAGAGTGGGAAAGCTTCCCCATGTTATGACTCTTGATGAGTTTGGAAAATATGTAAAAGAATGCAATCATCTTCCGGATGTGCGGGTTTACGGTGATCTGGATCGGAAGATCGAGACGGTGGCGATCTGTACAGGAAGCGGAAAGAGTATGATCGGTGATGTAATGGCCGCCGGTGCGGATGTATATGTGACCGGAGATATTGATTATCATACTGCCATCGATACTATGGCAGATGGTCTGGCAATCGTAGATGCCGGACATTACGGTACGGAGTATATTTTTGCGGAAGCTATGGAGAAGGAACTGAATGCGGCATTCTCTGCGCTTAAGACAACCTGCGCCAGTGTGAAAAATCCATATACTGTTTTGTAAAAGCGGATTGCAAAAAGTGCTTGTATTCATGAATATGTAGTGGGATGGAATACGATTATCTGTTTCGGAAAAATGAATTGTGAAACACATGGCTGTCCGAAAAATCGGGCAGCTGTATAAATATATAAGCCTGTGGAGGGGATCGTTATGGAACAGACAATGATTAAAGTGACCATAAACGGAGAAACAAGGGAATACCCCAAAATGACACCGTATTCTGAGATCATAAGGGATTATGAGGGCAAAACAGAGTATCCGGTGATCCTTGTGACTGAGAACGGAAAGCTCCGTGAGCTTCACAAGAAGCTTCAGCATGACTGTACACTGGGATTTATAACCGCAAAGGACAGTGCCGGTCGAAAAACCTATCGGAGAAGTGCGATCTTTATTCTTTTGAAGGCAATTTTTGATGTAGCTGGAAAAGAGAATGTGGATCATGTTGTGATCCATTATTCTATCGGAAATGCTCTTTATTTTACCATGAAAGGCAGTGCTACCCTGGATCAGGAGCTTCTTGACCGGGTAAAAGTGCGGATGTGGGAACTGGTAGACCGGAAGCTTCCGATCTGCAAACGCAGTGTCAGCACGGATGATGCCGTTTCCATGTTCCACAGGCATCATATGTATGATAAAGAAAAGCTGTTCCGTTATCGGCGGGTTTCCAGAGTGAATATTTACAGCCTGGAAAATTTCGAGGATTATTTTTATGGATTTATGGCACCGGATACCGGCTATGTGAAGCATTTTGATCTGCAGCTTTATGATGAAGGCTTTGTGCTGATCCTTCCGAGGCAGAAGAACCCGGATGTGCTGGAGCCTTTTGAACCCCAGGATAAGATTTTCCATGTGCAGAAGGAATCGGAAGAGTGGGGCGATAAGCTGGATGTTGCCACTGTAGGAGATCTCAATGACCGGATCACAAGAGAAGGTGTGCAGAGCCTGATGCTGATTCAGGAGGCACTCCATGAGGCCAAGATTTCTTCGATTGCCGAGGAGATCCGGAGAAGGGGCAATGTAAAGTTCGTAATGATCGCAGGTCCGTCTTCTTCCGGAAAGACCAGTTTTTCTCACAGATTATCTATTCAGCTTTCTGCTCATGGTCTGAAGCCGCATCCCATTGCTGTGGATAACTATTTTGTGGATCGTGAACATACGCCGCTGGATGAATTCGGAGAAAAGAATTATGAGTGTCTGGAAGCCATTGACACGCAGCAGTTTAATGAAGATATGCTGAATCTCCTTTCGGGAAAAACCGTGGATCTTCCTACATTTAATTTCAAGACCGGATGCAGGGAATACCGGGGAGACCAGCTTCAGCTTGGAAAAGATGATATCCTGGTCATTGAGGGTATCCACGGGCTCAATGACAAATTGAGTTATGCCCTTCCAAAAGAGAGTAAGTTTAAGATCTATATCAGTGCACTGACACAGCTGAACATTGATGAGCATAACCGGATCCCCACAACGGATGGAAGACTGATACGCCGAATTGTCCGTGATGCACGTACACGTGGAACTTCCGCAAAGGATACCATTGCAAGGTGGCCTTCTGTACGGAGAGGCGAGGAGCAGAATATTTTTCCGTTCCAGGAGGAAGCAGATGTGATGTTTAATTCAGCTCTTGTGTATGAGCTTGCCTGCCTGAAGGTTTATGCGGAACCGCTGCTTTTTGGAATTGACAAGAGTGAACCGGAGTATCAGGAGGCGAAGCGGCTTTTGAAGTTCCTGGATTATTTTGTGCCGGTGCCCAGTGAAGGCGTTCCGTTTAATTCGCTTCTGAGGGAGTTTATTGGCGGTAGTTGTTTTAATGTATAAATTAATTGTATGAATAAAAAAAGCTATGTGTAGATATAAGGCTCTATGCAATGCAGATATCGGTTGGCACAAAGATGAGAAGATTAGGATTTCTCTGTGCATAGGATCTGTGGTGTGTGGAGCCTTTTGAGTGTGAATCGGAAAAGTTAAAGTCCTCTGTGGTGCTGCGGATGGATGACGGGATTTACAGGACTTAAAGGAAAGGGAAAATGATCATGAAAGAAAAAATACAATTGACAAAACTGGCTCCAAACTGTGGCTGTGCAGCTAAGGTAGGACCGGGGACTCTGGCGGGAGTTCTTGGCGGGCTGCCAAAGTTCTGTGATCCGGATCTTCTGGTTGGAACGGACACTTCGGATGATGCGGCCGTTTATAAGGTTTCCGAAGATCTGGCACTGATCCAGACATTGGATTTTTTTACTCCGGTGGCAGATGATCCTTATGATTTCGGGCAGATCGCGGCGGCAAATGCATTGAGTGATGTGTATGCCATGGGTGGAACTCCGAAGACAGCTTTGAATATTGTGGCGTTTCCGAAGGATATGGATGTGGAGATCCTCGGGGAGATCCTGCGTGGCGGTGCGGATAAGGTGATGGAGGCCGGGGCGGTTCTTGCCGGTGGCCATACGATCCAGGATGATACACCAAAGTATGGGCTCAGTGTGACGGGTTTTGTAGATCCGAGGAAGTTCTGGAAGAATTTTGGAGCGCAGACCGGAGATAAGCTGATCCTGACGAAGGCGCTGGGTGCGGGGATCGTGAATACGGCGATCAAGGCGGATCTGGTGACGGAAGGTGCACGTAAGGCGGTTTTGGCTTCCATGAAGAAACTGAACCGGGATGCCTGTGAGGTTTTTAAAGAGTTTGAGGTTCATGCCTGTACGGATGTGACGGGGTTTGGTCTTGGGGGACATGCTACGGAGATGGCTGTGGCCAGTGACCGGACGGTTGTGATCGATACGGAGAAGCTGCCGGTGCTTCCGGATGTGGAGGAGTTTGCTTCTATGGGATTGATTCCGGGTGGGGCTTACAGGAACCGGGAGTTTGCTGAGAAAACCGGAGTGAAAAGTGTGGCAGAGCTCTGGCGGGAGGATCTGGTGTTTGATCCGCAGACTTCTGGGGGATTGCTGGCGGCGGTTCCGGAGAGGGATGTGCAGGAGATCATGAAGCGGCTGGATGCGGCTGGTCTGCAGGCTGGGGTGATCGGTGAGGTTGTGGATCGGCGGGAGTGGACGTTGGAGATCCGGTAGGAAATTAATTTACGAACGAATGTTTGGACGATAACGTCAGAGTGGATGGTTGCGTAGGGGGGATACTGCTGGGGAAAGTGGTGGAAGCAGAATGACGGATGGTGGATGGCGGACGACGGACGCCTGGGGGAGAGGATATCGGTCCGGG
>OCPS01001967.1_pt1 | contig 15006 bp, 10 predicted proteins | sample 1538651 | NCBI WGS metagenome assembly OCPS01 (sample SAMN04571715, study PRJEB22368) | human gut metagenome | biome: human gut; material: stool | host: Homo sapiens | place: Luxembourg | collected 2012-09-21 | reverse complement strand
TGGACAGGACCCGGAAAATCAACTTTGTACAGATGATTTTGCAGGCCATTGGGCTCATAATGCCAATCTTTCAATAAAAGCGATTATGGGTGTAGCCGGATATAGTGAAATAGCCCGTATACTCGGATTAAACAGTGTAGCAGAAAGATACGCTGACATAGCTAAAAAAATGGCGATGAAATGGGAAGAAATGGCAAATGAAGGTGACCATTATCGCCTCGCTTTCGACCGCAATAATACTTGGAGTCAAAAGTATAATATTATCTGGGATAAGATGTGGAATTTGAATATATTCCCTAATAATGTAATCAGTAAAGAAATCAACTACTATCTGACAAAGCAGAATCTATATGGATTGCCATTAGATTCCCGCAGAGATTACACAAAATCCGACTGGATTATGTGGACAGCAGCCATGTCTCCAAACCGTGAAATTTTTGAGAAGTTTGTAGATCCTCTTTATAAATACATCAATGAAACTACTTCACGTGTGCCTATCAGTGACTGGCATGATACCAAAACTGGCAGAATGACCGGATTTAAGGCACGTTCCGTAATTGGAGGATATTGGATACAAGTGTTAATGGATAAGATGAATCATTAAAAATATGGACAATAAGTTGAAAGAATACTTTTTCGCATGGATGAATCATTTCAGCATAATACAACAAGAGATAAGTAATGAACCAACAATATAATATTTTATTAATCATTAATTTTTTACGTATGAAAAAAAACAAAATCATGAAAGACTACTGGCGGGTATGCTGGATGGCATTACTGCTAGTTGCTCTATTCTTCGGAAGTTGTAGTGATGACAATGACAGCAACGGAGATTCAGACAATGCAGCATTTGATCCGAATATTCCGGTTCAAGTAAGTGGTATCAATCCGACTACGGGGGGATTCGGGCAGCGATTAGTTATATCAGGAGAAAATTTTGGTAATGATCCGTCTATTGTGAATGTCTTTGTTGGTGGAAAAAAAGCTATCGTAATCAATGTGAAAAATCATTCTATCTACTGTTTGGTACCTTCACAGGCTTATTCCGGAGAAATCGAAGTACAAATATCCAATGGCGACAATCCGGTAGTATCTACTATCGCAGAGGCCAAGTTCGAATATGTGCGAAAACAGTTAGTGAGTACATTATGTGGTTCGCGTAGAGATGACGGCGGATACGATACAAAAGATGGTCCATTTAATGATTGTGGTGCATTTGGTTCCCCCAACTGGTTAGAATTTGACCCTAAATATCCCCACTTAGTGTACGTTGCAGCCGATAGAGGTGCAGGTGATGAAAATGAAGGAAACGGTAATATGCGTATTCTCGACCTCAAAAACCAATATGTAGGAACGGCTCTTACAGAAGGTGACATGGGAGGTACTAACCGCGGACGTGCACTTGCCTTTTTTGATGAAAATCACATGGCTGTGGCAGTTGACCAAGGAGACGAATTGAGAGCAGCTGTATATGGTTTTACACGTAATAGAGAAGCCCCTGAGGGCGATGAGCGCAATTATAAAATGTGGGGAAACAGATTAGCGTTGGTTAATTTCAAAGCTTGTAATACAGTAACTTTTCATCCGGTAGATGGTGATATGTACTTTAATAGTTGGGATAAGGGGCAATTCTTCAAAGTAGAGAAGCAACAAATTCAAGAAATTTTCGACGGTACACGTACAACTCCTGCTGATAAAGAAGTACTTTTTCAAATGGATAATGGATGGGAATATAATATCCGTATACATCCGACAGGGAATTATGCTTATATTGTGTCTATTAACAAACACTATATTCAGCGCACAAATTATGATTGGGCAAGTAAACGATTTGTCACTCCCTTCATTGTAGCGGGAACAGCAGAAAGAGCTGCTTATGTAGACGGAATTGGAACAAGCGCACGTTTTAATACTCCTTATCAAGGAGTTTTCGTAAAGAACCCAGAGTATGCAGGACAAGAAGATGAATACGATTTTATTCTTTGTGATAAGATGGGGCAATGTATCCGTAAAATTACCCCACAAGGAAAGGTCTCAACATTTGCCGGTCGCGGAAGCGCCAGTCTGAATGGTAACCCATGGGGATATGTAGATGGAGATTTACGTCAAGAGGCCCGTTTCGACCGTCCGAAAGGTATAGCTTACGATGAAGCAACCGATACATATTACATCGGTGATGGTTCCAATCGGCGTATCCGTAAGATTGCTTACGAAGGAGAAGAATAACTAATGATTAAAACGCACATGAATAATATGAAAAAATATTTATCATTATGTATCATGCTGTTGTGCCTTTGTTCAACGGTTATGGCGCAGCAAGAAAAAGTTGTTGTGAAAGGTGTTGTTACAGACGAAGCCAAAGAGCCGTTGATCGGTGTGAATGTCACCGTGAAGGACATGCCCGGTTTAGGTTCAATCACAGACATGAACGGTCATTACTCCATAACCATGGAACCTTACCGCCAGTTAGTGTTCACTTATATTGGTTATGAATCGAAAGAAGTAATGGTTAAAGAACAACGTACAATAAACGTTGTTATGAAAGAAAGCGTGACAAGAGCAGTAGATGAAGTCGTTATTACTGGTACGGGAGTTCAGAGAAAACTAACACAGACAGGTGCTATTACAACGGTAGATGTTGGTGAGCTGAAACGTAATCCATCTTCCAGCATTGTCAATGCACTGGCAGGTAATGTACCGGGTATTATGGCGCGTCAGACTTCTGGACAGCCAGGTAAAAATATATCTGAGTTCTGGATTCGCGGTATATCTACGTTTGGTGCCAACTCATCTGCTTATGTATTAGTTGATGGTTTCGAACGCAGTATGGATGAAATCAATATCGAAGACATCGAAACGTTTACTGTATTAAAAGATGCTTCGGCTACTGCTATTTATGGTTCGAAAGGTGCTAATGGTGTAGTATTGATTACTACTAAACGCGGAAAAGCCGGTAAAATCAAAATTGATGCTAAAGTAGAAACAACCTATAATACGAGGACTGTAACTCCAAAGTTCGAAGACGGATTTACTTATGCCAGCTTGATGAACGAATCGCGAATTACCCGTAACAACGAGGCTGTATATAAACCAGAAGAGTTGGACATCTTACGTTTAGGCTTGGATACGGATCTTTATCCGAATGTGGATTGGATGGACATGTTACTCAAAGACGGTGCGTGGAGTAACCGTATTAACTTAAATATGAGTGGAGGTGGAACAACAGCCCGTTATTTTGTTTCTGCTAGCTATGTGAAAGAAGATGGTATGTATAATACAGATGAATCTTCGAAAGATGATTATAATACCAATGCAGCTTACCATCGTTGGAACTACCGCTTGAATACCGATATTGACATTACAAAAACAACCTTATTGAAAGTCGGGGTAGCAGGATTCTTATCCAAACGTAATAGTCCGGGATTAGGTGATGGTGATGTTTGGGGGGAACTTTTCGGATATAATCCAATTAAGACCCCTGTTATGTATTCCAACGGATATATACCAGCTATTGGATCCGGCAATAAAACAAACCCATGGGTAGCTGCAACCCAAACTGGATTCAATGAAAATTGGACAAATAATATTGAAACAAATATTTCTTTGGAACAAAATTTTGATTTCATAACTAAAGGATTAAAGTTCGTTGGGCGTTTTGGCTATGACAGCAACAACCAAAATACGATCCGTCGTCTGAAGTGGCCAGAACAATGGTTGGCAGAACGTGCCAGAGATCCGGAAACTGGTGAATTAAGATGGAAGAAGATCAGTGGTTCTCAGAACATGAAACAGGAAAGCAGTTCTAGCGGTAATCGTCGGGAATTCCTAGACATGATGCTAAACTGGGATCGTTCTTTTGGAGCTCATCACCCTAGCGCTACTATAAAGTATACACAAGACTCTTACATTCAGACACAGAATTTAGGAGAAGATTTGAAGACTGGTATTAACAAACGTAATCAGGATTTGGCCGGACGTGTAGCTTACAATTGGAATTATCGTTATTTTATTGATTTTAATTTTGGCTATAATGGAAGTGAAAACTTTGCCAAAGGCGACCGTTTTGGTTTTTTCCCTGCTTTTTCTCTTGCATGGAATATTGCGGAAGAACCGTTTATCAAAAAACATTTGAAATGGATGAATATGTTTAAAGTTCGCTTCTCTTATGGTAAAGTAGGTAATGATAATGTCGGAACGCGATTCCCCTATCTTTATACTATTGCAGACCGTTATAAAAACGGGGATAATGAGATTATTTATGGAGGATACGATTGGGCACAATATCCTTCAAGTTATTCGTTTGGTGGTTTAGGATTTGCAGATGTAGCCTCCAATGGTATCACTTGGGAGGTTGCTGAAAAGAATGACTTAGGTATAGACCTTGCATTGTTTAATGATAAATTTACTGCAACGATCGACTATTTCGATGAAAAACGTACCGGAATTTATATGGTTCGTAACTACTTACCTCAGATTGTCGGTTTGAACGGGCATAATCCGGCAGCAAATGTAGGTGCTGTAAGTTCTAAAGGTTTCGATGGACACTTCTCATACAAACAGAGAATCAATGACGTGAATTTAACTGTACGTGGCAATATCACTTATAGTAAAAATGAAGTACTGGAAAGAGATGAGGAGAATAATGTATATGCCTATCAGATGCAAAGAGGCTATCGTGTGGACCAATGCAAGGGATTAATCGCAGAAGGATTATTCAAAGATTACGATGATATCCGCAATAGCCCGACACAAAGTTGGGGAAAGGTACAACCGGGAGATATCAAGTATAGAGATGTTAACGGTGATGGTGTGATCAATGATGGAGACCAGGTAGCTATCGGTGCAACTAGCCGCCCAAATCTGATTTATGGTTTAGGTGCATCTGCCTCTTGGAAAGGTTTAGATGTAAATGTCCACTTTCAAGGAGCAGGTAAATCAACATTTTTCACTTATGGTAAATGTGTATGGGCCTTTACAGAAGGCGAATGGGGAAATATTTTTAAAGGTATGCTGGACAACCGATGGGTAGATGCTGATACAGCTGAAACATTAGGTATTCCTGCCAATGAAAATCCTAATGCTTCGTATCCACGTTTGAGCTATCAAGGTGACAATGCCAGCAATAATAACTACCGAAACTCTACTTTCTGGTTGAAAAATGGTCGTTACCTTCGACTAAAAACAATTGATGTTGGTTATACACTCCCCAAATCAATTGTTAACAAGATGCACTTTAATAATATCCGTATTTTTTTGGTAGGAACAAATCTCTTGACATGGTCTAGTTTCAAGACTTGGGATCCTGAAATGGGCGATCCCAGAGGTGAATCATATCCGTTAACAAAATCGATAACTATGGGTATAAGTGTTAATTTATAAAATAATAGACAACATGAAGAAAAAACTATATATTCTATTGATATCAGTTTTAGGGTTAGGCATACAATCCTGTTCTGACTATTTAGACTCTGACTATATTTTTAGAGATCGGGAAACCATCGAAAAAGTTTTTACGGACAGAGATAAAACAGAAGCCTGGTTAGCAAATGCGTTCAGTTATCTAAGCGATGCTTGTGCTGATGTTTGTAACAAAAGAGTCACTCCACATTGTTTTGCGGATGATATGTATTACGGTGATGATGACGGTTCCATACAAGAATCCAAAGAGGGTGAATTATCATATAATGAATTTAAAGAAGGATTGTATGATGAGAATACTAAACAAGGTATGTGGGAAAGATGTTATCAGGGAATCCGACAAGCTACTATTTTTATTCAGTATGTCGACATGAACGATAAATTTGAAAGTGAAGCCGAACGGCTTGACTATAAAGCACAAGCCCGCTTTGTCAGAGCTTACTACTATTGGTTATTGCTTCGTAGATATGGTCCGGTACCTTTATTGCCAGATAACGGACTTGATTATGACGCATCCTACGATGAACTGGCTACTCCACGTGCACCTTATGAGGAGATTGCTGATTATATCAGTCAGGAAATGGCTTTGGCAGCTAAGGATCTGGCTCTAACAAGAGGTCAGAATTCTGCTGCCCGCCCAACTCGTGGAGCAGCTTTATCTGCTCGTGCACTAGCGTTGATTTATGCTGCCAGCCCACTAGCTAATGGTAACAATGATGAATTCGCCCAACTATTGGTAGATGACAAAGGCAATCGCTTGCTTTCTCCTGAATATAGCGAAGAAAAATGGGCAAAAGCTGCTGCTGCCGCTAAAGATGTCATGGATTTAGGGGTATATGAGTTATATACGGCTGATAGACGTACAACAGATTCGCCAGCGGAACCGGCAACAATCAATCCCCCATATCATGAAGTATATAGCAATGCCAATTATCCAGAAGGTTGGAAAGACATTGACCCGTTCGAATCTTACCGTTCTGTATTCAATGGTCAAATAGATATATTAAGTAATCCTGAATTAATTTTTAGCCGGGGTAGAAATATTGGAGGGCAAAGTATCAGGGATATGGTGGTTCACCAGTTACCACTTACCGCTACCGGATGGAATACAAGTGGGCTGACTCAAAAGATTGTGGATGCTTACTATATGAACGACGGAAGCAATTGTCCGGGTATGAACTCTGAATATGCGAATGTACCAGAATATAATAACAATCATCGTTTAGACACTCGTCCGCGTGCTACAGGTTTCACGACTACTGCAGAAGAACATAAACCACTTGCTGCCGGAGTTTCCTTGCAATATGCCGACCGAGAACCACGCTTCTATGCTTCAGTTGCATATAACGGAGCTTATTGGTATTTAGGTAATGAAAAAGAAATTGCAGATAGAAATAAACAAATATTCTATTATCGCGGAAAAAGGGATGGATATAATGCAGGTATGTTTTGGTTGCGCACGGGTATAGGAGTGATGAAGTATGTGCATCCCGATGACACCTATCAAAATAACAGTATCGACAACCTTCGATATAAGCCGGAGCCGGCAATTCGCTATGCGGACATTTTGTTGATGTATGCTGAAGCTATCAATGAAGTGAGTGAAGGTACATATGATATTCCATCTTGGGATGGAGCTAAGACTCATTCCATTCATCGTTCAGTTGCCGAAATGAGAAAAGGAATTAAGCCTGTACGTATGCGTGCCGGTGTACCCGATTTCGATAACAATATATATGCAGACAAGGATGTTTTTCGTATTTATCTGAAACGCGAACGACAAATAGAGTTGATGGGGGAAGGAAAGCGTTACTATGATATCCGCCGTTGGAAAGATGCACGGGTAGAAGAGGCAATGCCCGTTTACGGTTGCAATACACTTATGACAGAATCGGATCGCGAAATGTTCCATACACCGATTGCTGTTTGGAATTTGTCTGCTACGTTCTCTGATAAAATGTGGTTTTGGCCGATTTCACATGGCGAATTGAAACGTAATAAGCGCCTGACTCAGAATCCAGGCTGGACGTACAATGATTAATCTTAAACATGGTAATAAATATGAAAGGAATATATACTTTACTATTTTCACTAATTGTATTAGTGATGTTCAGTGCCTGTAATGACGAATGGAAAGAGGAGCAGTTTGAGCACTATATTTCATTCAAAGCACCGATTAACAGCAATGGGGTAACTAGAATTAACCTGTCTTATAGCGAAACGGGAAAAACAACCTATAGATTGCCTATCCTTGTCAGCGGATCGACTAAAAACGATCGCGATATAACCGTAAAAATTGGGATTGACGCGGATACCTTGCGAACACTAAACATAGCTCGCTTTTCCAGTCGCGAAGACCTTTGGTATAGGGAAATGCCCTCTAAACATTACTCTTTCCCTGAAACCGTGCAGATTAAAGCTGGAGAAAATGTAGGCTATCTTGATATAGAGTTTGATCTGACTGGACTGGATTTAGTTGATAAGTGGGTATTACCGCTGACTATTGAAGACGCCCCAAATGGTGAATACAAACCGAATTATCGTAAGCATTATCGTAAAGCATTACTCCGCGTCATGCCTTTTAATGATTATTCGGGTACATACGGTGGTACTAACTTACAAGGCAAGTTGGTAGATGCAGGTGCAGGAGAAAATGAGCCATTGGTGAAAAGTGAAATAGTAACTTATGCTATTGATGATGAAACTATATTCTTCTATGCAGGTACAATTGACGAAAGCCGACAGGACCGTAGAAACTACAAAATCATAGCCCATTTTGTTCCGAATACTAACATTGTGGCGAGCTAGTAGTTATATCGAAGAAGAGATGGATGCTGTCCGCCCTTATTTATTGAGACGTACCGTTATGATTCGTGATGTTGACTATGAATTTGAAGATTATACTTTAGCGCCGGGAGCCAGAATAAAGTTTCGGTTTGAAGGTACTATCTCCATGCAGCGCAACATTAATACTCAGATACCTGATAAAGACCAGGCTATTGAATGGGACTAATACGATGCTAATTTAAAAAAAAGAAGGGAAGGAAACTTTAACCTTGAAGTTACCTTCCCTTTTTATTCTAATACTATCTTTAACATGACCGAGATTCTGCAGACACTCAAGGAATATATTCCTATATCTTTGGAGGAAATGAGTGGCATAAAGCTGATGAACCGTACTGATACCAAATATGTCACCTCTTACCAAATATTAAAAGAGATACTTCTTGTTGCCAGACATGATTACCGCATTCAAGAAGTGAACGGTGAATGTAATATTGCTTATCATACAATCTACTTAGACACACCAGATCGTGATATGTATGTAACTCATCAGAATGGACGTATCGTACGAGAGAAAATTCGCATACGCACGTACGTAAACTCAGATCTCACATTTTTGGAAGTAAAAAATAGAAATAATAAAGGAAGAACAGACAAGAGGAGAATCCGCATCGGGAGTATTGAAAGTATCAAAGAAGACGGCGGGGATGCATTTTTACGTCAACATGCATGGTATGATCAATCACAACTTCTGCCTTTGCTTGAAAACTCATTTCACCGTGTCACACTTGTTAACAATCATAAAACCGAACGCCTCACAATTGATACAGGAGTTAAATTCCGTTGCTTACAAAGCGGAAAAATATCAAGTTTGGATAACATTGTTATCATTGAACTAAAACAAGATGGACACAATTCTTCACCTATAAAAGAGATACTACGCAAACTACATATACAATCTTCCGGATTTTCCAAATATTGTATAGGATCAGCACTTACAGTGTCACATTTAAAATGCAATCGGCTGAAACCAAAGTTGCGCATGCTGAATAAAATAGGAGTATATTAATTTTCAATATAAAAACATACTTATGGATGAATTAGAATTTCTTGATATAATAGAGTCTCCATTAATAGACGGTGGTGACTTTTTTCAGTTACTGCTGCGCTTTGGCTTCAATTTCTTGGTAACAGGCATTATCATCCATCTTTTCTATTATCCAAAGAGCAAGCGGAGAGATTATCACTTCACCTTCACATTAATAAGTATCAGTATTTTCTTGATGATATTTCTGTTGGGTAGTGTAAAGCTAAAGGTAGGATTTGCTCTCGGCTTATTTGCTATTTTCGGTATTATCCGTTATCGGACTGAGTCCATGCCTGTACGAGAGATGACTTACCTGTTTGTCATTATCGCCATATCAGTAATAAACGCCTTGGGCGTGGAAGTAAACTATGGTGGACTAATAGGAGCTAATTTGCTGTTTGTATTATGTATTTGGTTGTGTGAAAGTAATCGATGGCTAAAGCATGTTTCATGTAAACTGATACTCTATGATCGTATCGAACTTATCAAGTCCTCGTGTGAACAAGAACTGATCGCAGATATTAAAGCGCGTACCGGACTGAAAATTATTCGGGTGGAAGTTGGATACATTGACTTTCTTCGCGATGCCGCTATGCTTAAAATCTATTATGAACCGATGACAAATGAGATAAATACAATTGATACATTAACCAAAATACCACGTGAAAATGAATAAGAAACTTTTTTTGGCAGGTTTGTTTTGTCTTGTATCTTTTGCTTTACAAGCACAAAAAGACGATTTGGGTCTATGGACTAGTGTGGGGATGGAAAAAAGATTATTCCGGGATTTTGATCTTTCGCTGGAAGGAGAGTTCCGTTCACGCGACAAGTTAAGCGAAGTGGGACGTTGGTCGGGATCGGCAGGCATGGCATATAAAATAACAAACTGGCTGAAAGCCGCAACAGCATACACTTACATCTATTATAATCACCCTTTGGAAATTACAAACAAAGGGAATGTTATCTCTGAATATTGGCAACCCAAACATCGTTTCTACTTCCAACTGACAGGAAAAATAAGTTTAAATAGATTCACATTCTCACTTCGGGAGCGTTGGCAATATACCTATCGCCCCAGTCAGTCTGTATCAAAGTTTGATGGTGACGATGGTAGTCCTAAAGACGATGAATACGTGAAAGATAAAGGAAAGAACGTGCTTCGTTCTCGTCTGCAAGCAACATACAATATACCTAAATGCAGTCTCACTCCTTACGCTTCGTGTGAATTGACTCATTTGCTTAATGATAAAGGGGCGATTGACAAAACACGCTGGACCTTAGGTATAGAATGGAAGTTGAGCAAACACCACGGACTTGATTTTTACTATTTGTATCAGAATCATGCAGATGATGATGAGGCAAATGGACATGTGATTGGCGCAGGATATACATTTAAATTTTAGATCTATATTATGAATCTTTATAAAATACTACTGGCTTTATTGATTCTAAGTCTGCTTGCAGCCTGTTCTTCGGATAAGGAAAACGATGTGTACACTACTTTACCATTTTCTCTATCCATTTATCAAGTGGCAATGACGATAGAAGGCGGTGAACAAGAAGTCAACGTATCTTCAGGCGGCGCATGGCAATCAAGTATACATTGCGATTGGATGACGCTCTCGCCTTCTTCCGGAGGGATAGGTATCACTAAGGTTCGAATCAAAGTTAAAGAAAATACTTCCGGTTTGCCAAGAAATGGACGGATTGCAATCATCTCGGGAAAAGAAGAAAAAGGAATTACCGTTATGCAATCGTCTATAGAGAGAGAAGAAGATTATCTTCGCTTGTTGAATCTGACTATCGACGGAGTAACTACAGCTGTGGATTATGTGAACAATTCGTATTATCTACCTATAGATATGGATGCTGCACAACCTGCAAAGGTCAAAGTTGAGTTTGGCGGCATCGGAGTCGATTTTATCAAGATCGGAGATAAGAAAATTAAGTCGGGCGAAAATATAGCACTGAGCCTGAATCCCGGACAAAATATAGAAATGGAAGCAGGTAACAATACTATTGATAAAATCAGGTCTTGTCGATTGATTGTAACTGGTGTTCCCGTGATTGAGATCTCTGCTCCTGAAGGTATTGAGGATGAGAATAAACGCCCGTGTGACATAGTGCTGACTGATCCTAAACGGCGCACCAACAACTCTGTCTTACGATTTGAGAGCTATGCCGGTATCGAGTTTCGTGGAGCAGGAGCTTTACGTTATGCCAAGAAGTCTTTCAGTTTTAAATTGAAAAACCGTCAAACGAATGAAAATCAAGACGCAAAGCTATTAGGTCTGCGAGAAGATCAATCATGGATACTGGATGCTATGTGGCTGGATTGTAGCAAAATGCGCAATCGTGTTTGTTTTGATCTTTGGAACGATTTCAACACTTTATATTATAGTAATACAGAACCCGAGGCTGTGAATGCTACACATGGCTATCCTGTAGAAATGATCTTGGACGGAGCTTACCATGGTTTGTATATTTTAAGCGATCGTATCGATCGTAAGCAGTTGAAACTGAAAAAGAAAGGTGGTTATCTCTATAAGGGTAAAGAATGGACGGATGAATGTAAATTACAAGGAATCAATACTCCATATAGTAACTCCAAACAGGCATGGCAGGGATTTGAGTCCGATTATCCGGACGAGGTGGGTGAAATCGAATTTAAATATCTTTCCGATCTTATCCAGTTCTTCGCTGCAGCATCAAAAGAAGAATTTGCCGCCCAATATGAAGAGCGACTGGATGTTTCCTCTCTGATTGATTATTTTATCTTTATTAATCTGCTGTCAGCTTATGATAACACAGGACGAAATGTTTTTTGGGGTATATACAATGTAAATCTCACTTTATTACCCAAGTTCATTATTCAGCCCTGGGACTTGGATGGTACACTGGGACGCACTTGGGATGCCATCAAACTTGATCCCAAAAAAGGTCTTGGTTTTGACAACGGGCTAATACTCCGTAATGATGCCGGTTCCAAATATTTCCGCCCCTTTGAGAGAATTATGAACGAGAACCCGAACAATATCAAACGCCGGATATACGAACGCCTGATGGCGGTTAAAGATAATGTTCTCAGCCCGGCAAACCTGGCTTCTAAAGTAGATTACTATAAAAGACAGATTGTGGAATCAGGCGCATTGGAACGAGATCGCCAACGGTGGACAGGATATTCTATGTATGGATATGCTAATCCCAAAGAGGAAGCAGAATACATAAAGTCTTGGTATATTGCAAGACTGAAATATTTGGAAACAATTTTTAACGACTTCTAAAGCTTTATATTATGAAACTATTCGCACAGACCTATTATTTACTTCAATTCATAATTTGCTTAATTTGCCTGTCTATCTCCTGCGGAGAAGGAGGAAACGATAATTACTCGGAGACAAATGATGAAAGGAACAAGGAACCTGAAATAACAGTTTCTCCAGTAACTAACTTGGAGGCAAAATCTACACAAATTGCTAATCAACTACTGATCACATGGCAAAATCCGAATACCCCTAATTTACTCGGTGTAGAACTTTCTTATTTGCAAAAGGATGGCGGTACACATAACGGGAAACAAATTATTCAAGGAACAGCTGGGAAAACTGGAAACTATACATTACAATTGCCACAGTACGGAACATATGAGATTTCTGCCATAGCAATAGATAACTATGGTCATCGTTCGTCAGCAGTAACAGTAATTGCTACACCTGCTGAAACCACTGCCCCTTTTTCTTGGGCAACTCTTGCCGACAGTTGTACATATGTCTTAATAGAGCAATTCATGAATAAAAGTAAAGGTACATTTTGGAGTACACCCAAAGATATGTCGAACGAATCGGCTTATATCTACTGGCAACAAGCGCATGCTATGGATGTAGTGATTTACTCTTATAAACGTATTAAAGACACAAATACGCAATTGGCTGCTACTTACCGCACTTATTTTGAACGCTGGTATGCCAACCACGCTAACAATTACCACCGTAATCCATCAGATGAAACCGGCTTCCTAAATGACTTTACTGATGACATGTGCTGGATTTGCCTTACTCTGATACATCTCTCCGAAGCAACAGGTGACGAAAAATTTGCGCAAACCGCTAAAATTGTATACGACAAATACATTATTACTCGAGCATGGACAGATGATAAAGGTACGGGACTTCCATGGAATACCACCCAAAACGACCGTAATGGGAAATTATTTATCTGATGCAAAGAAGTTGTACGAGTATGTGGTCAATAATTCGTATAATGCCGATGGACGAGTGGAGGAACCACCTCTGACTTATACACAGGGAACATTTGGAGAAGCCTGTCGCCAACTATACCATATCACACAAGAAAGTAAATACATGGACAAAGCAAAACAAGTGATCAACTATGCCGCTACAAGCGATCGTTGCTTACGAAATGGCATTTTACGTGACGAAGGCAGCAGTATGGACCAAAGTATTTTTAAGTCTGTCTATATTCCATATGCAGTGAACCTTGCATTAGACGAGGCATCTGGTTCTATAGGCAAACATTTGATAACCTTTCTGAAAAATAATGCTGAAACTTTGCGCATGAATTTGAATCATGCGGCTTACCCAGCGATGTATTGCAATTATTGGTGGGGTGAAATGTGGAAATCCAGTGAACCAGCTTCAATGGGAGCACAAGTAAGCGGGGCTTCGCTAATGGAGGGGATAGCCAGGTTAGAATAATCTTGGTTGGTATTTTCAGGAATATCTCTTTAACTTTATAGAAATAGATTTTCTCTTAATGTGGAAAAATCTATTTCTATAAAGCATGAATGTTATATGAATAAGAAATATTTTCTATAAATATGCAATTAGTAAACAGCAGCAAATTCAAAAAGAATCTAACCATTTATTTCAAGTAGCACTTTTATTTTTCTTCCTCAAAAATCTTATCTTCAAAATTACAACTCCATTAGGCTACTGCTATAAGTGTCTCTTAAACATTCTATTTAAATTAATGAAACAATTCAATTACTTACTTTCCCTTATTGTCATTATTAAAAATGTTATTGTCAGCATTACACTCATTTGTAAAATTATACTTAAATACATCTAGTCTGAACTATAACTAAATTACTCCTCTATTTTCTTGATAAAAAAATAATTGAAAGCATAAGGAAAATCTTCTTTTTACAACACAAATACAACATCGATCGATGTAATATGCTTGTTTATAGAAGATTAGATCAAGGGTGTACGGTTTGGACAGGACCCGGAGAACCAATTATGCACGGATGACTTCGCCGGTCATTGGGCCCATAATGCCAATCTTTCAGTAAAAGCGATCATGGGTGTAGCCGGATATAGCGAAATGGCGCATATGCTTGGTTTATATGATGTTGCAGAGAAATATGCAGGTATAGCCAAGAAAATGGCGGTGAAATGGGAAGAAATGGCAAATGAAGGTGATCATTACCGCCTTGCTTTCGACCGTGAGAATACCTGGAGTCAGAAATATAATATGATTTGGGACAAAATGTGGAATTTGAATTTATTCCCAAATAATGTAATCGACAAAGAAATTAACTATTATTTGACGAAACAGAATCCTTACGGATTGCCATTGGACTCCCGCAAAGAGTATACAAAGTCTGACTGGATTATGTGGACAGCTGCTATGTCTTCAGATTTAGAAACTTTCAAGAAATTCATAGATCCACTCTATAAATATATCAATGAAAC
>OCPS01001961.1_pt1 | contig 15030 bp, 9 predicted proteins | sample 1538651 | NCBI WGS metagenome assembly OCPS01 (sample SAMN04571715, study PRJEB22368) | human gut metagenome | biome: human gut; material: stool | host: Homo sapiens | place: Luxembourg | collected 2012-09-21 | reverse complement strand
TGAGCTTTGAGGACATGATGAGCCGCTTCAAGAGCCAGAGCGAAGAGAAGATGGCCGACCTCGACCACGAGACCAACAACCGCCGGGGCGGCGGCTACGCACCCCGGGGACGCCGCGGCAGCCGCTGAGCCGTCCGCACAAGACGAAGAAGCTTTGGGCCTGCCCCCAGCGGGGCGGGCCTGTTTTTTGGTGCGGCACGCCGCACCCGACAGGAAAGGAAACCAGAATGCCTGCAAAATTTGAACTCATCGCCCCCTGCTTTTTCGGGTGCGAGTCCACGGCCAACTTTGAGCTGCGCCGCATCGGCGCCGAGGACATCCGGGTCAGCGACGGCCGTCTGACCTTCAAGGGCAGCGCGGATATGATAGCCGCCGCCAACCTCAACCTCCGCACCGTGGAGCGCGTGATGCTGCTCCTGAACACCTACACAGCCACCACTTTCGACGAGCTGTTCGACGGCGTCTACTCCATCCACTGGGAAGAGCTGCTGCCTGCCGACGCGGCCTTCCCGGTCACAGGCTCTTCGCTGAACAGCCAGCTGTCCAGCGTGCCGGCCTGCCAGAGCATCATCAAAAAAGCTGTGGTCAAGCGCCTGATGGCAAAGCACCACACCTCTGTGCTGCCCGAGACCGGTGTCGAGTACAAGATCCGCTTCATGCTGCGCAAGGATCAGTGTGAGATCATGCTGGACACCACCGGCGACGGTCTGCATAAGCGCGGCTACCGCCGCAACGCCATGGAGGCGCCCATCCGCGAGACCTTGGCAGCCACCATTGCAGATCTTGGCCGTGTGCGCCGCGACAGTCTGGTGGAGGACCCCTTCTGCGGCAGCGGCACGCTGCTGATTGAAGCCGCTCAGAAGGCCATGAACATTGCCCCCGGCCTGAAGCGCCGCTTTGCTGCCGAGCGCTATGGCTTTGTGCCGACAGCCATCTGGGCCGAGCAGCGTCAGAAGGCACTGGCCGAGGCCAAGCTGGACGTGGGCTTTGAAGCTTTCGGCTATGACATCGACCCTGCTGCTGTGGCGCTGGCCAATGCCAATGCCAAGCTGGCCGGTGTGGAAAAGCGCTGCCACTTTGAAGTGGCTGATGTGGCCGACTTTGCTGCAAAGCAGGAGGCCATCGTGCTGACGAATCCCCCCTACGGCGAGCGCATGAGCACCATTGAAGGTGCCGCTAAGCTGGCCCGCACGCTGGGCCGGCAGATGGAAGCACACCCCTGTGCAGGCGTGTACGCCATCACTGCCGATATGGATTTTGAGAACCACTACGGCAAGCGTGCCAACAAGCGCCGCAAGATGTATAATGGCATGATCCCCTGCCAGCTGTATATGTACTACAATGCACCCAAGTTTGAGCACACCGCAAAGCCCATGCCGAAAAGCGGTTTTGACGGCAAGCGCACTGTGCCGAACCGCTTTGACAAGAAGTAATTGATAAATGTTACCTGCCGCACCGGAGCTGTCCCGTGCGGCTTTTTACATTGCAGCCGGTAATTACCGGAAAAATCAAAACGGAAAAATTCCTGCCAAAGCAGGGGAAACGGACGCACACACAGAAAGTTTTATCCCATGTTCAGTGCCGTGTGCTGCAAAGATGAGACAAATTCATGCTCTTTTTACAAAGGATGGTTGAACCCGGGCTGAAAATGGATTATACTTACCTTACTATTCTGCGGTTCTTCCGAGGAGGAAAAGGTGTATATGAAGGGTAGGATGCGGCCATATCTGCCGGAGCTCACCATCCGGGATTACAATATCTACCTGCGGTATCTGCGCGGGGTGCGGCGCCAGCTGTACGAGGCATACGGACTATATTCCTGCCATCTGCTGCGGAGCAACGGCGTGCTGTTTGCCATCCTTTCGGACAGTCTGGCCGGGCGGCAGGCCACCTGCCAACGCAAGCGGGTCCCGGGCACAATGGCCTGGCGCAGGCTCATGTGCCAGACCCAGGGCATCCGGCTGGCCGCACAGGTGGAGGTGCTGTTGGGCTGGCACAATTTGCAGGATCGCAAATACAGTGAGCTGAAGCCGCTCAAGCGTCTGCGCCGTGCGGTGGACCGGCTGCTGCTGCGCCGCGCCTACATGCGTGCTGTGGAGGAGAACCCGGCACTGGAACGCCTGTTCGTGCAGGAGCGGGAGCAGGCTGTGGCGCAGATGGAACTGAGCGCCAAAAACTACACCCTCGCAGCGGAACCCATGAGCAACATCTATGGTGCCCTGTATTCCACCCTTGCCACCGATGACCCCACCCAGCGCAAGAGTATGCGCTACATTGGCAGCAGCATCGGACGCATCTTCTATCTGCTGGATAAGGCTGAGCGGTTTGAAACGGACAAGCGCAGCGGCCGCTACAACGTGTTTGTGGTGAACGAGCTGAAAGGGCAGTCTGCTGCGATGGAAAATGCCCGCCGTCAGGCGCTGGCGGTGGCCAACGACCTGATCCGGGTGTACAGTATGCTGGACATCAAGCTGAACCGCAGTCTGCTGGATAATATCATGCTGCTGGGCCTGCATCATGCGGTGGAGCCGCTGGAAGCAGGCGTTGAGAGGGAAAACTGGGAGATCCCATGAATCGGAAACATCAAAAAAGCTGGGGCATGGCTTACTGCGGCATCGTGACGGCACTGTGTGTCGCCCTGATGCTGCTGGGGGCCGTGATCCCCATTGCCATGTTCATTGCGCCTGCAGTGGCGGGCTTTCTTGTTGCAACAGTCTGCGTAGAGTGCGGGATGCAGCTGGCCCTGACGGCCTACGCTGCGGTCAGCCTGCTGGCACTGCTCTTTGTGCCGGATAAGGAAGTGGCGCTGATCTTCGTGTTCCTGCTGGGGTATTACCCGCTGGCAAAGCCGAAGTTTGAGCGCATCCGCCCTGCTGTTCTGCGCATTGTCTGCAAGCTGCTGCTGTGCAACGGCGCAGTGCTGGCCATGTATGGACTGGTATTTCTGCTGGTACCGGCAGGCAGCATTTCGCAGGAGCTGCGTACCACGGCACTGGCGGTATCGCTGGCAACGCTGGCCATGGGCAACGTTGCCTTTGTGCTGTACGACCGGGCACTGCACAACATGCTCATGATGTACCGGCTGGTCTGGCGGCCGAAACTTCATAAAACTCTGGGCTGGCGTTGAGCCAGCCTTTGTGTTATAATGAGGCATCAGAAAGGGGAGAGCGCAGCACACAGGTAACGCAAAGCGCCGGGCCACGCGGGTGACAGCCGCGAGGGTGACGAGGAGAGGAATCATCGAAAGATTCGGCGGATGTTTCTCCGGCTGAGGGCTAGACCAGCCGCAGAGAAGGGCAAAAAACGGCAGCAATACCGCAACAGATCCCTTCAAAGAAAGCCATACAAGAACATAAACTGTACAAGAGAGCTGACCGTGCGTCACTGCGCCTTTCTGCGCGGGAGCGGTCGGTATGGAGGTGTTTTGTATGTGCGGCATCGTTGGTTATGTCGGTAAGCGCAATGCACAGGATGTGCTGCTGGATGGTCTGGAAAAGCTGGAGTATCGCGGATATGATTCCGCCGGTGTGGCGCTTGCGCTGGACGGGGGGATCTGCGTAGTAAAAAGCAAGGGGCGGCTCACAGCCCTGCGGGAAAAGCTGGCAGCGCAGCAGCTGGCACAAAGCTTCTGCGGCATCGGCCACACCCGGTGGGCTACCCATGGCGAGCCCAGCGATGTGAACAGCCATCCGCATTCCACGCCGCGTGTGAGCATCGTGCACAACGGCATCATTGAAAATTACGGGCTGCTCAAGGAACGGCTGGCTGCAAAGGGCTATACCTTCCAGAGCGAGACCGACACGGAAGTGCTGGTAAAGCTGATCGACAGCTGCTATACCGGCGACCCGCTGCGGGCGCTGCAGCAGGCCCTTTCCAAGGTGCGCGGCAGCTACGCGCTGGCGGTGCTGTTCTTCGATTACCCGGACACCATTTTTGCGGTCAAGCGGGAAAGCCCGCTGATCGTCGGCTGGGGGGAAGGCGAAAACTTTATTGCATCGGATATCCCTGCGCTGCTCAAATATACCCGGAAATACAGCGTGCTGGAAGAGGGCGATATGGCCGTCTGCACGGCTGAGGGCATCCGCTTCTACAACGAATTTGGTGAGCCGGTGGAACGTCGGCAGCTCACGGCAGACTGGGATATGGAAGCGGCTGAGAAGGGCGGCTACCCCCACTTCATGCTCAAGGAGATCAACGAGCAGCCTGCCGCCATCACGGCCACAGTGAGCCCCCGTGTGGAGGATGGAATGCCGGAGCTGCGCATCCCGGCGCTGACGGACGAGGTGCTGCGCGGCATTGGCCGGGTGCATCTGGTGGGTTGCGGCACGGCGATGCACGCCGGCATGGTGGGTAAATCTGCCATTGAAGCGCTGGCCCGTGTGCCTGCCGAGGTGGACATTGCCAGTGAGTTCCGCTACCGGGACCCGATTTTGGAAAAGAATGATCTGGTCATCATCATCAGCCAGTCCGGCGAGACCAGCGACACGCTGGCAGCACTCAAGCTGGCCAGGAGCCGCGGTGTGCCGGTGCTTGCTATCGTGAATGTGGTGGGCAGTTCCATTGCGCGCGCGGCCGACTACGTGATGTACACCTATGCGGGGCCGGAGATCGCTGTGGCTTCCACCAAGGCTTACACGGTGCAGATGTGTGTGCTGTACCTGTTTGCCCTGCGTCTGGCCTATGCGCGCGGCCGACTGAGCGAGACGGAGACCCGCCGCTATACGGCGCAGCTGCTGCACGCACCGGAGGTCATCAAGCCACGTCTGGCAGACTGTGAGCAGATCAAATACCTTGCCAGCCGCTATGTGAACACCCAGAGCTGCTTCTTTATCGGGCGTGGCTTCGACTACGCACTTTCGCTGGAAGGAAGCCTTAAGCTCAAAGAGATCAGCTATGTGCACTCGGATGCCTATGCGGCAGGGGAGCTCAAGCATGGCACCATCAGTCTGATCACGGATGGCGTGCCGGTGATCGCACTGGCGACCCAGAAGCAGGTATACGAAAAGACCATTTCCAATGCCAAAGAGACCCGCAGCCGCGGCGCAAGGGTGCTGCTGTTCACCACAAAGGACGCCGTGGTGCCCGAGGGTGTGGCCGATGCGGTGGTCCGGCTGGATGAATACGAGGATATCCTGATGCCGCTGCAGCTCATTGTGCCGCTGCAGCTGTTTGCCTACTATATGGCTGTTCTGCGCGGCTGTGATGTGGATAAGCCGCGCAATCTGGCAAAGAGCGTGACGGTGGAGTAACGGCACAAAACCGCGCTGGAAAGGCCCGCAGACCGCTCTGAGAAGATGCGGACGCCGGACCGATGGATAGAACGAAAAAAGCTCCCCTCTCTGAGCTGTCAGAGAGGGGAGCTGCTGTTTTATAGAGCTTCCGGCTTACCAGAACCAGTAGCGCTTTTTCAGCACGATATAGGCGATGCCGATAATGATGATCGTCACGCCGCCGGCAATGAAGAAGGTCCAGTTGATGTTGGCAAATTTCAGGTTCTGATTGGTCAGCAGATAATGGCCGGCGGTATCTGCTGTGATGATGCCGTCCGTGTAGCTGTTCAGGTACTGCCACTTGCCAGAGGTGGGGTTGTAGAGATACAAGCGGGTATAGGTGCTCATATCCAGATCGATGCGCACCGAGCAGGGGAGGGCTTTGCCCTTGTCCAGCTCAAACTCAATGCCCTCCTTGCTCTCGGTCAGCACGAGCATGGTATCCAGTTCACTGGTGGTGCTCTTGACGTTGCTGCCCGCAACCTGCATGGTATAGCCATCGCCCACCACGCACAGGGTCTTGCCGGTGGTGCGCAGGGCGTTGAGGATATCACCGGTCACAGTGGGAACTTCGGCCTGCGTAAAGACGATCTCGTTGTCCGTGCTGTCCTGAATCGCCTGCACCACGGGATCGATCTCAATGGGAGTATCGTCCTCCGGCTTTGTAGTGCTGCTGTCCGAAGATTCATCCGAGGAAGCAGCAGAACGGTTGACAATGACCGTGACCATAGCAGAAGCCGTGCCGTTGGAGACCGTGATGGAGGTTGCACCGGTGCCCACAGCCGTGATCACGCCGCTGGGGCTGACCGTGGCAATGTTGCTGTTGGCGGACTTAAAGGTGAACTTCTGAGAAGCAGAGGAAGGCTTGACGCTGGCGGTCAGGGTGCGGGTGGCACCGGGCTTGAGCACAACGTAGGAAGGATTCACCGTGACGACCTGACCGCTGTTGGAAGAACCGGTGCTGGCGGTGCCGGTGCCGGTTCCGGTTCCGGAGTTGGGAATGCTCATGACCGTAACATTGGTGGTAGCAGTCACCGAACCGCAGGTAGCGGTGATGGTGGCAGTACCGGGGGCGACACCGGTAACGCGGCCAAAATTATTCACCGTGGCTACTTTTTCGTTGGAAGAGGTCAGGGTGACGGTGGCATAATTGGAGGCCGAGGTGGGCCGCACCTGCAGCTGTGCCGATACCGAGTTGCCGACATAAATGGTATTGGAGGACAGAGAAAGATCCATTTCGGTCACGATCATGGAGGAATCCATGGAGACCACGATGGTGTAAGCACAGATCTGATTACCGGCAGCAGCTGTGATACGGGTAGTGCCCACACCCACGGCCTGCACAACACCGGTGTTGCTCACGGTCAGGATGGAGGTATCGTCCGATATATAGACCACCGAATCGGTAGAGTTGCGGGGACGCACCACAGGGGACAGCTGCTGAGAAGAACCCAGCAGCATATTGGCGGTATAGCTGCCGGCTTCAATGCTTTCGGCAGGTACATTCTGATCCCACGGCATGGTAATGCCGCTCAGGGCGAGGCCGGAGACCGGGCTTGCTGCGGCCGCAGACACAGCTGTGCCGCAGGCCAGCAGGCAAAACGCTGCCGCGCAGACGGCCAGTTTTTTTGCGGTTGATTTCATAGTAAGTATACCTCTTTGGGGTGATTTGGCAGCGGCTGACAGTCCGGTTTTAATGGAACAGAACACCCAGTGCTTCCATTGCGTACTCAAAGTAAGTGATCTGGTCGTACTCCACACGGGCGGTAACGCTCATGCCGTTGGAAAGGTCTACCTTATCACCGCTCTTGCTTACCACGTAAGTGGTATCCGGCTTGATGGTCATTTTGTAGTAGGATGCATTGGTGCTGGCGGTCACATCGCTGTCGATCGCGGTCACGGTGCCGGTCAGGGTGCCGTAGGAGTACTCCGACAGGCCGGTGATGGCGATCTTGCAGGGGTCGCCCACATGCAGCAGGGGACGGTCGTTCACAGTGACCATGGCAACGACCTCCAGATCGTCGTTCTCACTGGCGACAGTAGCCAGCGGAGAACCGGCGCTCAGGACCATGCCCTCCTTATAGGGGGTATCCATGTGGATCACACCGGAGGTGGGAGCATAGATATAATAATCGTTGGCACCGGTGTTCAGGGTATCGATCTGGGCCTGAATATTGTCCACGTTGCTCTGCGCACTGGTGATGCTCTGGGAAATGGACTGCATGGTGGAGTAGTACAAGGCCTCCACCTCGCTCTGGCTCTGCTCCATCATGGTCTTGATCTGAGCATCCAAATAGCCGGCAGCCTGATAGGCAGTAGCGTCAAAGGTCTTTTGCGAGACCTGACTCTTGTAGGTCTCGTACTGGTAGTAGTAAGGCTGATCTTCCGGATTCGTCTCGCTGAAGTAGTTGGTGTCGTCCTGCACGCACTGCAGCAGCTTATTATACTGGTCCAGCTGGGTCTGGTAGATCTTGAGCTGGCTTTCCAGATTGTCCTGCTGCATATCGATGTCGGTGCTCTTGATGTGCGCCACAAGGTCGCCCTCGTTCACATAGCTGCCTTCCGAGATATACATTTCGGTGATGGAACCGGAATAGCTGGACATGATGTAGGTCTTGTTGCTGGCCTGCACGGTGCCGGTGTTCTGGCTGACATAAATGCGGTTGGTCTGGGTGCTCCACACCAGAAGGAACACCATAAAGATGCCCACCAGAATGACAAAGGCGTAGCCGTAGGGCGGCACATCCCTGTCCAGCATGATACGGCGGTCCTGCAGGTCCGTCAGGCTTTGAACTTTCATTGTCATAATTATTTGGTCTCCATAAAGACATCGATCACAGCATCGTCAGAATCCTGATTGACATAGATCGTATAGGAAGTGCCGGTCAGCTTCTGGTCGTTCTCAAAAGCGTGGACCTGCAGCTTGTAGGAGGCCAGCTGGCTGTTTTCCATGGGGCCGGTGTAGTGGGCGTACAGGCAGTTCTTGACGCGCAGGATAGCATCCATGTGGTAGCCCGGGTCCATCTGAGGGATGAGCTGGGTGGCCTGCTGCATCATGTACAGGTGCATCTGATGATCCTCGCCCAGTGCAAAGGACTGGATGATAGGGCCGATGGGCTGAGCGTTGTTGCTCTTGATGAAATTGTGCATCTGGGTCAGCACCACCGGCAGGCTGGCCATTTCTTCCGGACGGATCTCGCGGGAGAGCACATTGGTGAGCTTGAGGGTCTTGTTTTCAGCTACTTTGATCTCATTCATGATAAATACCTCTGTTTCGTTTCAGATTTACTTTACATCGGCGTTAGATAAAATGTGCCCGGAGGCGCTTTGTCTCCGGGCACACCATAGTAAGGCATTGTCACCTGAGCAGACCGCGCCGCTTCAGGGTAACACCATCTTCCTTATTCAGGACAGACGAGACAAACAGGCTTTCTGTTGTCAGCATCGATGGCCCTGGCAGTCATATTATGGAACCGGAACTCCATCCGATCTCAGCATATCAATAGGTGATCGACTCGCCGTCGTCATCCTCTTCCACGACAGCCTGCATGACAGGCTGCTTGGGTTCTGCCTTTTTCTTGCTGCGGTAAATACCCTGCTGCATGTTCCACAGCTCGTAGTATCTGCCTTCCTTGGCAAGCAGCTCCTCATGGGTGCCGCGCTCCACGATCTGGCCGTGATCCATCACCAGGATCATGTCACAGTCACGGACGGTGGACAGGCGGTGAGCAACGATCAGCATGGAACGATCCGCAAGCTGGTCATAGATCATGTTGAAGATCAGGTTTTCCGTTGCAAAGTCGAGGTTGCTGGTGGACTCATCCAGAATGTAGAGGTTGGAATCCTTCAGGAAAGCACGAGCCAGTGCAATGCGCTGCTTCTCACCGCCGGACAGGCCGTTGCCGGCTTCCTCCAGATAGGTGTTGTACTGCAGGGGCAGATGACGGATAAAGTCGTGCGCATCGGCCTTCTTGGCAGCTTCCTTGACCTCGTCCATGGTGGCATCCATGCGGGAAACACGGATGTTGTCATAGATGGTCTTGCTGAACAGTTCAACGTTCTGCGGCACATAGGAAATTGCGCGGCGGACAGAATCGTTGGTGTACTCCGTCAGATTCACACCGTTGAAGTCGATCTCGCCATCCTCCGGCTCATAATACTTGAGCAGAAGCTTGGTGATGGTGGACTTGCCGCTGCCGCTGCTGCCCACCAGAGCCACCTTTTTGCCGGCCGGGATGGTAAAGCTGATGTGATCCAGTGCAGGGGCACGGTTGCCGTAACGGAAGGTGACATCCTTGAACTCGATGTCGCCCTCCACCTTTTCCAGATCCGTGCGATCCTCGTCGCCGGCAGTTTCAGAAGGATAGTCCATGATCTCGGTCAGACGCTTCATGGAGATGTTGGCTTCCTGGATCTGCATCTGCAGACCGATCAGGTTGCTCAGCGGAGAAGTGAAGTAGGAAGACAGGGTGCTGAAAGCCATATAGCCGCCCAGCGTCATTTCGCCGTTCAGCACCTGACTGATGCCCACATATGTGGTCAGCATGCCAAAGATCATGGAGATGAAGGCGGAGATCAGACCCTGTGTGGTGCTGATGCGGCTGGAACGCAGGCTGATCTTCAGACTCTTGATGTATTCACGCTCAAGGTTTTCCAGCTCGGTGTCCTCGTTGGCGTTGCACTTGACGGTCTCAATGCCGCGCAGGCTTTCGATCATCTGGCTGTTCAGTGCAGCAGACTGCACCATGGTCTCTTCGTTGATCTTCTTATACGGCTGCTTGTAGATCAGCACCAGCAGAATGCTGACCAGAGCCATGAACAGCGAAATGGAGAACAGCATCGCGTTCATGCGGAACAGAATGATGCCGGTGATGATGGCCATGGAGATATCCATGATCAGACTCAGCGCAATGCTGGTGAAGATGGACTTGATGGTGTTTGCATCCGAATAACGGGTGGTGATATCACCAGTCTTGCGGGTGGCAAAGAACTTCATGGGCAGGTGGAAGATGTGCCCGAAGTAGCCCATCATCAGCGGGATATCGATCTTGATGGACAGATGGATCAGCACCCACTGCCGGACAAAACCGATCAGAGTATTGGTCAGGCTGACCATGCTGAACACGAGGATCAGCGTGACCAGCAGATTATTCAATCCGTAGGGCAGCACCTCATCCATCAGGATCTTGTTGAACATGGAGGATGCAATGCCGAGGATCGTTGTGATCAGAGAGGCAAAAATTGCATAGAAGAAAAGCTTTTTCTGGGGCAGCAGCAGATCAATGTAGCGCTTGAACATGCCGCCCTTTTCCACCTTGCCGCCCTTGAACTCCGAGGTGGGGTTCATCAGCAGCAGAACGCCCGTAAAGTTCTTGTAGAACTCATCCAGACTGATCTTTTTCAGCTCTGTGGCGGGGTCGCCGATGATGACATAGTCCTTGCACTTGTGCTTTTTGCCGTTCTTCTCGTCTTCCTTGGCAGATTCCGACTCCTTCAGCATGTGCTTGCGGCGCTCACCCTCATCCTTGATGGTGGTCTTTTTAAAGACCACCACAAAGTGGGCCAGACCCTGGTCGGTAATGACCTGTGCGATACAGGGCAAAGAGAAATCGCTGAGGAAATTTTCACGGTCCACGCGAACCGCTGCGGTGGAAAAACCCAACTCGTTAGCGGCTTTCTGCAAACCAACAAGGTTCGTGCCTTTCAGGTCAGTGCCCATCATATCGCGCAGGCGGGTGATGGTAACTTCCTTTTTGTAATGGAGGCACACCATTGCGAGGCAGGCAGCCGCACAGTCGGTAGTGTCATGCTGCCGGACGTAGGTATAACGCATAGATGCTTCCTTTGATCATATACAAATTTATTCAAACGACTGCAGAACACTTCCAAGGGAAGCGGACGGCAGCAGCTCTGACGACGCAAAAACACAGTCTGCAAACAGTACAAAAACCGGTGGCTTACCCCGTCCTGCGGAGAACGGCGGCAAAGCACCGGCCAGCTGCTGTTAAAAATGGCAAAATGCTCATGGGACTGTGTGCCGGACTTTGGAAAATCAGATACTAATTCCCAAAGAACATAAAAAGTATACCACAATGCAACATCTTCTTCAAGTGGTCAATTTTTAAGAAATCATTAAGCTGAATGCTTTTTTCTGCATAGATGCTGCCTTTTTCGGGGCTGTGGACAAAGACCGGAGATGGTGGGGTGGAGGGGAAAATCCATGCGGCATCAGCTGCCGGATATGACACAAATAAAAAGAGCAATGTCCGCAAGGAACATTGCTCTGCTTTGGCGCCTCTTGCCTGACTCGAACAGGCGACACCCTGATTAACAGTCAGGTGCTCTAACCGACTGAGCTAAAGAGGCAGATCACAGTTGTGACTGCGAGAGATATTATACCGCATAAGAATGCCTTTTGCAAGCCCTTTTTTACAAAACCAGAAATTTTTTGTAAAAACAAAAAGCCCTGCGGCGTTTTTGAAACGCTGCAGGGCGGGAAATACATATTATATAAGGGAACAGAACGCTTACTTCAGCTTGCTCTTGGCCTTCATGCGCTGCTCATGGTTCAGGATCTGCTTGCGGATGCGCAGATTCTCGGGGGTGACCTCCAGCAGCTCATCCTGTGCCAGGAACTCCAGACAGCCTTCCAGACTCAGCTTGCTGATGGGGATCAGGCGCAGGGCGTCGTCGGAACCGGATGCACGGGTGTTGGTCAGATGCTTGGTCTTGCAGACGTTGACATCCACATCCTCGCCGGAAGCGGTGTAGCCGATGACCATGCCTTCGTAGACCTTCTCACCGGCGCCCACCAGCAGAGTACCGCGCTGCTGTGCGTTGAACAGACCGTAGGTGACGGCCTCGCCGGTCTCGAAGCTGACCAGAGAACCGGTGGAGCGGTTGGCAATCATGCCGGCCCAGACATCATAGCCGTCGAAGATCTGGTTGATGATGCCTTCGCCGTGGGTATCGGTCAGGAACTGGTTGCGGTAGCCGAACAGGCCGCGGCTGGGCATACGGAACTCCAGACGCACGCGGTCGGTGCCCAGAGATTCCATCTGCTGCAGGATGGCCTTGCGCTGGCCCAGACCGGTCATGACAGCGCCCTGATACTGAGTGGGCACATCGATGACAACATGCTCCATAGGCTCATAGGTCTTACCGTCGATGACCTTGGTCAGAACGTGCGGGGGAGAGACCTGCAGCTCATAGCCTTCGCGGCGCATGGTCTCGATCAGGATGGACAGATGCATTTCGCCACGGCCCATAACGCGGAAGGAATCGGTAGTGGCAGAATCCTCCACCTTCAGAGCAACGTCCTTCAGCAGTTCCTTCTGCAGACGGTCACGGATCTGACGGCTGGTAACGTACTTGCCCTCACGGCCGGCCAGCGGGCTGTCATTGACGGAGAAGGTCATTTCCACGGTGGGGTCGTTGATCTTCACAAAGGGCAGCGGCTCCACATTGGAGGGGCTGCACAGGGTGTTGCCGATGGTCACATCGGGCAGGCCGGAGAAGGCCACGATATCGCCGGCGGTGATGTTATCGCAGGGCTGACGGCCATTGGCCTGGAAGTCGTACAGCTTGGTCAGACGGCCGCGCATCTTCAGATCCTGATTGTGCCAGTCACAGACGACAACTTCCTCGCCCACCTTGGCAACGCCGTTCTGGATGCGGCCGATGCCAATGCGGCCCACAAAGTCGTTGTAGTCCACAGAGGACACCAGCATCTGGAAGGGAGCCTCGGGGTCGCCCTCGGGCGGCTTGATGGTGCTCAGCAGGGTGTCGAACAGGGGGATCAGGTCGGTGCCGGGCACATCCGGGTCCAGGCTTGCGGTGCCATCACGGCCGCAGCAGAACAGCATGGGGCAGTCCAGCTGCTCATCGGTGGCGCCCAGATCCATCAGCAGGTACAGCACCTCATCGATGACTTCCTTGATGCGGGCGTCGGGACGGTCGATCTTGTTGATGGCCACCACCAGGCTCAGGTTCTGCTGCAGAGCCTTCTGCAGCACGAAACGGGTCTGGGGCATGCAGCCCTCGGCTGCATCGACCAGCAGCAGAACGCCGTTGACCATCTTCAGCACGCGCTCGACCTCGCCGCCGAAGTCGGCGTGGCCCGGGGTATCGACGATATTGATCTTGACGCCCTTGTAGGTGCAGGAGCAGTTCTTGGCCAGAATGGTGATGCCGCGCTCACGCTCGATATCGCCGCTGTCCATGACGCGCTCAGCCACGACCTGATTGTCGCGGAACGCGCCGCTCTGACGCAGCATTGCGTCCACCAGGGTGGTCTTACCGTGGTCAACGTGAGCGATAATGGCAACGTTGCGCAAATCGTTACGAACCATAAAATTCAACCTCTCTATTATTAAAACTCATAAAATACGAACGAACGTCATACAATCCTAAGTTTATAACAGAAGAGGGTGGTTTGTCAAGATTGTATAAAAATTTTTTCAGTCTTTCGGCAGAATGCCCGAGAAAAGCGGCGTGATTTGTGCGGCGTGTTCCTTGAAAATATGCTATACTAAGGGTGCAAAAACAAAATGCGGAGAACGGGGTTGCGAGCCGGGGGCTTTTCCCGCAAAATTTCGGGGCTTCCAGCTCCCACCCTCGGATCATTCGCTGGGAAAACTCCCGGCCCTCAGCCCGGAGAAGTACCGATAAAATGCTGCAAAACCGGAGGTGTTTTTATGAAGATCACGTTTCTGGGCGCGAACCATGAGGTCACCGGCAGCTGTACGCTGATCGAAGCGGCCGGACGGCGCTTTCTGATCGACTGCGGCATGGAGCAGGGCAAGGATGTCTACGAAAATCAGCCCATCCCGGTTGCTCCCGGGGAAATCGACTGGGTGCTGGCTACCCATGCCCATATCGACCATACCGGCATGCTGCCGCTGCTGGTGCGCAACGGCTTCCGGGGCAACATCTATGCCACGAACCCGACGGTGGAGCTGTGCGGCATCATGCTGCGGGACTCGGCCCATATTCAGGAATTTGAAGCCGAATGGAAAAACCGCAAGGGCCAGCGTTCCGGTGCAGAGCCGGTGGAGCCCATGTATACCGTACAGGATGCCGAAGCGGCCATGAAGCTGTTCAGGGGAGTAAACTATGAACAGCGCGTGGAGCTGGCGCCGGGTATTGAGGCGCGCTTTGTGGATGTGGGCCATCTGCTGGGCTCGGCCAGCATCGAGCTGTGGATCACCGAGGGCGAAAATACCACAAAACTGGTGTTCTCCGGCGATATCGGCAATACGGACCAGCCCATCATCAGGGACCCCACCTACATCAAAGAGGCGGACTATGTCTTTATGGAGTCCACCTATGGCGACCGCAGCCACGGTCCAAAGCCGGATTATGTGAACGAGCTGGCAAAGATCCTGCAGCGCACCTTTGACCGCGGCGGCAATGTGGTCATTCCCAGCTTTGCGGTGGGCCGCACGCAGGAGATGCTCTACTTTATCCGTGAGATCAAGGAAAAAGGGCTGGTCAAAGGCCACGGCAATTTCCCGGTGTACATCGACAGCCCGCTTGCCATTGAAGCAACGCGGATCTTCCGGGATACCGACATGGAGTGCTTTGACGAAGAGACCCGGGCCATGCTGGCAAAGGGCATTGACCCCATTGCGCTTCCGGGCCTGCGGGTGACCGTGACCAGTGATGAATCCCGTATGATCAACGCAGACCGTGTGCCCAAGGTCATCCTCTCGGCCAGCGGCATGTGCGAAGCGGGCCGTATCCGCCATCACCTCAAGCAT
>OCPS01001954.1_pt1 | contig 15075 bp, 8 predicted proteins | sample 1538651 | NCBI WGS metagenome assembly OCPS01 (sample SAMN04571715, study PRJEB22368) | human gut metagenome | biome: human gut; material: stool | host: Homo sapiens | place: Luxembourg | collected 2012-09-21 | reverse complement strand
TTTGTTCCGGTAGCAGGGCCGCAGTTCTACTTCCCGGCTATAGGTTTTGATAATGTATCTAAAGGAATTTTCCCGGCTATCGGCGATTATTTCAATAACAATCAGGAGTTACTTCCCGGTCCGGGCTATCAACATGGCTTCTTTTACAGTTTGGTAGAAGGTTCGCAGCAAGTGGGAGAGCGTCCTACGGCAGCTTTCCCCAGTTCTACCATTCTTATGATTATGGCATGGCGTGGAAGTAAGAAGTTGTTTGCCTGTCTGATCCCTTTCTATATGCTGCTTTGCGGGGCTACCGTGTATATTCAGGCACACTACGTTATCGATGCGATCGTAGGTTTCTTCTCTGCATTCTTGTTGTATGTTGTGGCGACGTGGATGTTCAAGAAGTGGTTTGCGCAGCCGATGTTTAAGTAAAACTAATCTAAAAGAGAATTTACTTTTTCAGGAATTGTTTCGAATATCCGGAACAATTCTTCTTTCGTTTCTGCCCGCAACATGGCAATACGAGTCTCTTTAAAATTAGGAATCCCTTTGAACAACGGACTGGCAGCCAAGTGGCGGCGCACGTGCAAGATGCCCCTGCGTTCATCAAGCAGATTCACACTGTCAATCACTTCCTGGCGAAGTACCTCCATACACCATTCAAAGCTGAGTGGCGGCAATTCCTCCCCTGTTTCCAGATAATGCTTTACTTCCTTGAATATCCAGGGACGTCCGAAGCTGGCACGACCGATCATGACGGCATCTACTCCGTAGCGGTCAAAACACTCCTTGCAGCGTTGGGGCGTTGTCACATCTCCGTTGCCAATGATAGGAATGTGCATCCTTTGATTGTTCTTTACTTCTCCGATCAGTGTCCAGTCTGCTTCTCCGGTGTACATCTGCGCACGGGTTCTACCGTGAATGGTCAGTGCGGCAATGCCGCAATCCTGTAGTTGTTCTGCCAGATCTACAATGATTTTATTGTTGGCGTCCCATCCCAAACGGGTTTTTACTGTGACAGGTATTTTGACTGCGTCCACTATGGCACGGGTAATTTCCAGCATCTTCGGAATATTCTGCAGCATTCCTGCTCCTGCTCCTTTTCCTGCTACTCTCTTCACGGGGCAGCCGAAGTTTATGTCGAGAATATCGGGCTGCGCCTGCTCTACGATCTTCGCAGCTTCGACCATCGTTTCCGTATCTTTACCATAAATCTGAATAGCTACAGGGCGTTCTTCATCGCTGATACTCAGCTTCTGTGCAGTCTTGCTGACAGCGCGTATCAGTGCATCGCTCGATACAAATTCAGTATATACCATGTCAGCTCCGAACTTTTTGCACATCAGGCGGAAAGCAGGATCTGTTACGTCTTCCATTGGGGCGAGAAGGATGGGATGTTCTCCCAGGTCTATATGGTCTATTTTCATGTATATGATGAACTAAATGATTATTTCGCTGCAAAAATACGGAAAAAAGCCTACTTTTGCCTTTAATCACATACTTAACAATAATAGAATTATGAAAAAAGCTGTATTGGCAGTGTACTCGTATTGCTTATTTATGGTTCTTATTAGTTGCCTTATATTTTTGTTTAGGATGGCTGGGCACTCCGGGGTAAAGCCTTTCAATCGTTCCAGCTTGTAGCATTCTCGGAATAATTTTATTAACAAGATATTGCAATTTCTTTTGAGTATTTATAGCAATTTCTTCCATTGTTACGTAATCTTGCGCTATAGTAATTATCTGTGCTTGCAAATCTTCAAAACTTAATCTCTTTTTTGTTTGTCCTGAGCTCTCAACCTTTCCTTCTGAGCTCTCAACCTTTCTCTCTGAGCTCTCAACCTTTCCTTCTGAGCTCTCAACCTTTCTCTCTGAGCAGCTTTCTGAGATTCTAACTTTTCCTTCTGGCTCATTAACATGATATTTTGTTCCTCTTCCATTTCCTTTTGAAACTAAGAACCCCTCATTACAAAGCTTCTTCAGCATCTTTGTAATGTCCGAACGATGTTGGGGGACAATATATTGCAGTTGGCTGTTACTAATTTCGTTTTCGCTATAACAAGTCACTAAAGCTGTTAGCTCATCTTGTGACAAGCTCTCAACCTTTCCATCAAATAGTTCCTTTAGTTTAATTACCGCATCATCCGGTAATAAGCTGATCATAGGTAGGGTTAATTCTACTTTGTCAGGTCGATTGAATTCTTCAACATATGGTTTCTGCCAGTTAGCTTCTCTCCAGCCTTTTATTATCTTATTTACTCCACTTCCCGCTTTCTCTGAAAAGCCGATCAGCATAAACATTTTCTGTAGCGCCTTATTGCGACATACACTATCTCCTCCTTGATAATATTGTGCTTTGCTGACAAGCATTGTTCCGGGGTTTTTGAAACGATATTTATCGACCCATTGTTCAACGACAATATTTCCTTCTTCTGAGAAGTCGCAGTGAATAAGAGCATTGATAAATGCCTCACGTACTGCGATATGGGTAGGCGTTTCGTCAATGCGTATTCCATTTTTTATTTGAAAAGGTTTTGGCAATATGGCTGTCAGTTTGGGATATACTTTACGGTAGAACTGAAAAAGGTTGGCTTCCCAAGTGCCGTCCGGACAGATACGGTCTGACCATCTGAGAGAAATATCCGTTTCCAGATGCTCTCTATAATCCGGGAAATAGTTTGGCGCACATTCCGGATCTGTGATGCTTTCTGTTTTCCCGAACATGAGAATTCCAGCCAATGTGAATCCTTCTTCTTTGGTATGTCGGTCTCTGCGGTATGCTTCCAGTTTGGTTAAGAAGTCCAGATCATCTAAGCTAAGCCATGGGTGGGATGGCTTAAGGTTAGCAAAAAGTCGCCTGTATTGAATCAGTGTCTCTTTGTCAATATCGTCCATAGAATAATTGGACAGAATTCTTGAATCGCGTGGATGGCTTTCGTCTGAATCTGCAATCATGCGTCTGACTTCTGCATCCGTACATTTATAGTCACCTTCGTGATTACGCTTAAATGTATGTCCGCCAAAAGGATTTTTGGTTCTGTAGATAGGACGTTGTGTGCGACTTGCCCGGGGGACGTAAATCAGAAGAAGCCTTTTACCTTTATAAGATCCTTCATACAAATCTTTGTCCACAAGAAGGTTTTCATTTATACAATCCGGGTTGTTTGCTTGGTTCCAAAAGTCTTTTTTGTATTGGCCGATTTGCTCTTTGGTCAGTCCTTCAATGATAAACTGTTGCTTGTGTTCTTTGACACCTAGTACGATAATTCCCCCATCTGTATTGGCGAAAGAAGAATAAGTATCCCATAAACTATTAGGAAGACCATCTTTGGCTATCTTAAACTCTAAGTCTACAGTCTCCTCCTTCTGTATCAATGAGTCTATATAGTCAATAAAATCCCATTCTTCCAGGTCGTTTAGTATGATAGGTTTCTTATGATCCATTTTTCTTTCTACTTGATTTTCTGCAAAAATACGTATTAATTCGTACCTTTGTACCCTCCTATCACATTTAAATGATTATCAGGTAGTAAAATGAATATAAAAGATTTTGAAATAATGGCGCCTGTCGGTTCGCGTGAATCCCTTGCGGCAGCCATTCAGGCTGGAGCCGATTCTATCTATTTTGGTATAGAAAACCTTAACATGCGTGCCCGTTCTGCCAATACGTTTACCGTTGATGACTTGCGTGAGATAGCTCAGACGTGTGATGAACATGGAATGAAAAGCTATCTGACCGTTAATACCATTATCTATGATAAGGATATTCCTTTGATGCGTACCATTGTGGACGCGGCTAAAGCGGCAGGAATATCAGCGGTGATCGCTGCCGATGTAGCGGTAATGAACTATGCCCGTCAGATCGGTCAGGAAGTACACCTGTCTACTCAATTGAATATATCGAATGCGGAAGCCTTGAAGTTCTACGCCCAGTTTGCCGATGTCGTAGTGCTGGCCCGTGAGTTGAATCTGGAACAGGTGGCCGAGATTTATCGTCAGATTCGGGAAGAGAATATCTGCGGTCCGAGCGGAGAGCAGATTCGTATTGAAATGTTCTGTCACGGTGCCTTGTGCATGGCAGTCTCCGGTAAGTGCTATTTGTCTCTGCACGAAATGAATCACTCGGCCAATCGGGGTGCCTGTATGCAGGTATGCCGTCGTTCTTATACGGTTCGCGATAAGGAGACGGATGTGGAACTGGATATCGACAATGAATATATCATGTCACCGAAAGACTTGAAGACCATTCATTTTATGAATAAGATGATGGATGCGGGTGTGCGTGTATTCAAGATTGAGGGACGTGCCCGCGGTCCTGAGTATGTGCGTACGGTGGTGGAATGTTATAAAGAAGCGATAAAGGCCTATCTGGATGATACGTTTACAGACGAAAAGATTGCCGCTTGGGATGAACGTCTGAAGGCAGTCTTTAACCGTGGCTTTTGGGATGGCTACTATCTGGGACAACGCTTGGGCGAATGGACACGGAATTATGGTTCGGCCGCTACGGAACGTAAAATCTATGTGGGCAAAGGTATCAAATACTTCTCCAATATCGGTGTCTCTGAGTTCTTGGTAGAAGCTGCCGAAGTCAGTGTAGGTGACAAGCTGCTGATAACGGGACCTACCACCGGCGCAGTCTTTATGACACTGGACGAAGCGCGTGTCGATCTGAAGCCGGTAGAGACGGTAAAGAAAGGTCAGCGTTTCTCAATGAAATCAGAGAAGATACGTCCCAGCGACAAATTATATAAATTGGTATCTACCGAAGAATTGAAGAAATTCAAGGGACTTGATGTAGAACAGAAAAGAGGATAAACGATGAGCCAGTATATCTACGAATTGGAGATGAAGGTGCGTGATTACGAATGTGACCTTCAGGGGATTGTCAACAATGCCAATTATCAACACTATCTGGAGCATACCCGCCACGAGTTTCTGACCTCGGTAGGTGTTAGTTTTGCGGCGTTGCATGAACAGGGAGTCGATCCGGTAGTGGCACGTATCAATATGGCTTTCAAGACTCCGTTGAAGAGTGGGGATGAGTTTGTCTCCAAACTGTATATGAAGAAAGAAGGCATCAAATATGTATTCTATCAGGATATCTTCCGCAAAGAAAGTAGTAGTGAAATCCACTGTTGAAACGGTATGTGTGGTAAACGGACGTTTAAGTAACAGCGAATTGTTCGACAATGTCTTTGCTCCATACCTGAAATGACCGATAACGAACAAGAACAAATATATAGCATCGCTCTGACAATGGTGCCCGGTATCGGGCACATTGGAGCGAAACGTCTGGTAGAGGGCATGAAGAGTGCCACCGATGTGTTCCGCTTCAGGAAAGAACTGGCGCAGCGATTATCCGGAGTACATGAACGGGTGTCGGGTGCACTGGACTGTCCGTCAATTATTGCCCGTGCCGAACAGGAACTTGTATTCCTGCAAAAGAATCATATCCAGTGCCTGACTTTTCATGATGAGGCGTATCCTTCCCGCTTGCGGGAGTGTGAAGACGCTCCTGTTGTACTGTTCTATAAGGGAAATGCCGATTTGAACGCTCTCCATATCATTAATATGGTGGGCACCCGCCACGCTACTGATTACGGTACACAACTCTGTACTACTTTCCTCCGTGACTTAAAAGCTTTGTGTCCTGACGTATTAGTTGTCAGCGGCCTTGCTTACGGCATTGATATCAATGCCCACCGGAGTGCATTGGACAATGACTTGCCTACGGTCGGCGTGTTAGCTCACGGACTGGACCGTATTTACCCTTCTCTTCATCGTAAGACAGCCGTTGAAATGCTTGATAAAGGCGGATTGCTGACAGAGTTTCCTGTCGGTACAACACCGGATAAACACAATTTTATCAGTCGCAACCGTATTGTGGCCGGTATGTGTGATGCTACGATTGTGGTAGAATCGGCTGCCAAAGGCGGCTCTCTGATCACAGCCGAGCTTGCGGAAAGCTATCACCGCGACTGTTTCGCCTTCCCCGGTCGTGTGACCGATGAATATTCAAAAGGATGTAACCAACTGATCCGTGACAGTAAAGCATCCCTTCTGTTGTCTGCCGAAGACTTGGTGGAGGCGATGGGATGGACGTTGGATTCACATCCGGCAAAGGTAGAGAATGTACAGCGCAGCCTGTTTCTGGAACTGACAGAAGAGGAGCAAAAGATAGTTCATACGTTGGAAAAACAAGGAAACTTACAGATTAATACCTTAGTGGTAGAGACAGATATTCCCGTACATAAAATGAGTGCAATTCTCTTTGAACTGGAAATGAAGGGAGCCGTACGGGTATTGGCAGGAGGAGTTTATCAATTATTATAAATCTAATGACCAACCTAAAACAATTTGAAATGAAACGACATTTTTGGGCATTCATGGCAATAGTATGCCTGTTAGCCGTCCAGAACACACAAGGACAATAAATGGTTCTTGCACAGAAAAAAATGCAGTTTTAGAGTGTGAAAAGTATGTTTATTGTTACTTCATTCTGTTTTTTCTCCTATCTTAGTGGCATAATAAAAAACAAACAACTATGAATCAAACACGTTGTATCGTAATTTTGTCTATTCTTGCTCTTTTTGTAGCAAGCGTATCTGTTGCCGGAAATATCTCTTTGCCGGATGCTTCTCAAAAGGTTTTTGAAGGAAAACCATGTATTAACTCTCCCCGGGCGATTGGCAATTATCCTGCCAGTCCTTTCCTCTTTTATATTCCTACTACCGGTCAGCGGCCGATGGAATGGAGTGCGGAGAAACTTCCGAAAGGATTGAAACTGGATTCGAAAACAGGGATTATCACAGGATCAGTAGCTTCTAAAGGTGAATATACTGTCACTCTTAAAGCTAAGAACGCATTGGGGACCAGCACGGAAAAGCTCGTGATCCGCATTGGTGATGACCTGTTGCTGACTCCTCCCATGGGTTGGAACAGTTGGAATACTTTCGGGCGACATCTCACCGAAGAGTTGGTTTTGCAAACTGCGGATGCGCTGGTAGCCAACGGAATGCGGGATTTAGGCTATTCCTATATTAACATCGACGACTTCTGGCAGTTGCCCGAACGGGGAGCTGACGGACATTTGCAGATTAATAAAGATAAGTTCCCGCGTGGAATAAAGTATGTGGCAGATTATCTGCACGAGCGCGGTTTCAAACTCGGAATTTATTCGGATGCAGCCGATAAGACTTGTGGCGGTGTATGCGGCAGTTACGGCTACGAAGAAGTGGATGCGAAAGATTTCGCTTCGTGGGGTGTCGATTTGTTGAAGTATGATTATTGCAATGCTCCTGTCGACCGGGTGGAGGCTATGGAGCGCTATGCAAAGATGGGAAAGGCGTTGCGTGCTACGGGACGTTCCATCGTGTTCTCCATTTGTGAGTGGGGACAGCGCGAACCTTGGAAATGGGCAAAACAGGTAGGCGGACATTTGTGGCGCGTTTCGGGAGATATAGGCGATGTCTGGAACCGGGAAGCCAACAAGTTGGGCGGGCTTCGTGGTATCCTGAATATTCTTGAAATCAATGCTCCTTTGAGTGAATATGGCGGTCCTTCCGGTTGGAATGATCCGGATATGCTGGTAGTTGGTATCGGTGGTAAGAGTATGAGTATCGGATATGAATCGGAAGGTTGCACCCACGAACAGTATAAGTCTCATTTTGCATTATGGTGTATGATGGCTTCTCCATTACTTTGCGGAAATGACGTGCGAAGTATGAATGACAGTACATTGCAGGTTCTGTTGGATAGGGACCTGATTGCTATCAACCAGGATGTGTTGGGCAAGCAGGCGGAGCGCAGCATCCGTGCAGATCATTATGATATTTGGGTAAAGCCGTTGGCTGACGGTCGCAAAGCGGTAGCTTGTTTTAACCGGGCGGATACTCCACGTACTATAGAATTAAATTCAAAAACGGTGGAAGACCTGTCTTTGGAGCAGGTGTATAGTCTTGACAGCCGTTCTATGGAAAATGCTGCGAATAACATAATGGTGGACTTGGCGCCTTACCAATGCAAGGTTTATATCTGTGGAAAGCCGAAAAAATAGTCAATGACAGTACTGGAATGACAGTAATAAATCTCTGAGGTAAAATAAAGAAAGGTTGGGGCATAAAAAAAGGAGCAACGCCTTGCTCCAACCTTTGTTAACCTTAAATCTAATACTATGAAAAAAATCACATGACAAATGTAAGTCTTCTTGCTATTCCTTCCAAATAATATTCTTGTATTTGCGTCTCTTTTGATTTCTTTCACGGATTTTCACTGTTATCGCACACAATGGGTGTAAAATAGACATATTTCAATATAGCTTATAGTTTGGCGTTATAAATAGTTTCCGTTTCCGAAAGCCAGCATCCATTTAGTAAATGCACGGGTTTCATAATAGCCGGATAAATCGGATTTTTCCAATAAGAATTATTCTTGTCCTTTTCTTTTTTGCATTTTGGATGATTGTTGTGCGCTTATGACGGATGAAACAATTATCAATAAGGATAAGGCAGTGAGTTTCATAAGCGAATTTATATTTAGTGTATCATAGAACGGTTATAGTGTCGCTCCCTTATCCGCCACAATAGCTCATTCAGAGAAATGTTTTTCACTTGTGGCGATAATAGTTGATCGGAAGTTTTACTTGCATTATACCCTTTTATGGGTAAATTATTAGAATGTGCAGTTTTACTGAAATCCGACCAGGCATGTATGATTGTCCAAGATAATGGATTCTCTTTATCTTTTTGTTTGGACGCTTTAGCTGCATCCCGGTTAATGAGAGCTGCTACATAATCCGGACCACCACACAATGGATTATCAAATAATCCGGACCAGATAGAGAACTTGGCAGTAACTACCGGAATCTCAATATTCTCTTTGTTTTTCACCCATATTATATCACCTCCCATATTATACGGACTGTATTGAATGGCCACCATTCCTGTCAACCCTTCTATCTCACAGGCATATATCTCATAGGCCCGCCGGGCCTCTTTGCTGAATACATCCTTGCAGATGAATCCGAATATTTTGATATTTAATTTCTTGAAATGCCAGTTCATACGCTGTGCAAATTCAATCAGAAGTTCTTCCCGGTTGGGACGGTTTTTTGCAAATTCATCAGGATATTGATAACCTCCTCCATATTCTATCACACTTGAGTTGTCTTTCTTCATGGTTACAAAACGGTTCCAGGTGGAAGTACTAACTACTGATAGATTAATAGGGCAGAGAGTCCATGAAACCGGAGAACGATTTCTGTCTTTATTGCCATAGTACACCGGACTATCAAGGAATTCTCCCATTGTCCATTGCATATTATCGCCGTCACTAATTACAAACGAATGGAATGCTGAATTATCTTCAAAATCTATATTTTCTTTTTTTATTTCATGTATAGGTAAAGGATACATTTTATCGGAAGCTGCCATGATAACAGGAAGGTTGCGACACCAGTTTGAAGCGGTATTATAATGTCCCCATCTTGTGATAGCCCCTGTATATTCATCTTCATTTCCATAATTCCAGCCTAATATGGGTGAAAGCGGAGTAACCCATTCCAGTATTTGTTCGGAAAAAGGTCCCGTTCCATAATATAGCATAAGTTTTTGGGCTATAGCGATATCTCTGCAGTTACTTACTTTTGGGTCGATGCTAAGAGCTGAACTTCGATTAAGTTGTTTTTTGCAACGTTTGAAACATGATTCCGGAGATTCATTGCGTGCGTCTTTTAGTTTCTTTAATCCGGACTGTTTGATTCGTTTCTCTAAAGATTCTTCTACTAGTACACCTTTCAGAAGGCTGGCATATACTGTTGCCACATTAGCTGAATAATTGATTCCTTCTCTTCGTGAGTAATTTTCTCCTGTTGAGGTGTCGTTTTTATAGAGTACATACCCTTTTATAATCTTTTTTTTCATGAGATGTTCCAGGAGGTCCCAGATATCCATTCGGATTACTTTAGTGATATTCAAGCTTTCCTGTGAGCTTTTTAAAATCTTATGATAGGAATTGTTATTTATTTCTATCCAGATCATTTCATCAAAAGAACCTTCGTTCACCGCTTGTCCGCATAGACCGGATAATGACTCTAAAAGCATACTTTCTGCTCTACTGAGTCCTTCCCCATTGCATAGGATTAATTGTTGAGGTGCTTTTTGTATAAACCAGCCATGTCTGCCATTATAGGCGAATGTCATAATGGAGGATAATAAACAAATAATAAGTGCGGATAGTAATTTGATTTTCATGATCGGAATGTTTAGGATTAAAAAGAGCTTTTCCCGAAACAGATCGGGAAAAAGGCTCTTTTCTATTTTGAAGTTTTACAGTGTTGTTATCTTATCATTTAGAGACTTCCAATGGCAATGTCCGCATTTCATTAGCTGTGCTAATGTCGTCAATATAGTTGTCGGATAGAGTAATAGCGAATACTGCGATATTCTCATCTTTAGGAAGTACCAGTGTGTGTGCCTCTTGGGGAAGCTCGATACCCAATTTATACATATATGTGTAGATATAGGTGTCATTCCCTTTTTCAGTGTGTCGATGAGAACCGATGTAAGCGAGCGAAGCGTTGCGAATATAACCGTCGCTGACACCTTTATGTCCCCATTGTCCGTAGAAACCGGAGTAATAAGGTATTTCAAATTCATGTGATTTACCATTAACAAGGAATGTTGATTTGCGATCCTTGTCTGTAGAGGCAGCCAGAATATATAGTTTCTTTCCCGCTGCTTCTTTGGGTAGCTGGATTGTATCTCCCTTACATTTGATAACATTCTTATTTTCATGGTCAGCAATGCTGAAGGTGATATTATCACAAGTTACTTTATCACCAATTAATTCAGCAGCGAAACTATTTCCTTTTTTATCGAAAGAAACAGTATAACCAAAGTTTTCAGGAGTGAAAGCTTTGCTATTAAACGGTAACTGAAGTGGAATATTTTTTATTGGAGCTGCTTTTACATTTCCTTTTTTCAAGCGGACAGCGAAAGTTTTGGGTCGATAAGATGCCATATCAAAACATAATTTATTGTTCTGTATAGTGACTTCACCTATTTTTTCTTCTATACCATTTGTTTCATAGGCGGACTCAATGGCGTCAGGGAATGTAATTTCTACATTTTGTGCAGATTTACCTTGCATCTCGTATAAACGGATGATGTACAAATCACTTTCTTCTGCTTTTTTTAGGGAACGAATAGCCACTTGGGGGGTATTTACTTTTACGAAAGAATACTCACGCCCTAATGCACCTTTATGTTTGGGGGTGTTGAATACAGCCAAGTGACTGTTCAGAGACTCTGCCAAATGACTGATTCCGGCCTGCAATGCTTCGTTCTGATGACCGACGATTGAATAAGTGAAGGTATGATGACCAAAGTCTTGCTGCTCCTGGTATTTATATCTGTCTTTGGTGCTAGGAGCATGGAGTAGTGTCAGGCGTAGAGTGTTATCATTGGGTTTATCCCATCCATACTTACAATCATTCAGGATTGAGATTCCGTAACTTTTATCGGGAGACGTAATGTCTGCCCATTGCTGTGCATATACTTCATAAGCAATATCTGTATTGTTCTTACGTTTTACAGTTCCGATACCCAAATCATAAACAGCTTCCTGGTTTTTTACATTCATCGGAAACTCTGCCTTTAATACGGCGTCTTTTGTTGACCAGTCTATTTCATTAATGATATCGATTCGTTCATCATTTGCACCTTCACTCATGCGGATATATTGTACGAATTTCGAAGATTTAAAAGTGCGTTCAATGCGAAGAGCTGCATAACAGGGGCCCTGTTCTTCGATACTGATACGAACATTTTCCGAGATTGGAGTTCCGGGCTTATTTATAGTCTTCTTTTGAATCTCCCATGCAGGCCATTCTTTCGATTCATTGCCTATGAGCAAAGCCAGACGGAATGCCTTGCCCTGTTCTACCAGTTCCTTATTACTACGTTTGTCAACAATAGAAACAATATCGCCATTAGTATCTAAAGTCAGTTTATAGATGCTGTTTTCCAAAGAATTTTGAGTTGCTTTTAAGAAGGAACCCTTATTGTTTTTTCCAAAACGGACATCATATACGGAGCAGCTTAATGGAGCTACAGAAGCACTAAAGGCAATGTGTGCTTTCCCGTTTTCCCAATTAAGTAATTGTGCCGGAACTTCTTTGCCGTTGGCGTCAAAAACTTGTACTCCAGCAGGCTCCTTTGAGATATTTATATAGGCTTCTGCCAGTTCTTTCCGTTGGGCGGCCATTGCATTATAAACGATGAGTGCAGTTCCTTTTACTCTTGTATCCAAGCAAGAAGCGAGAGAACCGACTCCGGTACGGATGATATCATTAAACTGCGTTTGAGAGATCAGTTCATCATTCCAGGAATAGGTATAGGCTTGAGGAAGACTCGTTCCTGTGAGGTCATCGTGGAATTGATGCCAGATAAACCGACGCCACGCATCAGTCAGCGTATTTGCCGGATAGCTTGCTCCGTCAATATAATCAGCCATTACTGAGATTCGTTCGGCTGCATCGCCTAATTGTTCGTTCCGACGATTATATAATTTCATAGCTGCCTGCGAAGTATAACAGCCGGTGGCATGGATGTCCATCAGTAACTCACCATCGTATACAGGAAGTTCAGGATGATTATCGAATGGCAGATAGTCTTTGTATAACTGATCGGAAGTAGCACTGATAATTTCAACTTCTCCACTGCCTTTAACACCTTTTTCTATGGAAACAACCGAATTTATATTAGCAGAACCACCTCGGTCTCCTGCGCCATAGTAACGGTATGCAGTGTTATTGGCTCCATTTTTTGCTGTATTTTTTAGGTCGTTATCTTGGCTGATATCTCCACCATTCCATTCGTGAACATAGTTTTTGCCATTTAAAGCTGCCATGATGCGTGAACCGTCTACCCCTTGCCATAGACCGATATTGAATGGCATCTTGGATTTTCCGTGCATATTATGGTGTCTCCATTGTAATTTTTGCGTTGAGAAACCAATTAAGCCACAATGTGCTGCAATAGTGGGCAATGTATAACTGAATCCAAAACAGTCCGGCAAGAAGATATCTGTAGATTTAATTCCAAACTCTTGTTTATAGAATTGTTGTCCCAACAGAATATTGCGGAAGAAAGATTCGGGTGAAGGTACGTTAGTATCATTGGCATCCCAAGAGCTACCTGAGATATGCCAACGACCTTCTTTGATATATTTTTTCACCAGTTCATACTCAAGCGGGTAATACTCTTTCATCCAGTTGTATTTCACTCCGCCTTCAAAGTTAAATACATAATTGGGATAATGCTGAAACAGATAGAAGTTTCTGACCAGTGTATGCTTGAGGTATTCGTCAATGGTTGTCTGTACATCCCAGTTCCACTGAGTATCCAAATGCGAATTCGAGACTATATAAGCTTTGTACTTTTTTTGTGCCTGCAGCGGACTGAGTCCTGTTGCAGCAAATAGTAAAGCTAATAAAATGGTTCTTTTTTTCATTTTGATAATTCCTTTATTTCTATATTAATACCTATTTATTGATTGTGAATTTACCTTCAAGCTTGATATCCTTTGAAGAAGCTCCGATCATTACTTTGAATGTACCCGGTTCTACCTGAAATTTCATATTTTTGTCCCAGATGGCGAGGTCTTGTGGGCTCAGTGTAAAGGTCACTTCTTTTTCTTCGTTCGGTTGCAAGGTAATTCGTTCAAAGCCGCGTAGTATTTTTACGTATGTTGTGACGCTACTGATTTCATCTCTGAGATAAAGTTGTACTACTTCATCACCAATTCTTTTACCTGTATTTTTAACTGTACAGCTCACTTTCACTTCCCCTAGTACTCCTTGTTGTTCTGGAGATATTCTTAGATTGCTGTATTCGAATGTCGTGTAGCTCAATCCATGTCCAAATGGGAAAAGAGCACCGGTAACTGAAGTGCCGCAGCCGCTGTCAGACCCTGGCTTGAATGGAAAGGCAAAAGGTATTTGTCCTACTGACTTTGGGAAAGTGACTGCTAATCTACCCCCAGGATTATTATCTCCAAAGATTGTTTCTGCAACTGCCTGTCCGCAGAACTCTCCCGGAAACCATGCATGGAGAATGGCAGGTACATATTTTTTTGCATAATTAATGCTGGAAGCACGACCGTCAATCATTACCAGAATGGTGGGTTTCCCCAGCTTGCATACAGCTTTCAGTAATTCTTCCTGTCTGCCCGGTAAGTCAAGACTTGTGCGTGAACGCTCTTCACGCACAGTAACCTCACTACCTCCTAATACCATAATTACAACTTCGGCTGATTTTGCAGCTTCAATTGCTTCATCCATCATCTGCTGCTCTTTGGGCGTTATATCAAAAGGTAGAACTTCACTTTCAGGAAAATGTGGATCCACTATTTCACATCCCTTTTTATATACCACCTTAGCTCTCGGCAGGGCTTCTTTAATACCTTTGTACACTGTTTTGATTGGGGCATTGGAAGGACCGTAACGGCAGATGAGCTCTTTTTGCTCATCTGCGTTCGGACCTATTACAGCTACAGATTTCAATGTCTTTTGAAGGGGCAATAGGTTATCCTGATTCTTCAAAAGAACAATTGACTGACGGGCGGCCTCCAATGCTACTGCCTGATGTTCTTTGCAGTGCACTATTTTATCCGCTAATTTTCCGTCACCACGGTAAGGATTATCAAATAAACCTAACCAAAATTTGACATACAAAATCTCACTTACGCGTTGATCGATAGTAGCTTGTGATACCTTTCCTTTGGCAATAGCGCTTCGCAACGGCTTTATGAAGCCTGCCGGAGAACTGAAGTTAGTGCGTACATTTAGTCCTGCATTGACCGATTGTACTACTGCTTCTTCATTATTATCAGCAACTTTGTGTTTGCCTGAGATGAATTCGACAGCATCGCTGTCTGAGACAACGTATCCTTTAAATCCCCATTCCTGACGTAAAATCTGCGTGAGGAATCGATAACTTCCGGTAATAGGTTCACCGTCATAATCATTGTATGAGCTCATAACTCCCAATGCTCCTGCTTCCTGAAATGCAACGCGGAAGGGCTCAAGGT
>OCPS01001947.1_pt1 | contig 15104 bp, 9 predicted proteins | sample 1538651 | NCBI WGS metagenome assembly OCPS01 (sample SAMN04571715, study PRJEB22368) | human gut metagenome | biome: human gut; material: stool | host: Homo sapiens | place: Luxembourg | collected 2012-09-21 | reverse complement strand
AGTATTAGGCTTTATCAGATGATTGAAGTCCGTACCACCTTTGGGGCCGAGTCCCAGATGCCATTTTCCTACGGCGCCGGTAGCATAGCCTTCTGCCTTGAACATATCAGCCATGGTGACACAGGCTGTGTCGATAATCAGCTCAGAGTTACCCGGAGCGATTCCCGTGTTTTCCTGCCTCCAAGGATACATACCTGTCAACAGACCGAAGCGGGAAGGAGTACTGGTAGAGGAAGTAGCATAGGCATTGGTAAACTGTACACCTTGTCCGGCAAGACGGTCGATATTAGGAGTACTTATCTTGGTAGCGCCATAGCAACTCAAATCGCCGATACCCAAATCGTCGGCAATTAAGTATATCACATTAGGTTTCTGACGGGTGTTGTCAGTGGTTTCCTTTTTCGATGGATTTCCACATCCAGCTATTAGGGCTGCGCCCGGGAGGAGAGACCATAAAGGTGAAAAATGTTTCATAGCTCTTTGACTTTAGATTGTTATTTCTGAGGTCAAAGGTAATGGCTTTCGGGAAATTCTGTGTATAGTAGAGTACAAGTGAAGGGGAAAAACGTACAAAACACGTATCGAGTGTATGTTTGGTACTTTGCCGGCCTCTTGCCTGTTAAGTGGCAAGAGGCGGTTCTTCTTCGTTCTTTTCATCGGAGTCCATATTTTCCCCTTTACGGTATGCCAGCGGACTGATCTGGTATACGTCCTTGAAACACTTTGAGAAGTAGCGTGAAGAACTGAAACCTATTTTGTCCGATATCTCGGTAATGTTTAGTTCCGGGTTGTTCCGCAACATCAAGGCGCCTTTTTTCAGGCGAATGGTCAGGATGAAGTCATTCGGTGTTTGCCCGGTGATAGCTTTCAGTTTAGTGAACAGGTTGGTACGTGCCATAGCCATTTCACGGGCGAAGATATTGACATTAAATTCCGTATTATCCAGATTCTTTTCGATGATGCTGATGGCGCGGTCCAGGATTTCCTTGTCTATCGGGTTGGTGGCAAGCATCTGTGCATAAGCTTGTGGTTGTTTACTGAACTTTTCTTGGAGGAGAATGCGTGAATTTACCAGGTTGTTACAACGCGAAATCAACAGATTCGTGTTGAATGGTTTGGTGATGTAATCGTCCGCACCGATACGCAGTCCTTCAATGTTTTGTTCTACGGCAGTCCGTGCGGTAAGCAGTACTACCGGTATGTGGCAAATATTGAAATCATTTTTAATCTGTTTGCAGAGCTCGGTACCGGACATTTTGGGCATAACGACGTCGCTTACCACAATATTCGGCATTTCCTTCTGTATCAGCTCCAGACCTTCTTCACCGTCTGCGGCTGTCAGCACCTGATAGAATGGGCGGAAGATGTTTGCCAACATCTCACAAATGGAGGCATTGTCTTCCACGATAACCATCTTGACATCGGGCATGCGCTTAATCGGGGCATTTTCTTCCAATTCAGCTTTGAGTGAGGCATCGATTTCAGAAATTTGCGGTTGTTCTATTTGCTGTACGTCTTCGCTCTTTTTGCTGATTTCCTCAGTATTGAAATGGGCGTTGCCCAGGTGAAGGCGGACGATGAAACTGCTGCCCTTGCCCAGTTCGCTTTCTACCTTGATGGTGCCGTGGTGCAGTTCGACGATACCTTTCGTCAGAGCCAGACCGATGCCGGTGCCTACACCGGTGGTGAGACTGTCCATCTGCTCTGTCTGATAGAAACGGTCGAATATCTTATCTACTTCTTTGGCATCGATACCGCTACCAGTATCAGTCACGCGAATTACGGCTTCATTGCCTTCGGTGGTGATGCTGAGTGTGATGGTATCTTCGGCTTGGGTATGCTTGATGGCATTGGATAGCAGGTTATTGACTACCTTCTGCATTTGCTTCTGGTCATACCATACTTCAAGACTTTCACAGTCTTTCTCAAAATTGAAATTGATCTGTTTGCTGCTTGCATATTCCATGAAGATGAGGTAATTCTCATAAAGGAAATGCACTATGTTGTGCGGACTGACTTTTACCTTCATGTGCCCTTGTTCCTGTTTGCGGAAGTCTAGGAGTTCGGTGATCAGTTCGCGCAGTTGGATGCTGTTCTGGTAAATGCTCAGTATCTTATTATAAATGGTGGGTGTGAAGTTTTGCAATTGCATCAGAGTTTCCACCTGCGATACGATGAGTGTAAGCGGCGTGCGGAACTCGTGTGAGATGTTGGTGAAGAAGCGTAGTTTCGATTGGTTCAGCGCTTCCACGTCTTGTATATGCTTTTGTTCGTACTTCAACGATTCACGCAGCTTAATTCTCGATTTGTATGTCTTCACCAGATACCACAAAAGGATACCGGTCACTATCAGATAAATAAGATAGGCGAGCGGAGTCTTATAATAAGGTGGCAGTACATGAATCGTAAGATGCACCTGCGGACAGATGGACTCTTCTTTCCCTTTAGGTTTAATCAGCAGATTGTATGTTCCGGCATTCAGGTTCGTGTAGGTGATGATAGGTTGGCCGCGCGTGCTGTTCCAGTCTTCGGAGAAGCCTTCCAGCTTGTAAATGATTTCATTCTTATTGGCTGCCACGTAGTTGGAGGTGGCGAATTCGATGCTGAACATGGTTTGGTTAGCATTCAGGGTGATTTCCTGTGTATGGCATAGGGATTGCGTCAAAATACCCGTTTCATCGCTCACTTTTACTTCGGCGCCGTTTACGATGAGGCGGGAAAGGATGATCTTGTAAGGCTTCGGGGTGAAATTAAGTTCCAGTTCATTGAATGAGAGCATACCTTGCGTACCGCCAAGGAAGATTTCTCCGTCGCGTGTCACACAAAGGGCGTTTTCATTGACAGCTGTCAGTGGGAAACCATTCTCCACGCTGTAGTTCTGAAACTTTTCCACTTTCTGATCGAAGATGGAGAAGCCCTGATTGGTAATCAGTATCAGTTTACCGCTGACGGGAGATTCTTGTGTATCGTAAATGCAATCACTGACAAGTCCGTTCTTGCCCTTGTCGAAGTTTTCGAAATCGTTGGTAGCGGAACGGTACAGGTCGAGGCCACTTCCCGAAGTAGAGAACCACAAGTTACCCTTACTGTCCTGCATGATGTTGTTCACATTATTGTTGCTGAGGCTGTGTGCCTGCGTTCCGTCGTGACGGTAGTTGGTCAACTTGTTCGTATCGAAGCGGTAGGAGAAGATACCTTCGCCTGTAGCGGCAATCCAGAGCGTGCCGTTATTATCTACCTCTACATCTGCAACCATAGCTATTTTACGCCCTTCTTTGCTATCTTTAAAGAGCTGTTGACATTTTCCGGTCTGAGGATTGAACAGGCATACACCGTTTTGGGTAGCGACAATCAATTGGTCCTGGTAGGGGGCAATGTCACGAACGATATTGGACGGAAGAGTTTCCGGATTTCCTTCTTCCATAAGATAATGCGTGAATGTACCTGTGCGGATATCCAGTTTGTTCAGTCCGCCAAGGTGGGTTCCTATCCAGATGATTTCCTTTGCGGGATCATAATAAAGGGCTTTCACGTTACTGTGGGAGATACTGTTGCGTCCTTGTCCGGCAAGATACCACTTGAACTCACGTGTCCGGCGGTTGTAGAAGTTCAGTCCGCCTCCTTCCGTGCCAATCCACAGATTTCCGTTCTTATCTTCAATGGTGCGTCCGACTACGGGACTGCTTAATCCTTCTTTTTCATGAATGGAAGCTTTGTATCGGGTATAGATTTCATATTCGGGGTTGAAGTAATTGACACCGCCGAAGTAAGTACCCAGCCATAAAGTACCTTGATTATCTTTTACGATGCACCAGATGGACGAGTGTGTAAGTCCTTCATTCTGCATCTCGTTGGAGGTATGGTTCTGGAAAAGTCCTGTCGTTTTATTGTACCGGTTCAGACCGTTGAAGGTTCCTATCCAGATATTGCCAAGATTATCCTCACAGCAGGATCTGACAAAATCGGAAGATATGCTATGTGGGTTCTTCGGGTCGTTTCGCAGGTTCTCGATATTTCCGTCTGTTTTCACTCGGAAGAGTCCCTTTTCCCAGCTTCCGATCCACAGTTCGCCTGCATTGTCCTGGTAAATACTGGTGATATTTCCTTTCTCGATGGGGTGAGTTAGCAGATGTTTGTCTATTTTCAGATTGAACACACCTTCGCTGGTGGTTCCTATCCACATGTGTCCTTTGTCTTCGAACATGCAGGATATTTCGATGTTTTCTCCTGCCATCTGGTAGTAAAGATCAAAGTTATCGGTTTGCTCATTATAGCGGTATATTTCATTCTTTTTTCCGATGAAAAGGCCGTTTTTATAATATATGCTATTGATGTTTCCTTGCAGGAGGGTGGTGAAGCGTTGGGTAGTCAGGTCGAACTGGGCAACACCTTCGGTACAGAGCAGGTAGATTTTTCCGTTCTGGTCGCCTGCCATACGGAGCACGGTGTTACAGAAAAGGCTGTAGGGATCGTTTTTGTTCAGTTTGTAAGTCTGTATATCGTTTCCATTGTAACGGTTCAAACCTTCGCGCGTAGCAATCCATAAGATACCATTTTCATCAATATACAAACTGTTGACACTAAACTGAGATAGGCCGTCGTCGGTGGTTAAATGATTGAAAGTGATATTCTGGCTGTGTACGTTTGCTGTAACTATGCTTACTAAAACAAGAAACAGCGTTCTGATAAACTTTTGCACTTTTCCTCCGGTATTTTAAGGTTTCAAACACAAATATAAGGCGTTTTGCTCAAAAGGGGGATGTTTATTGGCTGTTTTTTATGGTTATGTCTGTCGAAATGTATATTTTTGGGCGTTTGTCGGACGAATTTTGACTTTTGCTTTCATTCGGAAGGTGTATATTTGCATACCAATTTTAAATCTATTATAAAATATCATGAATAACCTCCAATCCATTGTATCCCATTTCAATACGAAGGGTACAGTTAACGAAATCCAGCCTTTGGGCAGCGGACTGATTAATGACACGTACAAAGTGACTACTTTGGAAGCCGACGCGCCCGACTATGTATTGCAACGTATCAACCACGCTATCTTCCAGAATGTGGAAATGTTGCAGACAAACATTGAAGCCGTTACCCGGCATATCCGCAAGAAACTTACGGAACAGGGAGCGGATGATATCGACCGCAAGGTACTTTCTTTTATTCCTGCCGATACGGGAAAAACGTATTGGTACGATGGCGAAAACTATTGGCGCATCATGACTTTCATTCCCAATGCAAAGACTTATGAAACGGTGGATGCGGAATATTCTTATTATGCCGGTGTTGCTTTTGGCAATTTCCAGGCGATGCTTGCGGATATTCCGGATACGCTGGGAGAGACGATTCCTGACTTCCATAATATGGAGTTTCGTCTGAAGCAGCTTCGGGATGCCGTGGCTGCGGATGCGGTAGGTCGGGTGAAAGAAGTGCAATATTATCTGGATGAGATTGAAAAGCGTGCAGACGAAATGTGTAAAGGTGAACGTTTGTATCGTGAGGGTAAATTGCCTAAACGTGTATGCCACTGCGATACGAAGGTGAACAATATGATGTTCGATGAAGAAGGGAAGGTGCTTTGCGTAATTGATCTCGATACCGTAATGCCCAATTTTATCTTTTCCGATTTCGGAGATTTCCTTCGTTCAGCAGCCAATACGGGCGCCGAGGATGATAAAGACCTGAATAATGTGAATTTCAATATGGCAATCTTTAAGGCGTTTGCAAAAGGCTATCTGGAGTCAGCAAAAGTCTTTTTGCTTCCAATAGAAATTGAGAACTTGCCGTTTGCCGCTGCGTTGTTCCCCTACATGCAGTGTGTTCGTTTTCTGGCAGATTATATTAATGGTGATACTTATTATAAGATTAAATATCCGGAACACAACCTTGTACGTACAAAAGCGCAGTTCAAATTGCTTCAGAGTGCCGAGGAATATACACCGGAGATGAAGGAGTTTATAAAGGAATCATTGGTATAAGGTCTGTTTATAACAGGATGGAAAGGAATAAGACTCACCACAGATTACACAGATTCACACAGATTTATTAATCTAATAATCAGTAAAATAAAATCTGTGTCAATCTGTGTAATCTGTGGTGAATTAATTCATAACCGAAAAGAAATGAATTCTTTAATGCAATCAAAATATGAACAAAAGACCCCCTGCACACTTGGTGTTGAAATCAGCAGTCTTGTTTTTATCTCTGCTTTGTTTTTATCCCTTGTCTGCAACTAACCCCCAAAAGAAAGAAATGAAAGAGTTGAATGTAAAGAAAGTGAGTCTGGCTAATGTGGCGGTGGAGAATGTTCCTGCCTTGCTGGACAAAGAAAAGGTGGATTTTCAGTCGATCAATACGGTGAACTGGAAAGCGTTTCCTTATCAGCCGGAAGTACAATTTCGTATTGCCCATACAGATGATGCGATTTTGATTCATTATAAAGTAAAGGAAGCTAGTGTGCGTGCTGTAGCAACGGGAGATAACGGTGCTGTGTGGGAAGATGCTTGCGTAGAATTCTTTTCTATTCCTGCGGGAGATGGAATTTATTATAATGTAGAGTGTAACTGTGTGGGAACTTTGCTGATCGGTGCAGGTGGCGGACGTAGCAATCGCGAACATGCTCCACAAGAAGTAATGGATAAGGTGCAGCGTTGGTCTTCTCTGGGACGCGAATCTTTTGAAGAACGGGTAGGAGAGTGTAGCTGGGAATTGGCATTAGTCATTCCTTATTCTGCTTTCTTCAAACATCAAATCACCAGTCTTGACGGAAAGACGGTTCGTGCCAATTTCTACAAATGCGGAGATAAGTTGCAAACGCCTCATTTCCTCTCATGGAATCCCATTAATCTGGAAAAGCCTAATTTCCACTGTCCCGAATTCTTCGGCACATTGAATTTTGAGTAACTATTTCCAGTCTTTCAAATTATAACTTGCTTCTACCGCCTTTTCTATATCATCGGGAAGGGCGGGGAAGAAGTCTATCCCTGTGATCCGCTCCACTTCGTCCACAGTGTTTACATAAGAGTCCAGCGGATTGTTCCCTTCATTATTTTTATAAATAAAGCCGATGGCTTTCGGTTTCTTGTGCAGAGAAAGTATCACTTTAAAGAAAGCATCCGGTACAGCTACTTTATGCTCACCTATAGTCTGTGGTTTCCGGTCATAGAAGATAGGGCCGGCTACAATGTAAAGACAACTGTCTTTTTTCACCCACTTGCGGCATTTCTGTTCCAGTTCGTTCCAGTCGCCCCGGTTTAGATTGTGGTGCTGGGGACAGATGTTGGTCATGTAGAAACTTTCTATCATGGCTTCACGGTCCCATTTGTTGTCACCTGCCGGACAAAGATGTCCGCGGTCCCAACCACTACCTTTATAGTCTTGTGTAGTGACGGCTTTACTTTTAGGCAGGTCAGGGTCAGGACGAAAGTTATTGATTCGCTCGGTATTTTCCTTTAAACGTTCGGGAGTCAGTTTCCAAGCTACCCAGTTGGCTATGCGGGTGTTAGAGTTATAGGATACGAGGTATCCGGTACGTTGCAGAAGAATTTCGGGAGTACCAGGGGTGGTCGTTTGCTTGATGTATATATCAGAATTCAGGGGAAGATTCTGAACGATGGTTTCTGTTTGCTCAGTACCAGTAACCTTTTCTTTAGAGTTCGTTGTTTGATAAGTGGTAACGATGCCGCATATGATCAGGACAATCAGGAGCACCAGTTGTTTCTTGCTATTCGTTTGTTTTTTCTTCTTCTTTCTCATAATTGAATGGGTAAGGTGGTGCAAAGATAACAAAAAAGGCGGACGAGTAAACCCGACCGCCTTCCGAATAAGGAGTATTCTTTTATTTTACAATGCCTTTAGACTCGCGTACGAAGTTAAGGATATTGTGTATTTCGTCACTCATCGGCACTTGGTCTTCAATCTTTTGCAAAGCATCCTGTATGCTGAAGTTACCTTGGTAAATCAGACGGTAAGCATTTACAATATGGCGCAGAATGCGGTCTGTTACCTGATGCTTGTGCTGTAGCACAACAGCATTAATGCCATGATAACCGGCCGGATTACCATTCATGATCACATAAGGAGGAACGTCTTTCGCAATGCGGCATCCTGACTGGATCAATACCCAGCTTCCGATGTGGCATTGTTGTTGCAAAATGACGTTACTGCTCAGAATGGTAAAGTCACTGATACGGCAATCACCGGCTACAATAGTCTTAAGTCCTAATACGCAGTGGTTACCTATCTGCACATCATGGCAAAGGTGTACACCATCCATCAGGAAGTTCTCGTTGCCGATACGTGTGGCATCTCCTTCATGTGTAGCACGGCTCACAACTACATTTTCGCGAATGTCGTTCTGGTCGCCGATGATCAGCAGACTCTTCTCGCCCGTATAATGGAAATCCTGCGGGACGGTACCGAGTACGGCGCCATGATGCACTTTATTCCTTTGTCCCAAGCGTGTACCGTCGAGGATACGCGCACCGGACATGATAATACAATCATCTCCAATCTCTACATCGCCTTCGATATATGCAAAAGGCTGAACCGTTACATTCTTGCCGAGCTTTGCGGCAGGATCTATAAATGCTAATGGACTTATCATAGTAATTAGTTTTTAGTTATTACTTTCTGCCTCCTCCGAGCGCTTGGTACAGGCTGATAACAGCTTGCATGCGGTCGAAAGTGTCGGATACCTCGGAGGTTTGTGCACTGAGGTAAGATTGCTCAGCAGACAGAACTTCCAGATACGTTGACGTGCCTAAGTTAAACAATTCTTTTGTATCTTCCGCAGCTTTACGGGCTGAATTTACCTGAATCTCGCGAGAAATGGCTTTTTCGGAGGTCATTTGGTATTGATACAAGGCGTTGCTCACTTCATTTCCAGCTTTCAGCAAAGTGGTCTGGAACTGGATTTTGGATTGCTCTTCCTGTGCTTTGGCCTGTTTCAGACGGGCGATATTAGCACCGCGATAGAATAGCGGTTGTGTCAACGATCCTATGGCGGAAGCCAGTAACTTGCCCGGATTTACAATTGCAGAACCTGCACTGTTAGTCCATCCTGCCGAACCACTCAATGTAATTTGTGGATAGAAAGCTGCACGTGCGCTGTTAGTATCGTAATAACTTGCAGCAAGAGACATCTCGGCAGCTTTTACATCGGGACGGTTAGATAACAGTTGCAAAGGAATACCGGCAGAAAATTCTGTTGGTAATTGCTGGTTTTCCAATACCCCACGTTCTATTTCCTGTGCCGGTTGATTCAGCATCAGGCAAAGAGCATTTTCTGTTTCACGAATACTTTGACGCATACCGGGCAGAGAAGCCAGCACCTGTGCGTAGGCGGCACGGGTTTGTTCTACTCCGGCAGAAGTCGTATTGTATATGCCTGCGTCCTTCATTGCTTCTACGGTTTCCACATTCTTTTTAAGAATATCGGCAGTGGATTCTGTAATTTGCAACTGTCGGTCGAGCATCAACAATGTGTAGTACATATTGGCCACATTGGCAATTACCTGAGTTTGCACGGCTTGTTCATAGAACTGTGTCTGTTTCAGAGATACCTGTGCACCACGTTTCGGGTTCAGTATCTGACCGAAGAGGTCTATTTGCCAGCTTGCTGTGACAGGAAGCGAATAAGTTTGCGTAGCCTTTCCCTTATCCCAACTGCTTACAGTTCCCTGCGGAGACAGTGCAAGCGTGGGAGCATAAGCCAGGCGTGCAGACATCAGTGCAGCTTCCGCTTTCTTCACGTTCAGAGCGGCACTGCGCAAATCTGGATTATTGGCAAGTGCTTGTTCGATGAGTGCTTGCAACTGAGGGTCGGTAAATACTTCCCTCCAAGGCAGGTTACCGAAGTTTGCAGTATCCGCTGCCAGTGTATCGTTCACAGCTGTCGTGTCGCGATACAGTCCGGCAGCCGTAATATCTTCAGGTCTGTCGTATGATTTGTAGATATGGCAACTGCTTAAAAGAGCAGTTGCACACATCAGAGTTATAATTTGTTTCTTCATAATGATAAAAGTATTTATACCTAATACTTATTTAGTGTATTGCTCAATTTCAGGTTCTGCATCAGAATTATCCACATCGGCCCATTCCATCGGTTTAATCTTCTCTTGCAGATATTGGAATGCAACGAACAGAGCCGGTACAATAAAGATCTGAAGAATCATACCGATTAACATACCACCGATGGCAGAAGTACCCAGCGTACGGTTACCATTAGCACCTGCACCGGATGCCAGCATTAACGGAATCAAACCGACAATCATGGCTAGTGATGTCATCAAGATAGGACGCAGACGGGCTGCGGCACCCAGTACGGCTGCCCATGTAATACTCATACCCATCTTACGACGGTCGAGGGCAAACTCAATAATCAAGATGGCATTTTTCGCCAACAGACCCATCAACATGATCAATGCAATTTGCATATAAATGTCGTTGGACATGGACCCCATTATCATCTTTAGCATAGGGATATTACCGATAGCGCTCATACCATTGACAAACAAGAAGCTGCCTAACAGACCGAACGGAATAGACAACAATACGGCAAGCGGCAAAATGTAGCTTTCGTACTGTGCACTCAACAGCAAATAAACAAATACGAAACAGAGCACAAAGATCAACCCTGTGGTGCTACCACTGGTTTCGGCCTCTTCACGTGCCATACCGCCCAATTCATAAGAGAAACCTGTCGGCAGGTTTTCTTTAGCTACCTCAGAGATCGCGGCTAGTGCCTGACCGGAAGTGTAGCCTGTGGCAGGGGCTACCATTACTTTCATGGAAGTATAAAGGTTGAAACGGCTGATGATGTCTGGTCCATATATTTTCTTGATAGATACAAACTGAGTAATAGGGGCCATTTCATTGCCATTGCGCACCTTGATGCTTGCCAGGGACTCAAGGTTCTTGGTCGCGTCTGGTTCTGCCTGAATCATTACGCGGTACATTTTACCGAAGCTATTGAAGTTGGAGGCATACAGACCGCCGAAGTATCCCTGCATGGTACTGAGGATATCGCTCGGGCTGATACCTGCCTTCTTACAAGCAGCAGCATCAATATCCAACATATACTGTGGGAAGTTCGGGTTGAAGCTAGTTTTTGCAGAGTTGATTTCTGGACGTGCTTCCAAAGCAGCGGTATAGTTATTTACCACCTCGAAGAAATGGTTCAAGTCACCACCTGTTTTATCCTGCATATTCAATTCGATATCACTGGATGCTGAATAGCCTGGAATCATAGGTGGAGCAAAGAATAATACCTGAGCTTCCTTGATGATTTTCTGTGCACGCATGAAAAGCGTAGCATAGACAATTGTCGAATTCTGCATAGTGGATCGTTCCTCCCAGTTCTTTAGTTTGATGATGAGTGAACCGTAAGAAGGACCCTGACCACCGATGAAACTGAAACCTGAGATTACTGTGCGTGATTCTACTGCCGGATCAGCTGCTACAAGACTATCCACACGATTCAGTACTTCCATAGCGCGTTCTTGTGAAGTGCCTGGAGGCAGTGTTACTACTCCCATAATAGTACCAGTATCTTCGTTGGGTACCATACCGGTAGGTGTGATATTCATGAAGACTATAAGTAGAACGACAGAGGCTGTTACGATACCAGCAGACAACCACTTCTTCTGGATGAAGAAAAGTACATGCTTTTTGTATTTCTTTACAATGTTGTCGTAGTGCGTATTGAAAGCCGTGTGGAAGCGGTTGACAAATGTCGATTTCTTCTCGCCATGTTCTTCGTGCGGTTTTAGGAAGATAGCGCACAATGCCGGGCTCAGTGTTAAGGCGTTCAATGCAGAGAAGCCGATGGCAATGGCCATAGTCAGACCGAATTGCCGGTAGAATGTACCAGCAGTACCGCCCATAAAGCTAACCGGGATAAATACAGACATCATAACCAGTGTGATGGACACAATGGCACCGCCGAGTTCGTGCATGGCGTCGATGGAAGCTGACCGTGCGGATTTATATCCCTGGTCAAGCTTGGCATGGACACCCTCAACAACGACAATGGCATCATCCACCACAATTGCAATGGCAAGCACCATTGCGGAGAGAGTTAGCAAGTTGATACTAAAGCCAATCAGTTTCAGTACGAAGAAAGTAGCAATCAATGCTACCGGAATGGCGATAGCAGGAATCAAGGTAGAACGCATATCCTGCAAGAAAATATACACCACAATGAACACAAGGATAAATGCCTCAATCAATGTCTTGACAACTTCATGAATAGAGGCAAACAAGAAATCATTGGCACTCTGTGCAATATTAATCTTCAAGCCGGAAGGTAATGTCTCAGATGCTTTGTTAAGCACTTCTTCCAGATCGCTGATGGTCTGTGTCGCATTGGTACCTGCCATCTGGTAGACGATACAGGAAACAGCCTTATGCCCGTTTACAGTATTGTTGAAGTTATAAGACAGACGTCCCAATTCGATTTCTGCAATGTCTTTCAGGCGGAGTACTTCACCATTTTCAAGTGCTTTTACAACGATGTTCTCGAACTCTTCGGGCTGTTGCAAACGTCCTTTGTAGCGGATGGTGTATTGGAAACTTTGGTCACCACGTTCACCAAACTGACCGGGAGCTGCTTCTATGTTCTGCTCAGCCAAGACACCGGCTACGTCGTTGGGTACTAATTTGTATTGCGCCATGATGTCAGGTTTCAGCCAGATACGCATGGAGTAGTCCTGGCCCAACACGTTAGCGTCACCTACACCGCTTACACGCTTCACCTCAGGAATGAGGTTGATGTTGGCATAGTTTTCAAGGAACTCAATATTATACTGGTCAGTTTCATCGTAGATAGAGAATACCATCAACATGGAAGTCTGACGCTTCTGGGTGGTTACACCCACTTTGGTAACTTCAGCAGGCAGCAGACCTTGTGCCATAGATACGCGGTTTTGTACGTTGACGGCTGCCATATCCGGGTCAGTGCCCTGCTTGAAGTAAATGGAGATATCAGCAGAGCCACTGTTGGAGGCATTAGAAGTCATGTACATCATATTTTCCACACCATTGATCTGGTCTTCCAGAGGTGCGATGACGGAATTCAATACCGTTTGGGCATTGGCACCTTGATAAGTGGCGCGCACCGAAACGGTAGGAGGCGCAATGTCCGGATATTGGGTGATAGGCAGTGTAGCCAAACCAATAAGTCCCAGGATAACTATCAGGATGGAGATTACCGTTGATAGTACCGGACGGTTAATAAATCTATCTAATTTCATATTTTAATCTTCTGATTTTACATGTTTACTTATTTCTTCTGCTCTAATGATGCTTTGAAATGTTCGGCAGACTCTTGTGGAGTAAGCGGCTTGATAGTTGCGCCGTCTTTTAGTGTACTTACGTTCTCCAGTACGATTTTATCGCCCGCATTCAGTCCTGAAGTTACAATGTAGTTTTGTCCGTCATCAAGATTGAGTACTTTGATTTCTGTATTCTTAACCGTGTTGTCGTCTTGCAGTACATACACAAATTTCTTATCCTGAATTTCATAAGTTGCCTTTTGCGGAACTACAAGCGCGTTGGGTGAACTATAAGGGATAAGGATACTACCTGTTCCTCCGGTTCTCAGCAAGTGGCCTTTGTTGGGGAAAGTAGCACGAATGCTTACCGCACCGGTATTCTGGTCAATAACACCACTGACCGTTTCTATTTTTCCACTGTCACCATACAGGGTACCGTCTGCCAAAGTCAGCTGAACGGGTGGAAAGTTGTTTAATGCTTCCTGTTGAGAGCCATCTTTGCGGATTAAGTTGAGCAATTCTTTTTCTGTAAGTGAGAAGTAGACGTACATTTCAGAAATATCCGAAACAGTGGTTAATGGAGTTGCGCTGGAACCGCTAACCAAACTTCCTACACGGAAGGGGATAGAGCCTGCTACACCATTAGACGGGCTGGTGACACGGGTATATGCCAGGTTTTGATTGGCACTGATTAACTGTGCTTCGGCAGAAGCCAGTTGTGCTTTGGCAGAAGCCAATGTGTTTTCGGCCATTTCCAGGTCATAATCACTGATGATATTCTTCTTGTTTAATTCCCGTTTATTCTTAACTGTGATTTCCTGGGTCGCTACGTTTGCTTTTGCAGTTTGTACTGCTGCCTTGGCAGCACGTGCGGCTGATTCGTATTGTACCGGGTCGATGATGAACAATACTTGTCCTTTTTTTACCATTGAACCTTCGTCGATACAAAGTTGAGTGATGAAACCAGACACCTGTGGCCGGATTTCAACATCTTGTTTTCCTTTAATAGTAGCCGGATAAGAACTCGTCAGATTAACAGTTGTCGGTTGCAATGCCTGCACTGCACATTCCGGGGTTCCTCCCAAGTCAAAACCCTTTTTGCCACAACTCGACAAGAGGGCCAAACAAAATGCAAATAATACAATTCTACTTTTCATACTTCTATATTCAGTGTTTATTGATAAATTTTCTACAAATAGTGTGCTCATAAGTATTATTAGGGATAGAAGGAGAAAACTGAGACTCTTCTCTTTAGTTTTTCGCTGCAAAAGTACTTTAAATTCTTATATAAATGTTCGATAACCGGTTCTTTTTTAACTATGTTTTTCTCTTATTAATATAGGTGTTGTCTGAATGGTACATTCATTGGTAAATTATAACATTTAAAGACCTGTGGGGATTGTATTACTTTGATTCTTTGTTAATAAAACAATAAAGTTATGTGCCAATATGTCAATGCGCCAATTGGCTATACTGTATTGCTGAAAGACATTGACAAATTAACACATTGGCAAATTGTTCATTATTGATCGAATATGAATAAATTTACGATTAGACGATTGACGATGTACGATTGGGCTTACTCTGTCTCTAATAGGGCTGAAACAGGCTTTTAAAAAAGCAACTTCAATCGTACATCGTCAATCGTCTAATCGTAAATTTATTCATTCCTGTACGGTTTCGAACTTAATGGCGTTTGTCATTGCCATCAGTCTCTTTCTCCGGTATTGATAAAGCTCTATCCCGTAGAGTAACGTAGGAAGCCTCGGTGGGTAACATTGTTTTAGATGTACATGTAAAGCAGTACGACATGTGCATGTGGGACAG
>OCPS01001936.1_pt1 | contig 15185 bp, 10 predicted proteins | sample 1538651 | NCBI WGS metagenome assembly OCPS01 (sample SAMN04571715, study PRJEB22368) | human gut metagenome | biome: human gut; material: stool | host: Homo sapiens | place: Luxembourg | collected 2012-09-21 | reverse complement strand
TACCGTTATGAAGTTCCCAGCCTCCTGTCCACTTCTGCTGATCTTCCCAGCTCTTCGGATAACCGACGCCGGGTTTTGATTCAACGTTGTTAAACCAAATGTACTCAGTACCCGGACGGTTTGTCCAAACGTTTTTACAAGTGACGGAGCAGGTGTGACAGCCGATGCATTTGTCCAGATTCAGGACCATGCCGATTTGAGCACGAATCTTCATACTGCACCTCCTTTCTTATCCGCTTCTTCATCCATCCAATCAACCTTATTCATCTTTCTGACCCAAGCGAAGTCGTCGCGGTTGGGAGCAATCGTTCCGTAGTAGTTAAAGGCGTATGAAAGATGGCCGTAGCCGCCGATCATATGCGTCGGATTTACAATGACACGCGTCGGAGAGTTATGGTCGCCTCCGCGAAGACCGGTGACTTCGGATCCAGGGGTGTTAACCGTCTTTTCGGTCGCATGCTGCATAACGCACAGCCCTTGCGGCATGCGGGAGGAAACGATGGCGCGTCCGACTACAGCACCGTTAGCGTTCCAGCACTCAATCCAATCATTATCCGCAATGCCTGCGTTGGCGGCATCAATGTCACTCATCCACACAACGGGACCGCCTCGGGAGAGGGTCAACATTCTTTCGTTGTCATAATAGCTGGAGTGGATACCCCACTTCTGGTGAGCCGTCATAAAGTTAAGAATGATGGCTTTGTTTCCGTTGTCCGCAATATCTTTGTAGCCGGTTAACGCTCTCTGGTTTGCCGGAGCACGGTATTGTGCGAACTGCTGGCCGAAAGCCCTCATCCAAGAGTGATCCTGATAGAACTGCTGACGTCCCGTGATCGTTCTCCACGGTAAAAGCAAATTCCTGTTTTGCCAGAAAGCAACATACGGGATCTCATCGTTCTCGGTGCCTGACCAATCCGGCGCACTGAACGTCTTAGCGGGCCGATGAGCCAAGTCATCAAAGGTGATTTTGTCGGCAATGTGACCTTCGGAAAGGAAGCGGGCATCTACACCGCACTGTTCTTTAACAAAGTCCCAACTGCGATAGGACAAAGCTCCGTTGGTTTCCGGAGAGACCCGGAGGATAAAGTTTGCTGCATTGATATCTGTCTCCATCTTAGGACGCCCTTTTGCGACGCCTTCCTGAACTGTACCGTTTAACTGGCAAAGTTCAGTAATTTCAGGATCCAGATCCCATTTGATTCCGCGATTTCCGCCGCCGTTCTTAGAGAGGAGCGGGCCGATGGAGGTGTACTTGTCGTAAATCGTCCGATAATCGCGTTCAACGACATGAATCAGCGGGGCGGTCTTGCCGGGAATCAGATCGCATTCCCCTTTATACCAATTCTTAACATCCAGGGCTTGGCCGAGTTCATGCGGAGAATCGTGGCCGAGAGGCGTCAGCACCATATCTGTGACGTTCCCGAAATCTTCTGGATATTCGCCGGCGATTTCTGATAATTTCTTTGCGATGTCCTTAAAGGTTTGCCAATCGCTTCGCCCCTCCCAGGAGCATTGAACGGCTTTGACGAATGGATGAATAAAACTATGCATATCCGTCGTATTGATGTCGTTCTTCTCATAGAAGGTGGCCGCCGGCAACACGATGTCCGAATAAATCGAAGTCGTGCTCATGCGGAAGTCCATATTGACTAACAAATCGAGTTTGCCTTCGGGCGCTGGACGCCATTTCTCCATGAGCGGCATGAGCTCTTTGTTGGAGCCGTCAAGCTCTCCGCCGAGGATGCCGTTTTCAGTTCCAAGCAGGTGACGCAGGAAGTATTCCTGTCCCTTGCCGGAAGAACCGAGTACATTGGAGCGCCAAATGAACAGGTTGCGCGGCCAGTTTTCCTCGGCATCCAAATCTAAACAGCTAAAGGATATTTTCTTATCCTTTAGTTGGTTTATCAGGAATTGTTCCGGCTGGACGCCAGCAGCTTTTGCCACGGCAGCAATTTTTGTCGGGTTGACGTTGAGCTGAGGTGCCGACGGAAGCCAGCCCATTAGTTCGCTCTGGATGTTGTAATCCACGTAAGTGCCGTCAAATACCTTGGTATCAGCCAAGGGAGAGAGCATGTCCGAAAGAGGAATCCGCTCGTAGCGCCACTGGTCCGTATGTTCGTAGAAGTAGCTCGTCGAGTTCATATGGCGGCTTGCCGGTTCCCAATCTTTTGCGAAGGAATATTCGCTCCATCCTGCTTCCGGACGAATCTTTTCTTGTCCTACATAATGGCACCATCCGCCGCCCGGGACGCCGCAAGTACCGCACATCAGCAGGATATTGATGATGGAACGATAAGTATTGTCCGTTTGGAACCATTGGTTAACGCCGGCTCCCATCAGCACGCAGGCGCGGCCCTGAGTCTTAGAGGCGGCCGTCGCAAACTCTCTGGCCAATGTAATGGCGTATTGAGCCTCTACGCCGGTAATTTTTTCCTGCCAAGCCGGTGTGAAGGGAATATTGTCCGCGTAGCTTTTTGCACATTCCCCGCCTAGGCCGCGGTCGACACCAAGATAGCTTCCGAAGAGATCAAAGACGGTTGCAACGTATACATCCTGTCCGTTGAGCTGTACCCTCTTAGCCGGAACCCTCCGAACCATAACATCCGAAGCCATTGCGTTATTCGGGAAGCCGTCTCGTTCACGGCCACCGAAATACGGATATTCAACATCAATCACAGCATCGGAATCATTAAGAAAAGTCAGCTGTGGTTTGATCGCTTTACCGGTTTCACCGTCAACTTCATGGAGGTTCCACTTGCCTAAATCCTGGCCCTCCTTTTGTCCCCAACGGTATCCCATGGAACCTTGAGCCACCGCAGGAGCCTTGGAGAGTTCATCCCAAACAACGGTTTTCCATTCGGGGTTGTTGCATTCCGGTTCCTTATAGCCCAAGTCGCAGGCGCGAACTGTGCGCCCCGCGGTATACCGGCCATCCGCCCGCGGTTCCATAGTCACAAGAATTGGGAAGTCCGTCAGTTTCCGGCAGTATTCTGTGAAATACGGATCCGGATGTTCGTAATGGAATTCTTTAAAGATGACGTGGCTGACAGCCATAGCCAGTGCCGCATCGGTAGCCTGTTTGGGATGTATCCACCAATCCGCGTCTTTCGTGACTTCGCAATAATCCGGACAGACATTCACGACTTTCGTTCCGTTGTAGCGAGCTTCGGTTAAGAAGTGCGCGTCCGGAGAACGAGTCATCGAGATGTTGGTACCCCAAACGATGATGTAACTCGAGTAATACCAGGCCTCAGACTCAGGAACGTCAGTCTGTTCACCCCAGGTTTGAGGAGAAGAAGGTGGCAGGTCGCAATACCAATCGTAGAAGGAAAGGAGTGCACCGCCGATCAGGCTGAGGTAGCGGGTACCTGCTCCGTAAGAAACCATGGAGTAGCCCGGAATCGGTGAGAAGCCGGAAATACGGTCAGGTCCGTACTTTTTGATGGTGTAAAGGTTGGCAGAAGCAATGATCTCTAAAGCTTCATCCCAAGTGGTACGCACCATACCGCCCAAACCGCGCGCCGCAGTGTAGGACTTGCGGAGCTGTGGGTTTTCGACGATGGAAGCCCAAGCTTCGATCGGTTTCATTGTCTTACGGGCGTCTTCCCATGCGGCCTTGAGTTCAGCACGAATGAGAGGATGTTTTACTCGGGATGCAGAGTAGAGGTACCAGGAATAGCTGGCGCCTCTGGGGCAACCGCGGGGCTCGTGATTCGGCACACCTGCGGGAGTGGGGGGATAATCCGTTTCCTGAGTTTCCCAAACGACGATTCCGTCTTTAACGTAAACCTGCCAGCTGCAAGAGCCCGTGCAGTTTACGCCGTGCGTAGAACGAACGATTTTATCGTGAGCCCATCGATCCCGGTAGGATTGTTCCCAAGTCCTGTCTTCACCAGTCACTTCTCCCCATCCGTCTGAATAGGAGCCAACTTTTTTGGTAAAGAATAGGGAGGACTTCATGATTCCGGACATTTTGTTCTCCAATTAAAGCAATATTTTTGAGGTGAAAAAGGACGATCAGCAAAGATCCGGTGCGTTCTTTCTATCGTAGTAGTAGATGTTGATTGCGAGGATGGCAACGAAGATCAGAGTAGAAACTCCGAACATCACGCCGGCTCCGCATTCGGCAAGCAGCATTCCGATCGTGAAAGGACCGTAAGCACCGATAGCAGAAGTCCAGCCAACAACGGCTCCGCCCTGAAGCGGCGGGAAGAGAACTGCCATTTGTTCAGTAGTAGATGCATTGCCGACGCCGGTCCAGAAGAAAATCCAGAACATAATGATCAGCCAAATCCAGCAGCCTGCGACACTCGTCGGTTTGTACCACCAAAGCGCAAGTAAACCGATAATGTTGCAGATGGCCATAATCGTAGTAACTCTGCCTCCGCGGATCTTATCGGAAACCTGACCCGCTCCGACTCTGGATAGGGCTCCGATGACCGGTCCCAACCAAGCGAGAGCGACAGCGCTAGGCGCTCCTTCAATGCCGGCAAAGGTATGGTTGCCTAACAGAGCCAGCTGAGCACCGAGACCAGCGAAGGTAGCGAAAGTCCCGTAATAGAAAAGGGTCATGAACCAAGTGTGCTTGTTCCCAAAAATGGCCCATTGCTGCTTGATATTTGCGGTGACAGGAACAGAGCGCAGGAAGAGCCAAGAGAGGATAGTGACGAGAGCAACGAGCGGAATCCACACCCAGGCGGCGTTCTGCAGCCAGTAAGTAATCGTCTTACCGTCGGGAAGATGCGCAACCTGACCGGATCCTAAGCAGGCTAAAGCAGAAAAGCCGATAACCAGCGGTGTGACGAATTGGACCAGACCGGTACCAAAATCAGAGAGTCCGCCTTGTACACCGAGGGCGAAACCTCTTTCATGTTTCGGGAAAAAGTAGTTAGTAGAGGCCATCAAGCCGGAAAAGGTTCCGCCGCCGATGCCACTTAACAAAGCAAAACCGAGAAGGACCCAATAAGGGGTATCGACGTGCTGAACGGCGTACACCCAGCAGAAGAGCGGGATAAGCAAGAGGCCGGTTGAAAACGTCAAGAGTACTCGGGTTCCTAATATCGGCGGTAAGAAGGTCCACAGTACCTGCAGACAGACCAACCATAGCCACCAGCCAGTAAAGCTGACTGTGTGTTAAAGAAAAGCCGATTTCATTTAACCGAGGGGCAAGAGAAGGGACCAAGAACCAAGCGCAGAAGCCAAAGGTCAGGCTGAAGGTACTAAGCCATACAGTCGTCCATGCCAGCGTCTTATTCCATTGGGCCGGATTTTCAGGATTCCAAACCTTAATATCTGGACGCATATTATTTCCTTATTCAATGCTAAATTTGACTCGAACTAATATTCGGGTTTGTTCTTATTCTATGGGTTCCCTTGAATTTGTAACCCTTTGTTTGTTCGAATTGAGCAGGACTTGAATGGGTTCTTTGGCGGAATTTACTAACATACAAATCCGCGAGTTAGGGAGGAAGAAATGAATTTTGGTTTGAAAGCATTGGCTTGCTTGCTTCTGTATCCGGATGCGGCGCTTAAAGATAATCTGCCTGAAATTAAGGAAGGCGTCGGCGGATCGAGCCTTTCCGACGATCAGAAAGACAAACTATATATTTTTATTAACCACCTGGCAGAGACTCCCTTATCCGATTTGCAAAAAGATTATGTCTCGACATTTGATATCGGGAAGAAGGCGAGCCTTAATCTTTTTGAGCATATGCACGGAGATTCGCGTGAGAGAGGTTCTGCGATGCTCAATCTTAAAAAGCTCTACGAAGAACGAGGCTTGAGCATTGAGGGTGATGAGTTCCCGGATTATCTGCCGATGTTCTTAGAGTTCTTATCGGGCTTGGGCTATTCTGAGGCTCAAGCGCTTTTAGATAGTGCTGCGCGCCATATTGCTCCGATTGATATTGCGCTTCAGAAATCGGAATCTCCATGGAGAGCTGTCACGGGGGTAATTCTGTCACTCTCTGCAATGAAAAATTCAGAAATAAAATTGGAAAGGGACGATCTTTTACCGACAACGGAGGCTGAGTCGTTCGACTCCCCCGTGCGGTTTGGAGGAAATGCTGACCCGGTTCAAACCGTGCATTTCAAACAATAAAAAAGCGGAAGATCAAAAGATCTTCCGCGAAACTAATTTCACCCCATTTCTTTGGATTGCTCCAAGGAGAAGATTTCTGTCTCAAAGACATCATCTAGTGATTGAGATCATACCATGAGATGAGAACGATTCCTATTTACATTTGTTTGTAAATGTATCTGCTGAAATCTAAAACACTATCAGTGGGAGTGGTGCTTAAATTGCGGGCCGAAGCAAACCTGCACGGCCTGCTGTTCTTCGATTGATAAGAAAAGGGGCGGGAGCCGAACGACTCTCGCCCAAAATTTTTCACCCCAATTGCTCTTGTTGACACGGAGTACATTCATGTCTCTATGCTTCCAAGGAGAAGATTGAAATCACTCAATCGACAAGAGGAAATATAGCACATATTGATAACGATTATCAATATCATTGATGGGCAACTTTCTGTTGTACTCCCGTGAATAGTGAGGACGCTTCGCGGACCATCCTATTACCAGAATAATTTCAACATGGCATATGGGACCTTCCTAAAAATAAATTTGTAGCGCGCAAAACAAAATCATTGACACTCCCAAAAATTTGGCATATAGATAGGTTGATTTATATCCCAACCACCTCATCAAGGAGAAGCAAATGACTACCAGACGGCAATTAATCAAGACTTCTTTATCGCTTGCGGCGGTTCCTATTGGAATGAGCGTTGCTATTGAAGTAGCGCACGCAGAGGACATGCCGCAATGGGACAAAGAGACAGATGTTCTTGTCCTCGGTTATGGCAATGCAGGTTCCAATGCTGCGATCGCAGCGGCTGATGCCGGCGCAAAAGTTCTTATTTTGGAGAAAACAGCTGCCGGAGGAGGAAACGTATCTGTCTCCTCCGGTGGGTTTGTCGTTCCGACAAACAAGGAAGACTATTATAAGTTCCAAAAAGCGTTGTATGAATTGTCTCGCTCTGAGTGGGACAAGGACCTTCTGGATCTTTTCTGCGAAGAGTCTCTTCATTTGGGCGACTATGTTTCTTCGTTGGCTCCGGAAGGAAAGATCAGTGTTTACGGTCATGCAGGTTATCAAAACCTGCCGGGTGCAGACTGTGTAAACAAGATGTCAATGAGAAACGTTCCCGGCGCGAAAGGCGGAGACCGACTCTTCGGAATCTTTGATCGCGCGGTCAAGGCGAGAAATATCCCAGTTCTTGTTAATTGTCCTGCCAGAAGGTTGGTCAGAAGAGGAAACGAGGTCTTGGGTGTCGAAGCTATATATGAGGGCAAGCCTTATTTTGTAAAAGCCAACAAAGCCGTTGTGATTTGTACCGGCGGCTTCCAATCTAATCCAGAACTGATGGCTCGCTACATTTACGGCAATCCGATGGCTTACCTCGGGAGTCCTGCCCATACCGGCGATGGACTTTTGATGGCGCAGTCCATGGGGTGCGACTTGTGGCATATGAATTCGGTTTCTGCACCCTTAGGCATTCAGGTACCAGGAGTTAAGGCAGGTATTGCCATGGTTACAAGGCAGCCGGCCTTCATTTGGGTCGACCAAGACGGCAAACGCTTCGTAAATGAGAAGAAATTGGATTACCACTGCTCTTGGATGGCTGTCAATAATTTCGACGCCATTAATCATCGTTATCCGAGAATTCCATGCTACATGATCATGGACTCGAGCTATCTGAAAGCCGGTCCGCTTATCTCCAACGGCGGTTCAGGCTGGGCTATCAACCGTGAAGGATATAAATGGAGCAAGGACAATCAAAAAGAAATTGATTCCGGCGTCATCATCAAAGCCGATACGGTTGAAGAGCTGGCAAAGAAACTTGGCATTGCCGACCCGGCAGTGCTCGTTGCAACAGTGAAGCGCTGGAACAGCGACTTAAGAGAAAAAGGAATTGACACAGAATACGGTCGTACGCTGACAGCAGATCCGAATATGAAGGCAGTCTTTGTGGGACGTGACGTCAAGAGCTGGTCAGCTCCGATTGAAGAAGGACCTTTCTACGCCGTGAAACTGGTTCCTGTTACATACCATACGATGGGAGGCCCGAAGAAGTCCGTGAAGGCGGAAGTTTTAGATCCTTTCGGTGAGCCGATCCCGCGGCTTTATGTTGCCGGTGAGCTTGGTTCTACTTGGGGCCTGACTTACCAAGGCGCCTGCGCAAATGCTGACGCAATGGTTTTCGGAAGAGTCGCGGGAAAGAACGCGGCTGCTTTGGAAAACTGGAAGTAATTTTTTAATGCTGGTCAGCCCTGAAGGATTACGTTATTTCTTCAGGGCGGTGTATTTTTTACTTATGCAGGAAAGTTTTTGTATTGCTCTTTCGAGTAGAGTTCTCGGATTGTCTGTTGAGAAAATATGAACATATTGTTCGCGCTCCCGAATTTGTAAAACTTGTCGTTTAGTTCCTTTTTTGTGTAATTGTACTTTTGTGGACTTGGCGAAATTAAGTGGACATCGTATAGGCAAAAAATTTACTGAGAATAAATTAGATCAGTCCCAAACCTCAGCCCAATGAGTGAATTTCCTCTCTTTTTGGGAGAAGACCAACGCTGCTCTTATCAAGTTGCTCTGTGGCAGCTGACTTCCATACTGCCGAGCCTTTATTTGACGAACGGCTTCTTGAAGGAGAGCTTCGGGAGAATCGCCTTTTCGACAATATTTGAATTCCAGTACCCAATAGTTTTTGTCAGTTTGAATTTCGAGATCGCTTCTGCCATGAGCATTGTGAGCCTCGCATCTCGCAGTTATTAAGGTGCTGGAGCTACTTACCATGATGAATACAGCAGCGCGGCAGCTCGCCTCACTTGAAAGGGGGAACGCCTGGTAGTCAATTCCTAGGACAATCCGGTTCACTTCTTCTACGAATGCACTGAGATTTCCGTCTTCCAAATAGTCGGCAAGATAACCTTCCCCCGCTCGATTTATCGCATTTTTATCCAAGATCGCCTCAGCATAAAGACGTGCCATGGAAACGCTAACTTCTCGATTAGGATAACCTAGTGTTACAGTGGTGCCCCTTACGGCTTTAATTGTCAGGTATCCAGTCTGCGCAAGCAACACTTTGTCATCCAAAATAGAAAATTTTGCAGATAGTGCCAAATCGTCAAGTTGGATTTGTTTTTCGTTTTCATATTCTTCAGGCTTTAGAGTAGAGTGAGATTTTAAATATTCAAGCAGGATTCCAGGTTGGCCTCCGCTCTCGTACCAGTAGTTGTCAAAACCATTTGAAGGGAAGTTAAAGAATTTCAGTAAAGACCAAGGAGAAAAGACATGTTGAGAGGCGGTTTTTTCAAAACAAAAGCCGTCGTAATTTAATGTTAGTTCCTCCAACAGTTTATCTTTTTCTATGCCTAGCTGGAGTGAGGCTTGTTCAAGATAATCCGAGAAATACTTTTGTACTTCTTGGTGAGAATAGCCGAGCAAAGAACCGAATTCGGACATTAAGGAAATGTCTGTAAAGTGGTTAAGTTCGGAAAAGATGCTGGTTTGGCTGAATTTTGCAATTCCAGTCATGAAGAAAAATCTTATTGCTCCATCCCATTGTTTAAAACCAGCGTAGAGCCTCCAGAGTTTCTTTCTGACTTCATCGAACAGCTCTGGTTTATTTAGACAAGATGTGAGCGGAGTGTCGTACTCATCGAGAAGCAGTACTACGGAGTTGTCGGCCTGGAGGGCTAACCAGCCGATAAATGCACGAAGACCTTCCTTATCAGTCTTGATAGGACTAACAAGTCGGTTGACAGTTAAGGTATCAAGGAGGTACTGGTCTAGAAGTTCACTAAATTCTTCTACGGAGGAAAAGTCTTTCAGATTCGAGAAATCCAATCGTATGACTTGATAAGTATTTTCGTCTTTCCATAAGGATTCTATTTCTAGGCCATGAAAGTCCCTTAATCCATATTTGAAGAGGGATTCGAATGTAGATAGCAGCAGGGATTTTCCAAAGCGTCTGGGTCTCGAAAGAAAAAACTTTTGGCGCTTAGAGGCCAAGGTGTAGATCAGCCTGGTCTTATCAACATAAATTTGGCCGCTTTTGCGCAATGCAGAGAAGTCCGAAGTTCCGAGTGGGAGCGGCGCCAAAATTGTTTCCATAAAGCCTCCAGTTTGTTTTAATTTTATCAACACTAATAAGTAGTCGCTTACTTAACTTAACGCAAGGAAGTTGAAAGAAGACCATTCAAGAGGAAAGGATTTAGCTACGTACCAAATGATAGTTATAGGAATCTCCGCCTAAAAACTGTGCTAATTAAAACCTCCCCCAAAAGGGGCAATTCGTTAGAGTCAGAGAAGGATTTCCAGATGCTTTCGACAAAAAGAGGCGGCACCAAGTAATCAGTAGCCGCCCAGGAGAAATTGAAGGTTTCAGTTGTTTTTGTTTAATTCAATCCGTTCAGCTGTCCCGCGTAAAGAATGAACAGACGCAGGCACATCATGCCGGCGATTGCCGAAATGCAGCTGAGGTAAAAGCAGGCTGCAGAGCGGAAGAAGCTCAATGTAATCGGAACAATCATGCCGACGAAGATGGCGCCGAGCCAGAAGACCCAGGCCCAAACTCCGGTTGTAAAGGCGCTGAATGCGATCTTTGCCACTTCCGTGCCGGTGATCAAAGAGACTGCGATCATGAAGATGCACATCGCTTCGACCAGGATGATCGGGTACTCGGCTACATGCAGGATATGCATAGAGGAGTCTTCACGCTCTGCACCGAAGCAAATCGCAAAGAGACGAATGGCGGCGCAGCCCGCAGAAAAGCCCGAAGCGACGAACAGGGCCGGGAGAACTGCCGTGTTGATGAGCGGGAAACGAATCAGCGCGGAGATCAGGAAGCCGGTGTAAGCGCAAATCACGACGGCCAGAATCATGACCACCCAGTCCAGCACAACTCGGAAATGAGCGAGGAAGTCTGTGAGCGGTTTTAGAAACTTCAATATCGGCAAATCTCTGAAGACTAAAAGCGTCAAAACAAAGAGCAGCGGGATATAGAAGAGCAAAGCCGCAACACCGATACTCATCACCGAGGTCGGGTTGTAGAAGATCAGAATGCGCCAAAAGTTGAAGGGGTCCGTCAGGTCAAGTACCAAGCACACCATGCCTAAAAGAATGGTGGCTAGGCCTACCATGGTGGCAGCCTTCATCTGCGGATTATCAGCGTGCGTCCTTTTATAGAGATTGATGATGATGGCAAGCGCCACCGCACCGCCGGAAATACCGGCTAAGAATAGGTAGACGGCAATCGGCCAGGGCCACGCCACGCTTCCGGATAAACCGGTCGTAAAGTCAATGACGATATCTGTAGTCTGCATATCAAACCTCTTCTTTCAGTTTCGGGATGTAATGCAGGTTCGGACGGGTTCCGAGAACTGCGCGTACACGCACGGAGTTCTTAACGGCCAGCATCTTACTGATGTAAGAATTCGGATCGTTCGTGTCACCGAAGACAAGCGCATCGTAGCGGCAGGCTTGGACACAAGTGCAGACAGAAGTCACAGTTCTCTGCGGCCTTCGTTTCTTCGTTAATGAAACGAACATTGTAGGGACAGCCGGCAATGCAGTACTTACAGCCAACGCAGCGGGAATTGTCCATGGTCACGATGTTGGTGGCCGGATCTATGTGCGCAGCGCCTGTCGGACAAACTCTCACGCAGGGCGGCTCGGAACACTGCTGGCAGGATACGCGGACATACTTGCGGTTGCCAGGCGTTCCGTCGAGCGGCGACTGGCGCTCCAGCGTCATGCGAAGCTGACCGGCAGGAACGTGATTGGTTTCGGAGCAGGCTTCTTTGCAGGCTCCGCAGCCGACACATTTGTTCTGGTCGAAGATCATCGCAAACCGAGCCTTATATCCGCTGACATTACCGGCCTTTGCTTCCTGCTTGTCCAGAAAAACAGCGGTGACGGCTCCGAGGGCCGTGCCGGCTAGGAATTTTCTACGGTCTATTGTCATGATTTCTCTCCGAGGCCCGATCCCGGGCCTCTCGGAACGGTTACTTAAGCGGATCTACTGCAGTCTTGGAGAACTTTCCTGCGTCCAAGATTTCTTGAGCTTTGCGGACATAATTCTGAGCGGCAGCCAGGCGCTGGGTCATATAGTTATGAGCGTGGGCACCCCAGGAACCGTCTTTTTCGATCATGTCGGCAATCTGTGTGGCCAAATCCACATAGGAGAGGACCTGGGTTCTTTGATCGCGATCGAGTCGTGTAACTTCAAGAAGCTTATTGATGCGTTCGGTTGCACCGCGAATTTCTTTGTAGCCTTCTTTAATCGGGTTCTGCCATTTCACGAGTTCGCCGTAAACCTGCTTCTGATCTTTGTAGACAAGACCTTCTTCAAGTTTAGAGGTGTACTGGCTGTGGCAGCCTTTGCCTTCAAACACCGTCCAGTCAGCAGGAGCATTGCGTGCGCAGCTCCACATCAGATCAACAAAGTCGCGGCCTTTTTCATCTTTAGCCAGTTCGTACTGAGATACGATCTTGCCGTCGACTTTGACTTCCTTTTTAACATAGGAAGTCTTGTCGGGCGACGGATTGATCTTATACATATGGGCACGGTACAAAGCGGTGCCTGCGACCTTGGCCTGATCTTCGCTGTATTCGGCCGGTTTCGGCATATTGGGCATATGGCAGGCAATGCAGTCTAAGTTGCTGTGCGTATCCGTGTGTTTGAATACGTCGGCCTGGACCGTGTGGCAAGTCTTGCAGTCCTGCTTCATCGGAGGATTGCTGACGTAGGCCATCCAAGCCGTACCTTTAACTTCGGATTGATCGTGGCAAGAGAGGCAGCCCACGCCGTGACGGGCATGCACGCTCATGAAATGTTGGGCCGTCTTGTCGTTGTAGTTGGATTCGGCGAGAGACCGTAGTTCTTTCTTAGAGAGCTTGATCTCAGTTTTTGGGTCGATTCCGAGTGAATGAAGGAAACCTTCTACGCCTTCGATTTTAAAGGGAACGTTCTTGAGGCTTTCCGGAGCTTTAACGGGAACGTTGTCTTGTGCAAAGGCGGTAGAGGACATCGCTAAGCACGCCAGTGCGGACAGGAGAATGGTTGTTTTGAGAGTTGACATTTTGTGCCTTTGAATGCTTTGTGGGTTACGGGTTAAGCGGACGCATTTCCTGCTCTTCTGCGAGGAACTCCGCTAAGTCGTCGTCCAAATATTTGTCTGAGTACAGAAAAATCGTCCCGGAGGAGGTCTGCGTGAACTTGATGTCCTTGTTTTCTTCTTTCTGTCCGATGGATTGAAGCAAACATTCCAGCGTCGGAACATCAAAATCAAACGGAGCCTCAAGGAACATCTGAGAGGGAACCGGCCGCGGATAAATTCGGGAGTTTTCTCTAATTTGATCGCACACCAGCGCTTCGGCGTTGTCTTTGACCGCCAGAATTCTGGCGTAGGAGTGCGACATGAGCGGTTTGAAGTAGAGGTACTCTGCTCCGTCCGGTGCGGTGATCGAGAAGACGCCTAAGTCGCCTTCTTCAGTCGCTTTGCAGACGGTTTCGAAATAATCCTCAGGGAGTTCCTCTTCCAGCTCTTCTTCGGTCTGCAGGTCGCTCGGATGAATATCTCCGCGGACGAGAGAACGAAGCATTTCTCTGCGGCTTAAAGCCTTGCGGCTAGGACGCAGATTCGGATGCTCGGCCTCGTAGAGATCAACCTTACCCTGCGGCGTGAGCTGGACCTCAAATTCCTGCTGCTCTTTGCGCTTTAATGCACGCTCTAAAACCGCATCGGTAGAGGTTTCAGCGGCTGCCTGCAGCTCGGTTGCATCGGGCACGAGAGCGGTTTTGACCTGACGAAGAAAAAGCTCTTTTACTTTACCTTTTTCGGCCAATTCCGTTCTTCCGCTGAAGTCGGCCACGATGTCGGCTAAAAGCAGTACGTGCGCTTTAAAGAGCGGCAGTTCGTAGATATTTTCCTGTTGACTCATGATGGAAGACCCGTGTTATTTAATGAGACCTTCTTTCTGCAGAACAGGGATGACAAAGTCCAGACGGTAGGCCTTCAAAGTATCCGTTGTCGGAACACCGGTTTCTTTATCGCAGCCAACCTGCTCAAAGAAGATGTCAAAGCTCTTGTTAATGTCATCCGGATCCATGCGGACGGTACCTTTCGTGAAGGGCTTCCTATCCTTCGGATCGGTGTAAATCCATCCCGGAACCAAGTCATGGTCCTTTCTCATGTTGGAGGAACCCAGCTGGCGCATCGTGTAGACGCGCTGCAGCATCCAGGCGCGGATACCGTCTTTATCCAGATCGTCGCCGGTCTTATTGACGCCGGTGACAGCGGAGAAGATCTTGGCTTCCATGTTGGGGTCGCCGACGTACTGATTTTTTTCGTCGGGGCAGTATTCCCACGGAGCCATCCAGGAGCACAGACCCAGCATGTTGTGCAGTTCTGTTCTGGCGATAACCCACTGAAGGCGTTTCATCTTATAAGTATTGGTCGGTGTGTAGTCGCCGATTTGGTCGACAGCACTTTCGTCGCCCCAGGTGACTTTGGCGATGTGCTTCATTTCTTTGATCGGCAGACCGCTGCGGGTGAAGTTCACATGAGCGTGCGCCATCGGGTCGCGGTTCCACATGCAGTTAAGCACGCAGCCTAATTGTCCGTCGTCTTCATTGGTGTGATGCTTCGGGTGACCGTTGGACCAATAAAGCGTACGGTGGTCGTCACTCCAGGTTTTAACCGGAATACCGAAGTGGTCGAGCATGACAGGCGTTGTTTCGCCGAGCCACTTGCCGAATTCGCCTTTGCGATAAGCGATTCTCGGAAGGAAGTCCTGCATAGCAGATGCGTCCACATCGTCGATCTTCTTCCAGGGCAGGGAGTCGTACTCTTCCTTGGAGAGGAGTTTTTTCCAATATCCGTCCTGATACATGACGATCATGTCGCGCTGCAGCTGACCGTAGTTGCACCACAGACCCAAGTCGTCCATCAGCTGGCTTCCAACGATTGCGATTTCGATGTTCCTTTCCGGATGATTCTTCAGATTCGGATAGAAGAAGATCGGGAAGAGCAGGCCGCCGCAGGTCTGTTCGGTAATCGGATGAACGTTGTACTTGGCGGCTGTTGCGGTATCTTTAATGACCGGATAGCAGCGGATCGGGCAG
>OCPS01001935.1_pt1 | contig 15186 bp, 8 predicted proteins | sample 1538651 | NCBI WGS metagenome assembly OCPS01 (sample SAMN04571715, study PRJEB22368) | human gut metagenome | biome: human gut; material: stool | host: Homo sapiens | place: Luxembourg | collected 2012-09-21 | reverse complement strand
CACCAGCACATTTCCAAGCACGAACACGATCCAGTTCGTGTGTCCCGCACTTGCGCCGGATAACATCAGCACAACCTCCATCATCGCCGCATGGCTGACGGCAAATGCACCGATACGCACATAAGAAATGGTATTGGAGAAATAGCTCAGCATCGTCTCGAACAGTTCGAAGAACGCCTGCACGAAGAACATTACCTTGCCCTCTTCCATCTTCTTATGCTGCTTTGTCACCAGATTTCCCAGCGGTTCCTTGAATACGAACAAGATCACCGGAACTCCCAGGAAGATCACCATCAGGATATTGCCCGGAACCTTATGTCCCGTCATGTAAAGCACTATCGTCAGCACCAGGAATCCGTAGAACACCAGTCCCGCGATTCCATTATGGGAAAATAACATATTTTCCACATCATGACTCTTGATCGAATTGATCACGTTAAAGATCATCACCAGGATATTCAGTCCCATGCCAAATGCAATGGCAACCACAAATACTGTGTTGAGCTGTCCGATAAACGGCAGGTTCGTCATCGCATCCACCGGCCTTAACCAGTGTGCCTGTATCACATCTTCGAATCCGAAGATACTTCCGAACATGAATCCAAAGAATGTTGAGAACAGTCCCGCAATGGATATGATCCCAGCCAGGTTGATCTTCTTAATCAGGTACAAAAGCCCGCCGAATACAAACAGGCATAAGCCCTGGCCGACATCCCCGAACATCGCACCAAAGATAAATGTATACGTCAGTGCCACGAACATCGTCGGATCCATCTCATCATTTGCCGGAAGCCCGTACATCCGGATGAACATCTCGAACGGCTTGAAGAACCTTGGATTCTTAAGCTTCGTCGGCGGCTCTCCGAAGAATTTCTCCTTGTCTTCTTCTACAACAACGAATACCTTATCATCATTCTTCGATTCCGCCAGGAATTTGTTCACATCATCTTCGCCCATCCATCCGCACAGGATGTAATAGTCTTCTTTATTATCTCCCTCTTCGATCCTTGCCGCCAGCTTGCGGACATCAAAGTTCGTAGCCAGTTCTTCCAGACGCTTCTTCGCACCTCGGAGCTTTGCGGCATTCTTTGCCATCAGCTCACTGATCTGTTTTTTAATCCCAGCAATCTCTTTCTGTTTTTCTTCAATTTCTTTTTCAAGCTCTTCACAGGCCTGCGCCGGCGTTCCTATGTATTCGGATGGAATTGCAATCCTTTCAAAATGTAAGGAATTGAATACCGAATCCACCTTACTGGAATCCGCATTCGATACGAAATAACATCCGTATACATAATTTTCATTCCTCGTACCTTCGATAAATACCGCATTCAGATCATCAAATAAATATTTTTCCAGACGTTTGTAATAATTCACATCTACCCGTCCGAACCGGACTTTCATATATTTATACTTTAATGATTTCTGCATATCCAGTTCCAGTGTCCGGAACGGCTCCATGATCAGAAGCTTTTCTTTGTATTCATCTACCTGCTTCTTCGTTAACTCTTTCTTCTCCAGCAGATCCAGATAGTCATGATTGACATCCCGGATCAGGTTCAGCATATCCTCCTGATTCATCGATACATCGATCCTCTGGTCTTCATCCGCTAACAGTGCGCTGAACTGTTCTGCCTTCGCAAGCGGCTCTTTGTATGGATTGACTTCCACAAAAGGCTGCAGGTTGTCGGTCGTCTTAAGCTCTGCCGCCGCATTCTCAAGCTGCATCTCGTATTTCGACAGATACACCTCGCAGACACGGTCGATATCATTCTTCGGTCCGCTGATGCTTAAGAACTTCATCTTAACAATCATTGATTCACACCTCCTAAGTATCCTAATGTCTTTCCCTTCGTCAAACCGTAACGGATACACTCAAGGGCTGTCGTTAGTTTATAGATTTCTTCTTCTTTCAGGAACAGATACGTATTGACGATCGCGATCGAATACGGATCATTCCTTTTATCAGTCAGGTACAACTTCCGCAGGCAGTCGCGGTACATCTGTTCCAGTGTTTTATCCGTCTGCATATAATTATATTTTCCTGCATAGTACGTCTTTTCCACTTCTGCTTCAAACTGTTCCAGTGTCGGCGTCTCCACCAGTGTCTTGAATTCTTCTACTTTTATCCGATAGTGGATCGGGATCGTCATCGAATAGATATCCGGCGGAAGCATATGATAATACTTCTTCGCACGGTAGATCCACTGAAGATTCAGAAGATCGATCTTCATTCCATAGTCCTTTAAGAATATCTTCTGCTCATGTCCTTTCAGAACCCGTTTCCCCTTTTTCCACATCGTAGAAAAATAATACAGATCCAATGCCAGATCATAATCAAACAGCGTTCCCGCTCCGGAATCTCTGATTCTGGCAAGCGCACCATAATATTCCGTATCCCGTAAGTTATCTACAAGCTCGTCGATATTTTTCGAAGTTATCAACCGGTCTATGGAAATTTGTGAATATCTGTCAAAAAACTCTTTCTTGTATTCCAGATCAAATGGTTTCTCATAATGATTGAACACGATCCTCAAACAGTAGTTGATCAGATCGACTTCATACCGTTTCCAGTATAATTTTAAGAACGTCTTCTGCTCCATCCCGGCAAACCGGAAGATCCTCGAATAATCATCGAACAACGACTGATACAGGATCTTCTCCACATTTCCCCTATGATATAAGGAAACATCCATCCGCTCCACATATGGTGCATACGCCGTCTTGTCTTTCAGATATTCGATTGCTTCTGTCACTGTACCAAGACCTGCGATCGTATCATAATCTTTCTCTTTCAGAAGCTTCGCCGACATCGCACGTACCTTTGTCGTGATCCCGCTGTAAGCCATCACATTTCCCATACGCTACACCTCGATCATATGTCTTACGATTTCCTCTGCATAAATGTCATGATTTTCTTCGTATTCCCTCTTCAGATCATCAATCGCCTTCTGGTCCTTCTTCCGTTCCCGGTCCAGAACTTTCTCTACTTCCTGCTGCGACTTTGCTTTTATCTTCTCCAGTTTTTTCTGTGTCTCTTCTTCCAGGTCCCGGTCAAATTGATTCCTTTCTTCCTGTATCTGTTTTTCAATTTCACTTTTCTGCTGTCTGGCATGCTCTACGATCGCCTCCGCCGTTTCTTCCACTTCAGCTAATTTCTCAATAACAGAGTTCATAAGCCGCCCTCCTTTTTGCACATTTCACAACGAATAATTGTTACTTTTTTATCCATGTTATAATAATACACCTATTTTCTAAAATTACCACTATCATTTTGTATATATTGTATTATTTTTCTCAATTCTTCTGACAATTTCCACTTCCATTGACTTTTTCCTGCACAGACGCTAAACTAAGAACGATTTGCAAAATGTCAGAAAATCCTTGCAAATCCATTGATTATAAGGAGGAACACACATATGCGTCTTAGAAATATACCACGTGCAGAGAGCGTTCTCGAAGCCTGCAAAGAAGTTGTTAAGAATCCGGAAAGCTTATGCGGACACTGGAATCAGGAGTTCCAAAATGAACGACCGCTGCACATCGAGATCGGTATGGGAAAAGGTCAGTTTCTTCTGACTCTCGCAGCCGAAAACCCACAGATCAACTACGTCGGCATCGAACGCTATTCCAGCGTCTTATTACGTGCCGTTGAGAAATTCCAGGAACTGGAAGCCGAAGGAAAAGCTCCTGCCAACATCCGATTCATCTGTATGGATGCAAATGACCTGCCGACGGTATTCGCCCCGGCGGAAGTATCCCGTATCTACCTGAACTTCTCCGATCCATGGCCAAAGGCCCGCCATGCAAGAAGAAGACTGACATCCAACGAATTTTTCAAGCTTTATGACAAAGTCCTGACTGCAGACGGAACCGTAGAATTCAAGACAGACAACCGTCCGCTCTTCGACTTTTCCGTAGAAGAACTTAAGACTTCCGAACTGTTCGTTCTGGATCAACTTTCCTATGATCTTCATAATGACAGTAAAATGAATCAGGGAAATATTATGACCGAATATGAAGCAAAATTCTCTTCCATGGGCAATCCGATCTGCAAACTGATCGCAAAACGCAGATAAAGGAACCTCTTCCCTTTCCTTTCATATATTAATAGAGAGCATATCTTATGCTCCTGTAATCCTGTGAAAGGGTGGAAGCTTATGTTACATCTGACGACACAAAACTTTGAAAGCTTCAGGGCCTGTCACTGGCAGCTTTCTTCCGATGCACCGGCGGGTGAAAGCACGGACCATCCCGTGTTTGCCGTAGTCATGTTCTACGCCGTCTGGTGTGGAAAATGTGCAATGATGCGTCCCATTATAGAAGATCTCGAAAAAAAATATCAGAAAAAATATTCCGGCAGCATTCGCTTTTTTGAAGTAGAGACCACAGAATCCGGACTTCTCGCAGCTGAGTATCAGACAGATCTTCTTCCGACATTTCTCTTTTTCAAAGACCAGGAACTGATCGCTGTCATGCAGGGGATGATATCACAGAACGATTTTGACGCACGTCTACAGAAAATCTTTAGAAATAGTTAATTTATATTTCCTAGGAAAACATAGTTTTTTATGCTATATTTAAGAAGTAACAGGGATAAATATATTTAATAAAAAGGGGGCATGGTGAACACACCACGCATTATGAAAAATTTAAAAAGAGCATTACCAGTTGCCATGGCAGTTGTACTTGGTTCTACTGCGGCACCATTGGTCGTAAAGGCAGATTCATCTAAAGTTGTAACACTTGGAGCCAACCTGTCAGATTCACAGAAGAATTCCATGTATGAGTACTTTGGTACCTCTTCTGACAAAGCAGAAGTCATCGAAGTTACCAATGCAGATGAAAGAAAATATCTCGAAGGGGTCGCTCCGGAAGAACAGATCGGTACCCGTACCTACAGCTGTTCATATGTAGAGCCGACCACAAGCGGCGGAATCCAAGTAAAGGTTTCCAACTTAACTTATGTTACGAGTTCTATGATCTCCAGTACACTTCTTACATCCGGTGTTGAGAACTGTAACGTTATCGCTGCTTCTCCGGTCGAAGTATCCGGAACAGGCGCACTGACAGGAATCATGATGGCTTATGAGAAAGCCACCGGAACAACTCTGAACGAAGATCAGAAGGCTGCCGCAACCGACGAACTTGTCACAACAGGAGATCTGGCAAATGATATCGGACAGGACAAAGCCGAAGATGTCATGAATGATGCCAAAGAAAGCGTTATTGAAGACGGCTTAAAAGATGAAAACGATATTCAGGATGCAGTGGAAGATGCTGCCAAGAATAACGATGTCACTCTGACACAGGAACAGATCGACAAGATCACTGAACTGTTAAAGAACATTTCCCAGTATGACTATGATGTCAAAGCACTGAAGAATACACTGAACAACATCGACGGAAAGAGCGAGGGATTCTTCTCCAACCTCTGGAATTCCATCAAAGGAATCTTCGGCGGCAGTGACAGCTCTGATGGCGGAATCATCAACAATACGGATGACAGTGCACTCGGCGATGATGTCGTAAGTAACAGCACACTGGATTCTTCCGACAACTCTTCTTCGAACAATTCCGACAGCGCAGATAATTCTTCCGACAGCAGTTCGGATGACAACAGCGATGACAGCGGATTCTGGGGCAAGATCAAGAAATTCTTCAAGGATCTGTTCGGCGGAAGCGATTCTAAAAAAGACAATTCAGATAAGAGCAAAAACGATGCCAATACAGAGGACAGCAAAGATACTGATGATGATCAGTCTGACGACACACAGAATGATTCTCTGAACAGTGATGCAGATTCTTCAGATGCCGGCACAACAGACAACTCTGCTGATGATTCTTCACTGAATAACAGTGCCGATGATCAGTCCGATACTCAGAGCAGCTTACCAGGCAGCAGCGAATCAGATTCTTCCAACTCTGATACGTCTGATTCCACAGCTAACGGCTCTGCCAACTAGACATAAGCATTAGCAGGTAATTATAGTAACAAACGAATTATAATGACAATACAGCAAACCTGCCACTGGCAGCTTTTCTTGCACACTTTGGTATAAAAACACCGGGAAGCTTAAAAAACTTCCCGGCGTTTTTTATTTTACTTCATTCAAATTAAAATCTCTCTATTCCAAAATTTAAATAATCCTAAAATTACTCCTCTTAAAATTCAAACACAGCAACTCCGTAAGGCGGCAGCTTATAAGCAAATGAATACGGTCTTCCATCACATTCTTTTGCCTCAGCCTTATAGATCTTCTTCCTTACCTCTCCGGTTCCGCCGTATTTTTCCTCATCACTGTTCAGAATCAACTTATACTGTTTCTTTCTCGGAACTCCGACTCTGTAATCATCTCTTGCCATCGGCGTAAAGTTGCAGACAAACAACAGATTCTTCTTTGCACCTTTGGAATGTCTCATGAAACTATAGATACTTCTGTATCCATCATCCGCATTGATCCATTCAAATCCTTCCCAGCTCTGATCCATCTCATACATCGCCTTATGACTCTTATACAGATGAAGCAACGCTTTTACCCACTCTTTCATCTGCTGATGCTCCGGCTCAGCCAACAGGAACCAGTCAAGTTCTCTTTCCTCGCTCCATTCACGAAGCTGTGCGAATTCCTGCCCCATGAAAAGAAGCTTCTTACCGGCGTGTCCCATCATGAATGCATAACCAGCTTTAAGGTTAGCATATTTATCAAATCCCAGTCCCGGCATCTTATTAAGCATCGAACACTTAAGATGTACCACTTCATCATGCGACAATACCAGGATATAATTCTCACTGTATGCATAACTCATGGCAAATGTCATCAGATGATGATTATCCTTACGGAAATATGGATCCAGCTTCATATATTCCGTGAAATCGTGCATCCATCCCATATTCCACTTTAGGCTGAAACCTAAACCGCCTTCTTCCACATCACCGGTAACCTTCGGCCATGCTGTAGATTCTTCTGCGATCATGAGTGCTCCCGGATTTCTTCCAAGAACAACAGAGTTCAAATGTTTGAAGAAATCAATCACTTCAAGGTTCTTATTCTCACCATACTTATTCGCTACCCATTCGCCATCTTTCCGTCCATAATCCAGATATAACATAGACGCAACAGCATCTACACGAAGTCCGTCTATATGGAATTTTTCAATCCAGAACAATGCATTGGAGATCAGGAAATTGCGGACTTCATTTTTTCCAAAGTCAAACACTTTTGTTCCCCAGTCCGGATGTTCTCCAAGTCTTGGATCTGCATATTCATACGTCGCAGTTCCGTCAAAATCAGCAAGTCCATGTGCATCCTTCGGGAAATGGGCCGGTACCCAGTCCAGAATGATACCAATCTTATTTCTATGCAGATAATTGATCATCCATGCGAAATCTTCCGGTGTTCCATATCGGGATGTCGGTGCATAATAACCAGTCACCTGATATCCCCAGGAACCGTCAAACGGATGCTCCGCGATCCCCATCAGCTCCACATGTGTATAACCCATTTCTTTAATATATTTGGTAATTGCTCTGGCAAACTCTCTATATGTATAGAAACCTTCATCTTCCCGTCCCGGATGGCGCATCCAGGAACCAATATGTGCCTCATAGACAGACATCGGCTTATGCTTATGATTCCAGGTCTTTCTGTGGGTCATCCATTCTGTATCCGTCCATTTTATATTCTCGATATCTGTAACTCTGGATGCTGTTCCAGGTCTTAATTCCGCATAATTGGCATATGGATCTGCCTTAAATATCTGTTCTCCCGAATAAGTCTCAATACAATACTTATACATCTGATTTTTCTTCACACCAGGTATAAAACAGGTATAGATTCCCAGAGGTTCTTCTCTCTTCATCGGGTTCGCCTCTGTATCCCATTCATTGAACTCTCCGACTACCGAAACTGCCTGTGCATGCGGTGCCCATACCGCAAAATACACACCTTTTTGTTTTCCGTCCTGTACCAGATGTGCACCCAGCTTCTTATAAATCTCGTAATGATTGCCCTGTCCGAAAAGGTATTGATCCAGCTCGCCTATTTCATACGGTTTCTTCTTTTTTTCAGCCATAATTACCCCTCGCATTCTGTTGCATATTTATAACAACATTATACTTTACAAAAGGGCAAAAAGGAAGAGTTTTGACAGTTTAGTTTGTCAAAACTCTTCCAAAATCTGACTTAAATTTTAAAATCTTCTTCTTTCAGAATAATTCTGTCAGAATCATCTGTTCCCTTACCAAATACTCTTCGTGCAAGGTGTTTTACATTTGCTTTCTGTGAATGAGCAATTGCTTCATCCATGATCTCTTTAACTTCTGCAACAGATACTGCATGGTCTTCTCTTTGCATTACATCGATACGGCTGTACAGTGCAAGGATTCCCATCTCATCCAGTTTATATCCATTCTCTTTCGCATATGTCTGACCGAATGTTACCAGCTCATCATTAATGAATACCGGAAGTTCCAGTTTCGAACTGAATTTCTTCTTGAATTCCGGATTAGCTGTCATCAGACGCTCCAGAGGTTTTCTCTGATCTTCCAGTACGAAAAGTAATTCACCTGTCTTCTTTTCCATCAGATAATTAAGTTCTTTTACCGTTCTTGAATTCAGCTTGCCAGCATGTTCAATGATGATTGCTCCTCCACGAAGCTTCTGGATGATATTCGTAAGTTCTTTCTTATTCAAAGACTCACCTGTAACGATCGCTACTTTACCCTGTTTCAGATTTCTCTGTTTCTGGATTGCTTTTACGATATCAACCGCAAGAACTGTTTTACCAGATCCTTTTCTTCCGATTACCAGAAGGTTTCCTGTCTTGGAAGTACCCTCTCTCTGGGCACGTCTGTCATTATCAAGAACCTCTACGATCTGTTCACTCATTCCTCTTACCGGAACGAAATATGAGAATAACTTCTTCTGTTCTTCCGTAAGTCCTGCCTTTAATCCGATTTCACTCGTTGCACTCAGATCATATCTTCCTGTTACAACGAATCCGGTATCAAATGGAACTCCACCTTTTGACTTTTTAATTCTTGCCTGGATCTCTTCTTCGGATGGCTCTTCAATCTCTAATTCTTCTGTGTCATCCTCATCTTCGATCTCTTCTTCGTCAAAATCTTCTTCCTCAAAGTCTCCTTCATCAAGATCCTCTTCCTCAAAGTCAGCTTCGTCAAAATCGGCCTCTTCAAGGTCTTCACCAAAATCAAGCTCTTCGTCATCGTCGATCTCTTCTTCGTCGAAATCCTCTTCGTCCATATCTTCTTCAAAGTCGCCTTCGTCAAAATCGGTTTCTTCATCATCTATGTCTTCAAAGTCGTCTTCGTCATCGTCTTCGTCAAAATCGGCCTCTTCAAGTTCTTCCTCGTCAAGATCTTCTTCCTCAAAGTCAGCTTCGTCAAAGTCTTCCTCGTCGAAATCTTCTTCCTCAAAGTCGCCTTCGTCAAAGTCTTCTCCTTCAAGATCTTCTTCCTCAAAGTCGCCTTCGTCAAAGTCTTCCCCTTCAAGATCCTCTTCCTCAAAGTCGGCTTCGTCAAAATCACCTTCCTCGAAACTGCTTCCGTTCATATCCAGTCCGGCAAGCTCATCTTCGATTCCTTCTATGAAATCTTCATCCATTCCCGGACCGTCTTCAAGTTCTTCCTCATAAATCTCATCTTCGGAATCTTCATTTTCACTCTCCATCTCTTCCATCAGACGGACAATGTCATCCGGTATTCTCTGTGTATTTCTTTCAGATTCTTTCTCGTCGGCTGCCTCTTCCTCAGCTTTTCTTGCTGCCTCTTCCTCGGCCTTTCTTCTGGCCTCTTCTTCGGCTGCTTTTCTTGCTGCCTCTTCCTCGGCTTTTCTTCTGGCTTCTTCCTCAGCTGCTTTTCTTGCTGCTTCTTCTTCAGCCTTTCTTCTGGCCTCTTCTTCGGCTGCTTTTCTTGCTGCCTCTTCCTCGGCTTTTCTTCTGGCTTCTTCCTCGGCTGCTTTTCTTGCTGCCTCTTCTTCAGCTTTTCTTCTGGCCTCTTCTTCGGCTTTTCTTCTGGCTTCTTCCTCAGCTGCTTTTCTTGCTGCCTCTTCTTCAGCTTTTCTTCTGGCCTCTGCTTCAGCTGCTTTTCTTTCTACTTCTTTGCGCTCTTCTTCCTGACGGATTCTTGCCTGTTCTCTTTCCTTCTGGAGACGCTCCTCATCTTTGGCTTTCTGCTTTGCAATCGCCTCTTCATGATCTTTCTGTTTTGCTTCCCATTTCTGAAGGATATCATCGATCATCATCTGACCGTTTGCCAGGATTTCATCCTCGCGCTCTTTCATTGCTTCTTCTTCAATATTAATACCGCTTGCAACAGCAACACCCTGTGCCAGAGCTTCTTCTAATGTGGCCCCCGTAACTACCTGTTTGATTGCTGATGTATGCTCTTCAGGTGTCTCAACAGATGCTTCCGGTTCTTCTTCTCTATACATCGGAGTCTCTTCCTCTGCTGCAGTTGCTTCCGGTACAACTTCCTCCGGTACGACATCTGCCTGTGCGGCTTCCTCTGGTATTTCAAACTCTTCCTGCATCGGAACCGGCTCCGGCGGAATCTCCTGTACTTGTGCATCATCTATTCTCTGCACCGTACTTTCCTGTACCTCTTCTTCAGAACCTTCATCATATTCATTCTCATCGTCAACTTCTTCCAATGTTGACTCCGTCTGTTTTACAGGTTCCGGCTGCTTCTTTACTGCTCCCGGACGGCTGTCATATTTTTCCTGCTGAAGCGGCGTCAGTGGCTTATACTTCATCTTAAGTTCCATCGCCAGGTATACATACTTTCCTTCGCTGAACCAAAGAATCAGGTCATCACATTCTTCCAGACATTCCGCAGTCATTCCCGCCTCATCATATAACTTGGCAAGTTCATATGCCCATTTTTCAATATATTCCGCTTTTTTAAATTCTTCCAACGCCGCAATCTGATCCGAAAGTGCTGCTCCCTGAGTTCTCAGGATCTTATACTTCAGGATATATTGATTCGGGTCTTTTGGCGCCAGCTTAACAAACTCTTCATAACAGTCTGTCGCTTCTCTGATATCCTTAATCTTTAATGCCAATGTACCTAATCGATATACGATTTTACGGCTTCCCGGTGCTCTGTCAAATGCCAGGAATAAGATATCTCTCCCTTTCTTAAATTCTCCGTTATATTCATAAATCTCACTTACCGTATTAAGCATAGAAGCGTTCTTTACTCTTCGCCAGTCTATACTTTCAGCAATATCCATTGCTTTCTGGTATTCCTTTTTTTCCAGATGATCAAGCATCTGCTCGGTCTTTACCCTATATTCATATTTATCCAATATTTCTCACCTCAAATATTTATTTTAAAAAAGCGTATTTCCCTACAATTTTACTTATATAAGTTTATCATATGACCTGTCTATTGTCAAAATATCCGGTTAAATATGTTAAAAAAATATTACAAAAGTTACAAAAGTTTATAATTTATTGTCGGCAGCTTCTTCCGAATGCATGGCAATGCCGAAAACCTGCCACTGGCAGCTCCTTACGAACGCATGGCGATAAAAAAACAGCCATCATAATTCTTTTTATTATGATGGCTGTTACATATTCAATTTTATCATATACTTTTCATTTGTTTCGGAGAATTAATTATTATTTTATTCCCTGACGCCTTTTTATGTATTTCAATGATCTTTTACTCATTGTCCTACATGTTCATTCAAATCTACTATTCATGTTTCTTTACACATTTTAATAATATATTTAAATATATGGTATTATGTTCAATATGTTTACAGTTTTTTTATTTTTATTATCCGGTTTTATTTTCTCCGTTTATTTTTATTATTATCTGAATCTCCTCTACCGGCCTTTTTATCTATTATTATAAAGGCTTACTCTATGGGAATTTTTAACTGTCATACCACTAACATATTGATTCGATGATTCTACTGTGTCCATTGGATTAAGCCTCCTTTTCATAAATTTCCAATCAACATATCTCACCGACATATGAAATATTTTTTATCCTTATAAACTTTTTTCATTCTTTATACACATAAGATATAAATGATATTTATTACCTTGTCTCTTTCATTAAGATTATTCCTATATCCCCGTGATATCATTTTATAATCTTACCTCATCCATTCTCTATCTTTACAATATACTTTACGATATCTAATATTCGATGCATTACCAAATACTTTATACCTATATATGCATTTTAGATTTCTAAATGAATCGGAACTCTGATAATAAAAATTCTCTTATAAAATATATGCTATAGAATTTTCAAGATTCCCTTTCTCGTCAGGAGTCCTTTTTGTTTATTTCGGATTTCCTTTGGATTGATTACATAATATCATCCGCATTTTGTTTTGTCAATACTTTTTGCGATTATTTTCTTTTATTTTTCATTATTTTATTTTTTGCATTAAATTGTCTGATTTTTATATATTTATTTTAATGTTTGCACAATACTATACAGTTTCTCTGTAACCATATTTGTCAACATATCACCTTTTCAATTGTTAACCGCGCCAAATGTACAGTTGACATTTTGCACATTTCATTTTATACTGCTTTTATATTTTGATATGAATCTAAAGGAAAGGAGTTCTGCCAGCCGGCAGACAATTACTACTATGAATAACACAGCAAACAGCACAACAACGAAAAGACTCTCCACCCGTAAACTGGTTCTGATCGCCCTGATGACTGCGATCACCTGTATCTTCGCTCCTATGGCGATTCCGATCCCTGTCAGTCCGGTACCGATCAGTCTTACCAACCTGGTGATCATGATCAGTATCTATGTACTTGGATTTAAAGATGCAACGATCAGCTATATCGTATATCTGTTACTTGGCCTTGTCGGTCTTCCTGTATTCTCTGGTTTCACCGGCGGATTAGGTAAGCTTGCAGGTCCTACCGGCGGATATCTGATTGGTTTTATCTTCCTCGCACTGATCGCAGGACTGTTCGTTGACAAATTTCCAAAGAACAGAATCCTGGCCGTTGTTGGTATGCTCATCGGTATGGCGATCACTTATATCTTCGGTACAGAGTGGCTTGCAATTCAGTTAAAAATGTCCTTTGTTGCAGCACTTTCTGTCGGAGTTATCCCTTATCTTGCCGGTGACGCAGTGAAGATTATCATTGCGATCATTGTCGGACCTGTGCTTCGCAGCCGTCTGAGTCATATGCAGTAACAGTTACATCTACAGAACTTGCCACTGGCAGCTTCTCTTGCATACTTTGGTATCTAAAAAACACACAATACCGATTATATGATTCCTTCTGTTTCGGTATTGTGTGTTTTATTTTTCCTTCTGGAACCTCGACTATAAAACTTCCGGTTTTACAATATAATATCTCCCATTTTCTTGCCGGTATCCATATCATAAGCCTCGATAATATTTCCACTGATCACGTATAATGTCTCTTCTATATAAATCCCCCGGATACCTTGCGAAGTATTTCCATTAATCTCTTCTTTCAGGATTGTTTCAAACTTTTTCTCTTTTCCATTATAAGTCAGCAGGCAGTACGTTTCCCCATTCTGGCTGTAGCCGGAGAACCCGATCCTATTTTTCTGCTGATCGGCAAGAACGGATTTGTAATCGTATGCTGCATTTGTTCCATACAGATCATCCAATACAAGGGTTGCTTCTTCTTTTACATCCGTTCTGTCTGTAATATCGAACATGGTGATTTTTACACCTTCCGACACCCCTGATTCTTCATCGGTTGACATGCCGATTCCAAGTAATTTATCTTCTCCATAGAAATGCAGATATTCTGAAAATCCCGGGATTTTTAATTTGCCAAGGATCTTTGGTTTCTCCGGATTGGACAGATCCACGCTGAACAACGGGTCTACCTGCTCATATGTCACGAAATATCCTGCCTCTTTCATGAATCTTGCAGAATAGATGGATTCCCCTTTTGCCAGATTCTCGATAGAACTGATCTTATCCAATTTCTTATCTAAGATTGTTACCAGATTTTCATCATCATTGGTTGTAAATAATCTTAAGTTCCCTTTATATTCATCCAGTGAAAATGTATCATTCAGATATCCTTTTACTTTTCCCTGAGCTACGGCCTTTAGCTTGCCCTTTCTATAAGAAATCTTGCGAAGTGTCGTCACAGTCTGATTATCCTGCTGCCATTCTGATTCATAATAGTAGATATTTTTTCCACTTACATACATTTGACCGCCTTCGGAGAGAATTGCCTTATTATCTACTGTTTTATCCGGTTTGCTGATGTCCACGGAACTGATCACTTCATACATTGTTCCACAATTCACCGGCGGCAGACAGATACTGGTCTGGCTCATCTCTTTGCCATTCACCAGAGGCACATAGGTGACCGGTTTATCTTTGACCATGTCGCCACCTGTATAGTATTCACTGAACAGATACAGATATCCGTCTGCCATACGAGACGAATTGTAAGTACCACTCTGTGTTACCTCGCCTTCTTTTACCGGCTTTTTAATATCGCGGATGTCATATGTGACCGCCGCTGTTTTAGTCTGATTCCAGGTATCTGTGTTCGTCTGCTTTTTGTTACTTTTATCTGCACATTCTTTCTGACATACAGCCACCAGTTTCTTTTGATCTGTATTTACATAAAACTCCTGTATTGTGTATTCTTTTCCAAGCGTAATCTCGCTGTATTTTTCTATATTCGTTCCGCTGTTTCCTACGTCTACAATATCGATGGTCCGGCCATTATCTTCCCGCACATATAGATAAGTCCCGTCTGTTTTGGCAATATCTCCTTCATCTACACCGGACTGTCGTACATTGGTCTGTGAATAACTGCCATCTGCTGTTGCCACACCGGTATCTGCCGAGGCCGTTTCCGTTGAAGACGCCGTTGATCTTCCTGTTGAAGCCGAATCCTCTACGGCTGCTGTTTCATTTACACTTCTTGCATACATTGCAATGCCGGAGTTATCTTGTGAACGTTTGATATATTTATAGATTTCGTCATAACTTTGGGCTGTCCTGATCTTCTTACTGTCGCTGATCTTCTTTACTGTATTACTATTTCCTGTACTGCTGCCTGCATTGCCACCTGACACATCCGGAGAATTTATCGCTCCTTCATGCATCCTTCCATACTGCCACACTACAGTTCCCGCCACAACTGCCACGCAGGCCGCCGCTACAAGCCCGA